>OIYU01001975.1_pt1 | contig 12082 bp, 9 predicted proteins | sample 1588321 | NCBI WGS metagenome assembly OIYU01 (sample SAMN03283258) | human gut metagenome | biome: human-associated habitat; material: feces | host: Homo sapiens | place: USA | collected 2013 | reverse complement strand
GAAGTCCCCTCCCCGCCACTGGGCAGAGAAATCGATCCGCTCGGCGGGGCAAGAGAACTCAAACCGTTATAATGGATCTGGCTCAAAAGCATATCCGCATACACCAAGCCGCTGCCAAAGATCACAAAAACCAAGCTCAGAAACAAAACAACTATATTGCGGATCAGACGAATCCGCTTCTTTTTCTTATTATCTTGATTCACAATATCAGTCCTTAAACGCAGCAGCCTGCTGGCCGTGCAACAATTTTTTTGGAAAAGTGCGCATTAACTCGTATATTATACTGGTTTCGTCACGAAATATAATTCTATAATATAATTTTAGTGCTTGTTAAAAACCGGTCTTGCTGGAAAATCTGTCATTCTCTTCGTGATAAACCGCAGAGAGTATTCCACAGAAGAACGCCCATGCAGAGCTAGCTTTATAAGAGGGAATCGCGCCGGCCCTTGTGAGATGATTCGTCGGGGCGGGTTTCGTCCAAGGTGAGCAGATAAGCGGGAAGAAATTCTTCCAAAAAACAGTCGGCCTCTGGAATCTGCATATCACGAATGGATTCCCAAAGGCTGTCTTCTGCTTTAAGAAATTCAGCGTTACCCATACGGCGTTCCTCCAGGCACTTGATGAGGGCGGAGAGCTTGTCCGCTGCTTTGACCAATCGATGGAGTTCCGCATCTGTCTCACTGTCTCCACGCAACAAGGGCGCATAAATATCCTGCAAGTCGCTGGGAAGAAGGGAAAGCAACGTTTGCTCTGCGGCAGATTCCACGGCGCGATAAGCGCCACGAATGTCGGCGCTATAGTATTTCACCGGCGTGGGCAAATCGCCGGTTAATGTTTCGGGGGCATCGTGAAAAAGGGCTAACACAGCAGCGCGCTCGGGGTTGACATGCCCTCCAAATCGGACATTGCGCAGTGTAGCCAGTGCGTGTGCCAATACAGCGGTCTCAAAGCTGTGTTCGCTCAGATTCTCTTGTCGGGTATTTCGCATCAACCCCCAACGATCGATATATTTCATGCGGGAAAGCATGGCAAAAAATTCGGATGGCATCCATCCTACACCTCCAATACCGTTGAAGTTTGCAAGATCTTTCAAAACGCTAAAAAAACCTGTCAGAAGCTGGGAAAAGCGAAAAAAAACCAGCGGTTTGGCTGTTTTTCCATATAGAGAAGCCCGGATCTAACCATATTCCAGAATTCTTTTTTTGGGGGCTGGGACGTCCATTTTTTTGTTTGTTCTCCAATTGCATATGCTATAATGGTTCTTAATGACTGTATCCAGCTCTTCTTTGTGCATCCATCAAAATGCGCGGTACAAAGCATCGCTCCTAGAGAAAAGTCGGATGCCGTCCGCGCTTTTGAACCACGAGTCCGTTTTCAGGCTTGTGGCTTTGCCTCATACGCATTATAATAATACCATCTTATGGAAGAAAATGCCACGATCTACGGCGAAAGAATAAGAAAGACAACGAAAGTCAGGTGATTCTGTGACGCAGTTGCGTTTTCCTGAAAGGGCTTCCAGCTACTATTGGAGGGCTTTCCTCTATGGAATAGGCATTTCCCTCCTGTTTTTTCTCCCTTTTATTCTCTGGGATGACGGATATTTTTTGTTCTATGGCGATTTTAATGTGCAACAGGTTCCGTTTTATCAAATGTGCCATGATGCAATCCGAAGCGGCAATCTGGGTTGGAGCTGGACCACCGACCTGGGAGCAAATTTTATCGGGTCCTATACCTTTTATTTGTTGGGGAGTCCGTTTTTTTGGCTGACGATTCCCTTCCCGAGTGCAGCGGTACCACATTTGATGGGGCCTTTGCTGGTTTTGAAATTTGGTTGCGCGTCTCTGACAGGTTTTATTTACTTAAAGCGTTATGTCCGCACACCGGACTATGCGGTCCTGGGCGGGATGCTCTATGCATTCTCCGGTTTTTCGGTGTATAATATCTTCTTTAACCATTTCCACGAGGCGATTGTTGTATTCCCGTTGTTGCTTTGGGCCTTGGATGAGTACATGGCCACCAAGCGCCGCGGTGTGTTTGCTCTGTTGGTTTTTGCCAGCTGTTTTATGAACTATTATTTCTTCGTGGGACAGGTTGTATTCTGTGTGATCTACTTTTTCCTGCGGCTTATCGTGAAGGATTGGCGAATTGGACTGCGGGATTTTGCCCTGTTGGCCTGTGAGGCTGTGCTGGGGCTGCTGTGTTCCTGTGTGCTGCTGATTCCTACCGTACTTTGTGTAGTACAGAATCCACGTGTGGATAATCCCCCGAATGGATGGGGCGCCCTGCTCTACGGCTGGAATCAACGGTATGTACACATCTTGGAGTGCTTTTTCTTTCCCCCGGATATTCCGGCACGCCCCAATTTTACCCCGGATTCCGAGTCAAAATGGGCGTCTCTGGGCGCTTGGTTGCCCCTGTTCAGCATGACGGGTGTATTTGCCACGCTGCAGGCGCGGCGTAAGAGTTGGATCAAAACTCTGCTGCCCATACTGTTCCTAATGGCGTTTGTCCCCATTTTGAATTCATCTTTCCAGCTGTTTAATTCCAGTTATTACGCACGGTGGTTCTATATGCTCACCTTGATGATGTCGTTGGCGACGGTGACTGCGCTGGAAAACCCGCGCGCGGACTGGAAGCGTGCAATCAAATGGACCCTTGGGTTTACCTTGGGCATTGCGCTTCCCATCGGGCTGATGGTGAAGACGACAACCTCCGGGGATGAAGAAACCATGTCCGTCGGGCTGGAAGCATACCCGTCCCGGTTCTGGGCCTATGTGGCGATTGCGGTGCTCAGCCTGCTATTGCTCGCCGTTCTTATGCGGGACCACCCGATGCGCCAACTCCGTCAAGAGCTTTTGAACCGGCGAGGCAGAGTCTTCTTTCCCCGGCGGTTCGGTGTGGAGAGGACCAAACGTTTTGCGCGCTCCTGTATGTGTGGCGTGGCGGTGATTGCAGTGGTATATTCGCTGTATTTTATCACGCTGGGAAAAACGCAGAGCAGCGATAACCACGATCATATGATTCCCTATTCACTCAATGGTGGAAAAGACCTGCAATTGGATACGAGCAATTGCCGCATCGACGTATATGACGGTATGGACAATCAGGCGATGTTTTTCCAAATGCCCACGATCCAAGCCTTTCACAGCATTGTACCGGGTTCGATCATGGAGTTTTATCCCACCATCGGTGTACAACGCGATGTGGGGTCCCGGCCGGATGTGAAGTATTACGGCCTGCGCGGGTTGACTTCTTGTCGTTGGCTGTTGGACCCCATCACCAGTGGGGAGACCTTTGAGCAGGACGGAAAAACAGAGATGCCCGGGTGGAAATATGTCGATACGCGAAATGGGTTCGACATTTGGGAAAACCAGTATTTTATCCCCATGGGTTTCTGCTATGACAGCTATATCACCCGTGAAGAGTATGACCGCGTGAGCGAGGACAACCGGAATTTGCTGCTTTTAAAAACAATGGTGTTGGATGATGAACAAGTTCTGCGTTATGGAGACATCCTGAACCACTTTGAAGAGATCGATTCTGTTGCCTACACGCAGGAAGGGTATTTCGCCGATTGTCTGGCGCGCCGCAGCATGGCGTGCTCCACATTTGAGCGGGACAACAGCGGATTTACTGCTACAATATCGACCGACAAAGACCGTTTGGTATTTTTCAGCGTTCCCTACGAGGGCGGTTGGACCGCCACTGTCAACGGCGAACCGGCGCAGATCGAACAGGTAAATGTCGGCTTTATGGCGGTACGAGTGCCGGAAGGGGAGAGCACCATCCGGTTTGACTATGAGACGCCCGGCCTGAAATTGGGCGCCTGTGTGACGGCGGGAGCGTTCTTGCTGTTGGGAATCTATTGGTTGGTCACCCGGCGGTTCGACCGCGCCCATCCGCCAAAACGCCGTGCCTTTCGGGTCAAGGAATTCTCGATGAAGAAAGGGGAGGGAATGGAGTGAATCACATTCACCTACAGCTCTTAGGGATTTCTGCAATACTATTTGGGATCGTGTTGATTCTTGCCTTGCCTGGTTCACCTGCCATTGGAGTAATCATCGCGGTGCTCGGCATGACATTTTCGTTAGCCGGTGCATCCGGACGAAAAGAGGAGAAATAACCAATGAAGGAAACGTATATTCCCACGGTCTATCTGGTGATTCCTTGTTACAATGAGGAGGAAGTGCTTCCGGAGACGGTCAAGCGTCTGACAGAGAAACTGCAAAAAATGCAGCAGGCCGGTCTGGCGGGGAAGAAAAGCCGTATGTTGTTTGTAGACGACGGCAGTAAGGACCGTACCTGGTCATTGATCTCCGCGTTCAGCGATCAGAACCTGTTGGTTTGCGGATTGAAATTGGCGCACAACCGGGGCCATCAAAATGCGCTGTTGGCGGGATTGATGGAGGCGAAAGCGCGCGCGGACTGTGCGATTAGTCTGGATGCAGATTTACAGGACGATATCGAAGTGCTCGACGAGTTTGTACAGAAGTTCCGAGAGGGCTGTGATGTGGTTTACGGGGTGCGGAAGAAGCGGGAGACTGACAGCTTCTTTAAACGTACAACGGCGCAGGGATTTTACAGAGTGATGCGCCTGCTCGGAGTGGAAACCGTCTATAACCATGCAGACTACCGGCTGATGAGCCAGCGCGCACTGGACGCGCTCTCCGAATACCGCGAGGTAAACCTGTTCCTGCGCGGAATCGTTCCTCTGATCGGATACCGCAGTGACTATGTTTTCTATGACCGCCATGAACGTTTTGCGGGGGAATCCAAGTATCCTTTGAAAAAAATGATCTCTTTTGCTTTGGATGGCATTACCTCATTTAGTGTGAAACCCCTCAAAATCATTTCCAATTTGGGAATCCTACTCAGTGTATTGAGCGTCGGTGGTCTGATCTACGCTTTGATTTCCTATTTTACGGGAAACGCAGTGGCAGGCTGGACTGCGACGATTTCGTCTATTTGGCTGTTGGGCGGCATCCAGCTCCTCTGTATTGGCGTAGTGGGCGGTTACGTCGGCAAGATCTACAGCGAAGTAAAGGCGCGGCCGCGCTATCGCATTGAGCAAAAAGTAGGGGAGGAAGAGCTTGAGCAACCCAAATAAAACGGTCTGACGGGGAGAACAAAGCATTGGAATTTTATCAGGAACTTTATCAGAACTGTGTGAACGAGTTGGAACAGGATCGAAAAGCCTATAATCGGTGTTCCTTTCTGCGAGGCATTGTTATGCTCTGCGCGATTGGGGCATGTATCGCTGGGTATGTGCAAAACCAGCCGCTTTATTACGAGATTGGCGCATTGGCGTTTGTAGGATTTCTGCTTTTGGTGGTGCGGCACAGCCAAATTGTCGAGCGGCAAAAGAACAACACTGCCCTGCGCGATGTTGCAAAGGCTTATATGGACCGCTGCGGCGACGGTTGGAAGGGCTTTCCGGTGGATGGCGCCGCCTATTTGTCAGAGGAGTTCCCGCAGGGAAAAGACCTCGATCTGTTTGGCCAAGCCTCCCTTTACCAGTATATTTGTGCAGCCAGTACGCCGTATGGCCGGGACCAGTTGGCTGCATGGCTGCGGGATGGATATGCCGGTTTGCCGGAGTGGAAACGCCGGCGGGACGCGGTACAGGAACTGGCGCAGAAGCAGCGGTTTTGCACGGAGTTTCAAGCATTTGCTTTACCGGAACGGGATGCGAAAGAGGGAACCTCCAGCGATGTGTGGCGGCGTTTTCTTCAGAAAGATGGACGCCAACCGCCTGCGATGTTCCAAATGCTGCTTTGGATTCTTCCGGCACTGACGCTGTTGTGCCTTTTTGGAGCTCTATCCGGTATCGCGCCGCAGGTAGGGCAGATCGGCTTCAGCTGCCTGTCTTTGTTACAGCTGGGGGCTGCTCTTCCGTGCCTCAAGGGACATAACCAGCAGTTTGCGCCTGTTTACCGGGTTCATAAGATGGTGTCGCCTTATCGCAAATTAGCTGCTTGTTTGGAACGCGAATCCTTTCACAGCGAGATGTTGCAGGATCTACAGAACTGTCTTCGCCAGCAAGGGGGCGCGCAGAAGGCTTTCAAGGAGCTGGAGCAGATTTCGGATTCGATTGCCGCGCGGCACAATGGGTTGGCGTTGATTTTATACAATGCCCTGTTTCTTTACGATTTCCGGTGTGCCAGGCGTTTGGTTGCCTGGAAAACAGCTTATGGTTCGGTTGTCCAGGAATGGCTGGACGCGCTGGGAAAGGTGGAGGTACTCATCAGCTTGGGGGTTCTTTCCCAAGTAAAGCGTGTCCATTCATACCCAGAAATACAGGCTTCCTCGCAGTCGTTTTTAGAGGCAAAGGATCTCCGGCATCCTCTGTTGCAGGAGGAAAGGGCGGTCGGCAATGCGTTTTCCCTGCGGCAGAGGGTTTGTGTGATCACCGGCTCCAATATGTCCGGCAAAACGACCTTTTTGCGCAGTATCGGCACCAATCTGATTTTGGCATACGCTGGGGGAGTGGTGGCGGCGGAGTATTTCCGCGCCTCGCCGATGGCGGTGTGTACTTCTATTCGAGTGGAAGATAGTGTCAGCCAGGGAATTTCCAGTTTTTACGCGGAACTGTTGCGCGTAAAGAAGATGATCGACCAAAGCCAAACGGGCGCGCCTATGATCGCATTGATCGACGAGATCTATCGGGGGACCAATTCCCGCGACCGGATTACCGGCGCGCGGGAAACCATCCGAAGATTGGCGCGGTCCAATGTGCTGACGCTGGTGACCACCCATGATTTTGAACTGTGTGATCTGGAAAAGGACCCGTGTACGCCTACGGTCAATTATCATTTTACAGAGCACTATTCCGGGCGGGAGATCTTATTTGATTATCGCATTCGTCCGGGACGCTGCCAGACGACCAATGCACAGCATTTGCTCCGTTTGGTAGGGATTCTGCCGGAGAATGAATCAAGGAAATATCCAGATTCTCTGTAGAGCCTCCACTGCGTGCAAGATCGTATAATAGTGTTGCGTCCAGCGCAATGGAAAGGGTCTTGCTGCGGCCGTTTTGTATAGATGTATTACAAATAGAATAATATAATATTAAAAATACAAATTGTATAAATTAATAAGCGGTTCTCTGCCTGAAAATTAGGTGGGAATCGCTTTTTTGTATGTACTTTCTTTGATGAAAATAAAGATGAAAATAAAATAGTTGGAAAGAATCCGCAAAATGGGGGTTGACTTTCTAAATATCTTGCATATAATAATATATGAACAATAGCTCATATGAAAGAATGTGAAAATATGACAGACCAAAATGGAGTCGAGCGCTGTGAATTTATCCACGCACATGAAGACATTGTGGAAAAGGTTACCCAGGATATGCCGGACGAGGAGATCCTGTATGACTTAGCCGAACTGTTTAAGATTTTTGGCGATTCCACCCGCATTAAAATCCTGTATGTGTTGTTTGAATCGGAGATGTGTGTCTGCGACATTGCCCAGCTGCTGAATATGACGCAGTCCGCAATTTCCCACCAGCTGCGCGCTTTGAAGCAAAGCAAACTGGTGAAATACCGCCGGGAAGGAAAGACCGTATTTTACTCCCTGGCAGACGGCCATGTCCGGACGATCATCGATCAGGGCATGGAGCACGTAGCTGAATAACAAAATTTAAGGGGGATTTTCTCATGAAAAAACGTTTTAACCTTACCGATCTGGACTGTGCCAATTGCGCCCGCAAGATGGAGGACGCCATCAAGAAGATTGACGGGGTTAACGATGCAAACGTTAGCTTTTTGACCCAAAAAATGATGGTGGATGCCGAAGACAGCCGCTTTGATGCGATTATGCAGGAGGTTGTCAAAGTCTGTAAGCGCGTAGAACCAGATTGTGTCATCCATCTGTAAGCCAAGACTTTTTGAACCGGCGAAATCACTTCATCTTTTGAACAGGAGGGATTTCTATGAGTAAGAAACAAAAAAAGACCCTAGTTCGTATTCTGATTAGCGCGGTTCTTCTGGTGGTCGCGGCATTGGCCCCGGTGGATGGAATTTTTAAATTGATTCTCTTCTTGATTCCATACGCCATCATCGGCTGGGATGTTCTGTGGAAAGCGATACGGAATATTGCGCATGGCCAGATCTTCGACGAGAATTTTTTGATGGCCATTGCCACAGTGGGTGCTTTTGTCGTCGGGGAATACCCGGAGGGTGTCGCGGTCATGCTGTTCTATCAGGTGGGCGAGCTGTTTCAAAGTTATGCAGTGGGTCGTTCCCGCCAGTCGATCACTGCTTTGATGGACATCCGTCCGGATTATGCCAATATAGAACAGGATGGAAAGTTGGTACAGGTTGACCCGGAGGATGTGGCGGTGGGCGATACCATCGTGATAAAAGCCGGTGAAAAGATCCCGCTGGATGGTGTGGTTTTGGAGGGGAGTTCTGCTGTGGACACAGCTGCGCTCACCGGGGAATCCCTGCCGCGGGATGTAGTTCCTGGGGATGATGTTGTCAGCGGCTGTATCAACCAAAGCGGCCTGTTGAAAGTACGTGTTACAAAGGTATTTGGGGAATCTACCGTAGCAAAAATTCTCGACCTTGTAGAAAACTCGAGCAGCAAGAAGGCGCGTGCAGAGAGCTTTATTACGCGTTTTGCACGGTACTATACCCCTGTTGTCGTCATTGGCGCCGTCCTGTTGGCGGTTTTACCTCCTCTCTTTTTCGGCGGCGATTGGAGCGATTGGCTGCAACGCGCATTGATCTTCCTGGTGATTTCGTGCCCGTGTGCTTTGGTGATTTCTGTGCCATTGAGCTTTTTCGGAGGAATCGGCGGTGCATCAAAGCAGGGAATTTTGGTAAAGGGCAGCAATTATCTGGAGGCATTGGCAAAAACAGAGGTTGTGGTCTTTGATAAGACTGGAACCCTGACCAAGGGAACCTTCAAGGTCACGGCTGTGCATCCGGATCAGATCAACGAAGAAAATCTTTTGGAGCTGGCAGCATTGGCGGAAAGTTATTCGGAACATCCCATTTCGCGCTCTCTGCGTGAGGCGTACCGCCAGCCAGTGGACACATCCCGTGTGTCGGAAGTGGAAGAAATCTCCGGACATGGTGTGCGTGCAAAGGTGGATGGGCGTGAGGTATACGCAGGAAATAGCAAATGGATGGATCAAATCGGAGCAAAATGGCACAATTGCCACCGCACGGGTACGGTTGTACATGTAGCGGTCGACGGCACTTATGCTGGCCACATTGTGATTTCGGATGAAGTCAAGCCCGACGCAGCTTCTGCGGTTGCAGCCTTGAAGCGGGAAGGTGTTAAAAAGACCGTCATGCTCACAGGCGATCGAAAAGCTGTAGGTGAAGCGGTCGCGCGAGAGATCGGAATCGACGAAGTGCATGCGGAACTTCTCCCGGGAGATAAGGTCCACCAGGTGGAACGCCTGCTCGACGGAACGAGCGAGAAAGGAAAGCTGGCTTTTGTCGGCGATGGAATCAACGATGCACCGGTATTATCTCGAGCAGACATCGGAATTGCAATGGGCGGCCTTGGCTCGGATGCCGCGATTGAGGCAGCAGATATTGTATTGATGGACGATAAGCCGTCCAAGTTGGCGGCAGCGGTGCGTATCTCGCGGAAAACACTGCGGATTGTACGGCAGAACATTGTATTTGCTTTGGGCATTAAATTGTTATTCCTGGCTTTGGGCGCCTTTGGCTTGGCCAATATGTGGGAGGCAGTTTTTGCGGATGTCGGCGTATCCGTCCTGGCAATTCTGAATGCTTCGCGTGCGCTTCGGACTTCTAGCCAGGATGTACCGGCGCCGGATATGCCGGTAAGTATGCAAAAAAGCAATGCATAAAACGACTTCTATAAAAACGTATCTGAAAATTCTTCATAATTTTTCTTGAAATTGAAGCGCTGGATTCTATCAAAAGAATTCAGCGCTTCAATTTGTGTGCCCAGAAACGAACAGAAAAAAACTTTTGAGTGGACAAGGAGCAATAGATGCGATAAACTGAATGAAAGAAAAGACCAACGATAAGGAAGCGATGCGCCATGAGAAGGAAAATGCCCCTTTTCTCCTTGACCAAACAGATTTTTGGCTTATTGCAAAAACGGCAAAAGCGTTCTTTTTGGATTGTCTTGCTGATTCTCGCGGTTTCAGCAGGATTGAGCCAGATTTTGCCCTTGGCGGTTGGCTATTTGACCGATCGTGTGCTTGTAGACCGGGCAAATATTTCCTTTCAAACTACCGTACCAGTCCTTCTGGTGATCCTGATCACCAGTGTGGTCAATGAGGTCATCAAGGTGATCCGCAGGTTACTGGTGGAGGATGCCTCGACGCAGGCGGAGAAAGAAGCTCGCAATCGGGCGGCAGCCTCCCTGATGCTTGCCCCTATGCGTTACTTCCGGCAAAACATGACCGGAAATATCCATGGGAGATTGAATCGCAGCATCGAGGGAACGACAAAACTCGTCAAGCTAATCTTTATGGATTTTGCACCGGCAGTTGCGACTGGCATTGCAGCGGTGTTTGTGATCTTCTCCCAACTGCCGTGGCAGGTGGCATTGCTGATGGTTCTGGTCGTACCAGTCGGCACACTTATTGTGATGCGTCAGATTTCCACACAGAAAGGAATCCGCGTAGAACTTCTACAAACCAAAGCAGATCTGGATGGGACAATGGTGGAACTTCTAGGCGGGATGGAAACCATTCGATCCATGGACAGTGCGGAGATCGAGTGCGCGCGGATCGACCGGCGGTCGGAGGCCTTGCGAACCAAAGAGATGAAACACCACCGGGCAATGGCTTTTTATGACTGCCTGAAGTTTATCAATGAGGCGGCGTTTAACGTAGCGGTGATTGGGATTTCCGTCTTGCTCGCTTTTCAGGGGGCGATCAGTGTTGGTACCGTACTGACTGCTTATCTTTGTTTTACACAGTTGACCGGACCACTGCGTGAACTACACCGCATCCTCGACGAGGTCTCGGAATGTACGGTTTTGGCAAGCGATTACTTCCAGATTTTGGGGATTCCTAAGGATTTCTCCTATGCAGTACAGGGAGAAAAGCGTGTGGAGAAATGGGATTCGAACGATATTCAAATGCAGCATCTGCGTTTCCATTACGCGGAGGAACCGGATAAACCGATCCTGGAAGATCTGAATTTACAGGTCGGTGCGGGCAAATTTATTGGGATTGCTGGGCCGAGCGGATGTGGAAAGTCCACTGTTACAAAAGCGATCGATAAATTGGAGGAAACAGAGGGTACGATTACCATCGGTGGCTATGACCTGGCGGCGCTTACCCGTGCAGATTTGGCGGAAGCTGTGGTATTGGTGCCGCAGGTTCCATTCCTCTTCGCAGATACCATATTTCACAATATCTGTTATGGGATAAAGAGGGAAGTTACTCTGGAAGAGGTACGAGAGGCCGCTCGCCGTGCTTCGATTGATGCAGATATTATGCAGATGCCTGGGCAATATGCGTTTCTGGTGGCAGAGGCCGGACACAATCTTTCAGGCGGACAGCGCCAGAGAATTGCGTTAGCACGCGCCTTTTTGAGGACGCCACGAATCCTCATTCTGGATGAAGCGACATCTGCGCTGGACAATACATCGGAAAAGCAGATTCAAGTGGAATTTGAGCGGATGAAGGAGGTCTACGGGACCACCATTCTATCCATCGCACACAGGCTTACAACACTAAAAAATTGCGATCAAATTGTTGTGATGGACCACGGAAAGATCGTTCAACAGGGCACGTATGATTCGTTGAGAGAACAGCCTGGTCTGTTCCGGGATATGAGCTTGGGAATTGTTCAATAGAATTACCTCCTAGACCGGTGCTTGCCGTATAGAGAATCGGTAAGAATCAACAGCGCCAAGAGGAAATGTAAATACCGGGTGGGGCATAGCTATAGAGAAGCAGTAGGCGATGCAAGGGAAAAGGGAACGAGGCCATCTGTCGCCGTTTAGGAAAAGGTGCGATAACCGGATGGACATAGGCGCAGAAAACCAGCAGGCGGAGAAAGAAAAGACGGGATCAGGAAAACCGAAGGGCTGTTTGCCGTTGTCGATGGAAAGGCGCGACGGGCGGATGGGTATA
>OIYU01001973.1_pt1 | contig 12084 bp, 10 predicted proteins | sample 1588321 | NCBI WGS metagenome assembly OIYU01 (sample SAMN03283258) | human gut metagenome | biome: human-associated habitat; material: feces | host: Homo sapiens | place: USA | collected 2013 | reverse complement strand
CAAGAGGTCGGCCCCTCCATGAGCGCCTTTCCGATATCCTGCCGCTGTGGCAAGAATGTGCTCCAGCTCCTCTGCCGGAAGCGTCATAGTGGCCGGGCAAATGGCCGTCACACCTACAGACGCCTCGTATTCCGCGATCTTCTCTATTGCCTCTATTGTGCCGTCACAGAAATCATAGCCTTTGCAGCCGTGGAAATGGATGTCAATGAATCCGGGAACCGCAAAGCAGCCCTCTCCATCTATCACTTTCCCTTCCGGCAAATTTTCGCCTTCCGCAAAAATCCCTCTGTCTTCATCTATAAAAATTTCTCCTTCTTCAAATCGTTTGTCTTCTCCGTATACTTTTACATTTTTAATGTGCATGATCTTTTTCGCTCCTTTCCCTGCTCTTCCCGGACAAATTCCCTTTCCGGGGCGGACAATGCTTTATGCAAAGATTGTAACATTTACCGTCAACAAAAGCAATTTCCAGCATTGTGGATTGTTATGCTTTTTGTTATAGTAAAGTTGTAATCATACAAATCGGAGGAAACAATGAACGGGGAAATTTATAATAATTACGTAGAAATTTTAAGAACAGAACTCATACCTGCTCTTGGATGTACGGAGCCGATCGCTCTTGCCTATGCTTCCGCAAAGGCAGTAGAAGTCCTTGGAGATTTTCCGGAAAGTATAAAGGCTCTGTGCAGCGGTAATATCATCAAGAATGTAAAAGGAGTAAAGGTTCCCAATTCCGGAGGGTTAAAAGGGGTAGAAGCCGCCGTCATCCTGGGAGCGCTGGGCGGAGATGCAGGTCGTAAACTGGAAGTGCTGGAAACCGTTTCTGAAACAGACCGCATAAAGACAAAGGAACTTCTGAAATCTCATTTCTGTACCTGTCTCTTAAAAGAAGGGGTGCCCAACCTTTTCATCGAGATCCAAGCTCTCAAAGGAACAGACAGGTCAGTTGTACGTATAGAAAACAGCCACACCTGCATTACTTTGATCGAACGGAACGGAGAAGTGATCTATCAGGGAGACGCCGATCCTGTGAAAGCACAGGTGGACAAGTCTCTTTTAAACCTAAAAGACATTATTGCTTTTGCGAAAGAAGTAGATCTGGGTGAAGTCCGGGAAGTTCTGGAACGGCAGATTGCGTATAATACAGCCATTTCGGATGAAGGTCTGGAACATGAGTGGGGCGCCGGGATCGGCCGTATGATCCTTGAAGAGTTCGGAGACGACGTCAAATGGAGATCCATTTCGCGGGCTGCCGCCGGATCTGACGCCAGAATGAGCGGCTGCTCCCTTCCTGTTATTATTATCTCAGGTTCCGGCAATCAGGGAATGACCTGTTCCCTTCCTGTGATCGAATACGCGAAGGGCACCGGAAAATCTCAGGAGCAGCTCCTTCGCGCTCTTTGCATTTCCAACCTGGTTGCCCAGGATCAGAAACGTTATATCGGTCCTCTTTCCGCCTACTGTGGCGCTGTCTGTGCGGCTGCCGGAGCAGGGGCAGGCATCACCTATCTGTGCGGCGGTACACAGGAACAAATTGAAAATACAGTGATCAATACCATCGTAAATGTGGGAGGGATCACCTGCGACGGCGCAAAACCAAGCTGTGCCGCTAAAATTTCCTCCTCTCTTCAGGCAGCGTTTCTCGGTCACAAAATGGCAATGAAAGGCATCCGCTTTGAAGCAGGCGAAGGTCTTGCCATGGAAACGGCAGAGGACACCGTAAAGGCCATCGGATATATGGGACGGGAAGGCATGCGTCAGACCGATGTGGAAATCCTGAATCTCATGATCGGAAAAACTGATCTTTCCTGTATTTAAAAATCACAATTACAATGAAGAGAGCAGGTCACCTAAAAACCTGCTCTCTTATATTTTCTGCTTCTTCCGGCACATAGATGCCTTTTACGCAGATGCTTTTTACGGCACGGTTACGGTGCGCACCGCCACCTGTCTGACAAAGTCATAATCGTGCTCCACCAGCAGCATTGTTGGATGATATTTTCTGATCAGTTCTATGATCTGCTGCCGGGAAAAAATATCAATATAGTTCATTGGTTCATCCCAAATATAAAGATGGGCCTGCTCACATAAACTTTTTGCAATAAGAACCTTCTTTTTCTGTCCCATGCTGTAATCTTCCAGTCTTTTTTCAAACTGCATTCTTGAAAAATCTATCTTCCGAAGCAGCGCAAGAAAAGTAGATTCGGGAAGATCATATCTGTCCGCGTATTCCTTTAAGGTTCCTTCCAGTCCTGACGGCGTCTGGGGAACATAGGAAATAATAAGTCCTGCCGCTGTTTCTATTTTCCCTTCCTTCTTCAGCTCATCCCGGCTTTCTTCCTTCTCTTGTCCTTTCAAGCCGGCGTCTTCTTTCCATCCTGTAGCCTCCAGCACTGCCTTTAAAATACTGGATTTCCCGCATCCGTTAGGCCCCTGCAGGAGAATCCGCTCATTCTGGCAGATCTTTAAATCCCATCCTCTGCACACTTCATGGTTCCCATAGGCCAGAGTCACATCTTCCATGGCAACAAGACATTGCTTATGATGGGTGAGAGGATAAAGCTTCAGCTCTTCTGTATGCTCCACATTTTTCAGGAGCTTTTTCTTTTCCTCTGCCGCAGCATTTCTCCGGTTTTCTATACTTTTTGAACGTTTCATCATTTTTGCCGCCTTATGTCCGATCGCTCCCCGGTCAGGGCGCAGTCCCGCTATTTTGCTGCCTGTCTTTGTCCGCTCCACCGCATCTGACCAGCCTTCCGTCCGTCTGGCCGCCTCCTCCAGGCGTCGGATATCCTTTTTCAATTTTTCATTTTCTGCCTGCTGGGAAACGTCTCTTTTCTCTTTCTCTGACTGCCATGTAGAAAAATTCCCACGGGTTATTTCTATATTTTCCGGGTTAATGGCAAGAATGTGATCCACACATCCGTCCAGGAAATGTCTGTCGTGAGACACCAGGATAAATCCCTTTTTTCTCTTTAAATACTGCATGACCTGCTCTCTTGCCCCCATATCCAGATGATTGGTAGGTTCATCGATCAAAAGAAAATGATTATCCCTTGAAAACAGAACTGCCAGCATGACCTTCGTCTGTTCTCCGCCACTCAGCGAATCAAACGGACGGTACAGCACTTCACTGTCCACATCGAGAAAGGACAGTTCCCGGCATATTTTCCAAAGCTCATAGTACGGATCCAGCTCCTTGGCTATCACGATCGTATCCTGCCCTGGATCCGTGATCTCAAAAGGAAAATAATCCATTCCCCCGGCTCCTGTTATGGTTCCTGTATATTCGTATTTTCCCTCTAATATGTGAAGAAGCGTTGTTTTACCCCTTCCATTCCTGCCGGTCAGTCCCAGCTTCCAGTTTGTATCGATCTGGAAGGAGACGTCTTCAAAGACCGGCTCTATCCCTCCCTCATAGCAAAAGGAAAGATGATTTACACTTATCAAAGACATATCCGCATTCCTCCTTTTTCCAGGTGCATGACAGCAGAAAAAATACCGGGAACAAAGTTTCCTGTCAAATAAAAAAAGACACGGAACAATTTCCATGTCTTCCTTCTTTTCCATTTGCCTTTTTATGCTGCGCCGTATCATTCCATACGCAGTTTCTTTTCCGGATTCCAGGATCTTCTTCTCTGCATGCACACACCATTTATCATTGCGATCATTGTGCGCCAAATATGAAATTCATATTTATCTGCAGAAATTCTTCATCCTTTCATCTCCTCTTCTATATCAGATTCATTCCTTTTACATGATCGACTGCATCTTTGCAGCCAACTGCTGTCTCTATTAACCTACCACAGTATCCGGAGCATGTCAATCTGTATTCTTATTCTCTAATTCTTCACTACCCGGCTGTTTCTGTAAACGGACAGAAGAAGTCCTGTGTAAATGTAGGTCACTGTCATATTAGTCCCTCCGATCGTACAAAACGGCATATAACCCTGACCTGACGGCAAAAGCCCCAGATTGCTTCCCAGATACCAGATGATCTGAACCGCAACAAAGCTTACGCATCCCAGCCCTATCAGAAATCCCAGACGATTTTTTTGCCGGAAAACCGCCAGAAAGAGAAAGACAAGAAAAAGGACTGCCAAAACAGTAAGCAGCGTAACCGGAGCCATCCCAAAACGATAAAACAAATAAAGCCACAGAAAATTGCCCCGCACATCAAACCTTGTCCACTCAAGTTCGCTTCCGGTAAGATCCACTCCCGCCTTATCCATTGCCGCAAGACTCTGAACATTTTCACGCACCGTCTGACTGTATTCCATTGGGATGAAATGATTCCCTGTATACCAGGCAAGCAAAAGAGCGCCGACTGCCGTCAAAAGGATAAGCCCCAGTAAAATCCGGATTTGTTTTTTGTCTTTCTTCTGATTTTGTTTTTGGAAAAACCAGCCTTTCCACACTGTCACACAGAGCATTGTCCCGCAGATTCCAAACACAACCGGAGCATATATATGGTTCTGAAACGGAAGCAGAAAAAGAATGCCAATCACAAGCAGCCATCCTGCACTTTTGGCAATTCCTTTTTCTTTGCTTCCCCTGCGGCTCCACAGCATTCCGGCAAAGGCAGGCAGAAGAAGGCAGTCGATCAGCGCTCCATAAGAGTAAATTCCCCCATTGATCCATATTCCCCTGTACCACATCACGTTTACCGCATAAGTGAATACCTCCAGACCAAGAACCGCCAGCCATATCCTGCCCGCATATCTCCCGATCAGGCTGTAATCCATAAAACAAAGCAGGATCATAATTACAAAACCTGCTGCCGAATATCTTACCTGCCTCCAGACTTCTGCCGCTTTATATGCAGAATCGGGCTGCTGATAAGTCATCCACTGAAGAAGCAGCCCAACTGCTGCCAACAGAAACGCAACTGCCAGAAGCTTCCAGTCCATCCTGGGGCGATGGATCTGATTCAGGCTCATTCCGGTTTCTTCCGGATCTCCCATCTGCCGCACCGCTTCCTCCTCCGCTTCTTTTTCAGTCATTCCCTCTGCCATGCAGTCAATCTTCTGATCTTCAATGTGATCCCTAAGTTCCTTTTCGATCATGGGCCACGCCCTTCTGCACCGGATCTGCTCTGAAACTGTCATGAGATAATCATGCATATTCATATACTGCACCTCCCAGTACATTTGCAACTGCACGGGAATACTCCTTCCACTCTTTCGTTTTTTCCTTCAGCTGTTTTTTTCCCTCCTTTGTGATCCGGTAGTACTTTCTCACCTTTCCCCCTATTTCACTTTCATAGGACTCCAACGCCCCTTTTTCTTCCAGAGAATGCAGAAGCGGATACAGGGTACCTGCTTTCAGCTCAAAAACATTTTCAGACCGCTCCCGAAGAGTTTCTATCATTTCATATCCATACATTTCCTTTTCTTCGAGAAGCTTTAAGATCAGCATAGCCGTACTTCCTGATAAAAGACTTTTTTCCACAGCTATAGTCCCTCCTTGTATAGATTATCGATATATCGGTTATCTATATAATATATAGATGTCCGATATATGTCAAGACAAATCCGTAAAGTTTCATACAAAAGAAAGCCGCCCAAACTATAGAAGCAAAATATCCATAGTTTGAGCGGTCCTTCTTTTCTACTCTAAGTTCAGGTTATTCTTTTTCCTTACCCCGTCATTCTTCTATAAAAGTCCTCCGATCGACAAAAACAGCGGTGCAAATACCAGTGATACAATGGTCATTAATTTAATTAAAATATTGATGGACGGTCCGGATGTATCCTTAAAAGGATCCCCCACGGTATCTCCAACAACTGCCGCTTTATGGGCATCGCTTCCCTTGCCTCCATGGTTACCGTCCTCGATATACTTTTTCGCATTATCCCAGGCGCCTCCTGCATTGGACATAAATACCGCCATCATCACTCCGGTTACAAGAGATCCTGCCAGCAGACCTCCAAGCGCGTCCGGTCCTAAGACAATACCGATCAAAAGAGGCGCCGCTACTGCCATCACTCCGGGAACCAGCATTTCCTTTAATGCTGCTGTTGTGGAAATCGCTACACAGGACTTGTAATCCGGCCGCTGTGTTCCTTCCATGATTCCCGGCATAGCTGCAAACTGTCTCCGTACTTCCTCGATCATCTGATAGGCAGCCTTGGAGACCGATTCCATCGTCATTGCTGAAAACAGAAACGGAAGCATGCCTCCAATAAAAAGTCCTATGATCACACGGCTATTTAAAAGATCGATCTGTGTCAGCTGGACAGCTTCTGCATAAGATACAAATAAGGCCAGCGCCGTCAGGGCTGCAGAACCGATCGCAAATCCTTTGCCGATGGCTGCCGTCGTATTGCCCACTGCATCCAATTTATCTGTGATCTTCCTTACTTCCGGCTCCAGTCCGGACATTTCTGCAATTCCTCCTGCATTGTCGGCGATCGGTCCATAAGCGTCCACTGCAACGGTAATGGCTGTAGTGGAAAGCATACCTACAGCGGCAAGAGCAATTCCATAAAGACCACTGAACTGATAAGCGGCAAAAATTCCCACACAGATCAGAAGGATCGGTGCTGCCGTCGATTTCATTCCCACGGCAAGGCCGCTGATAATAGTGGTAGCGGAACCCGTTTCCGACTGTGCTGCGATTTCTTTTACTGATTTGTAATCTCCTGATGTATATATTTCAGTGATGATACCGATCACCAGACCAACGATCAATCCGGCTACAATAGAAATCGCTTCATTCATGCCCCCAAACATGAACCAGCTGAATACAAACGCAGCGATCACCACAAAAATACTGGAAACGTATGTACCCATCTTCAACGCCTTATGTGGATTGGAATTTTCATCTCCTCGCACAAAAAAGCTTCCCAGTATAGACGCCAAAAGTCCCAGTCCGGCTATGATCAGCGGATAGGCTGCACCTGCTATCTGATAATAGACAACTCCAAGTGTAAGAGCTGAGATCAATGCTCCCACATAAGATTCAAATAAATCCGCTCCCATGCCGGCAACATCTCCTACATTGTCACCTACATTATCTGCAATGACTGCCGGGTTTCTCGGATCATCCTCCGGGATGCCGGCCTCTACTTTTCCCACCAGGTCAGCTCCCACATCCGCAGCCTTTGTGTAAATGCCTCCGCCCACACGGGCAAACAATGCAATCGAAGAAGCGCCGAGACTGAATCCAGACAGGATCTCTACATTTTCCGTCAATGCATAGATCAAACCCACCCCCAGCACTCCAAATCCAGCCACGCACATCCCCATAACAGCGCCGCCGGAAAATGCAATGGATAAGGCTTTATTCATCCCGCTGTTTCTTGCAGCATTTGCCGTTCTGACATTAGCCCGTGTAGCCACCTGCATTCCGCAGTACCCGGCAAGGGTGGAAAACAAAGCTCCACAGACAAAGCATACTGCCGTGATCCAGTTGCCGATTCCCAGGCCGATCAGCACAAATAAAATGAGTACAAAAAATACGAGAATCTTGTACTCTGCCATGAGGAAAGCTCTGGCCCCTTCACTGATGGCCGATGCGATTTCCTTCATGCGCTGTGTTCCTTCTTCCTGCCTTGACACCTTTGCTGCCAGATAGGCCGCAAAAATTAATGCCAGAATGCCGAAGAACGGAACCACCTTCAACAATCCTTCCATACAAAATACCTCCGTTCTCTTTTTTCGTACATTCATTCTAACATTAATTTCTATCAATTACTATATTTCTATTGTATTTTCTGTGTTTTTCATTTATACATTTGAATTAGCACATTATTTTTCAGATTCTCCGTAAAGTATTTTAACCAAAACCAGTCCCTGGGGCGGAGCTGTCACTCCCGCTTCCGTCCTCTTTTTCATCTGCAAAATCTGCTCTACCTTCTCCGGCTCGTAGAATCCCCGTCCTACACGGATCAGGGTCCCGACAATAATACGCACCATATTATAGAGGAATCCATTGCCTTTAATACGGATGACGATCTCTCTTCCGCCAAGGGAAGACTCTTCCTCTGTCCGCTTTTCCTGTATCAGGATCTGTATATCCTCAATAGTACGGACCGTATCTTCCGTGTTGGTCCGTACATTGCAGAAACTTGCAAAATCATGCTCTCCTATGAGGTAGTCTGCCCCCATCCGCATTTTTTCTATATCCAGGGGAAAAGAAACAAAGGCGGCATAGCAGCGCTTCATCGGGTCAGGCACCGGCCCGTTGTAGATATGATACTCATATATTTTGCTGATATTGTCCTGATATCTCGGATGCCAGTCAGCCGGAACTTCTCTGGAATCTGTGATCACAATATCCTCCGGCAGCTTTTGGTTCAAAGCGTAGGCGAACCGCTGCGGCGGAATCGATGATTCCGTATCAAATACTGCCACATTGCCAAGGGCATGTACGCCGGAATCTGTTCTGCTGGCTCCGATCACTTTGATATCTTCTCCGGTAAGAGCACTGATCTTTTTATTGAGTACCTCTTCCACTGTCAGGCCATTTGGCTGGATCTGCCAGCCACAGTAGTTTGTTCCATCATAGGCGACTGTCAATTTTATTCTTTTCCGCATGTTATCCACATCCTTTTCCACATTTTGGGGATATCTCTTTTTATAAAGGGATGTTTCCAAATCAAAGAAAAACGGAGGCTCTAAAAAACCCCCGTCCCCAGTTTTCCAATACAGAACACTGCCGCAACATAAACGATCACGATAATATAAGCGGCCCGGTCTCTGCCATGATATTTCAGCGGTTTCATTTTTGTACGTCCTTCGCCGCCCCGGTAACACCTTGATTCCATAGCCATGGCAAGGTCATTGGCTCGCCGGAATGCAGACACAAACAGAGGAACCAGTATAGGTATCATACTTTTGGCCCTCTGGATGATATTTCCACTCTCCAGATCGGCGCCTCTTGCAATCTGCGCTTTCATGATCTTATCTGTCTCTTCCAGAAGAATAGGAATGAACCGAAGCGCAATGGACATCATCATAGCAATCTCATGCACCGGAACATGGATCTTATTCAGCGGATGCAGAAGGCTTTCAATCCCGTCTGTCAGCGCATTAGGCGTTGTCGTAAATGTCATAAGGGAAGATCCTGCAATCAGGTATATCAACCGTATCGCCATAAAAACCGCTGTCCGAAGACCTGCTTCCGTTATGGTAAAAATCCAGGCATGAAAAAGTACATCTCCTCCTCTGGTAAGAAAAAGATTGAAAAGCACTGTTATCAGCAAAAGCATAATGATCGGCTTCATGCCTTTCATAATATAGCTGAAAGGAACCTTAGACAAACGGATAATTGTAATCAGAAAGACCGTTGCCACAAGATAGCCCCAAATATTATCAAAAAGGAACAAAGATATCAGATATAAAAGCGTTCCAACCAGTTTCACTCTCGGATCAAGACGATGCAGTACACTCTTGGCCGGATAATATTGTCCTATTGTTATGTCTCGTATCATTCTTTTCTCCCCCGCCTCGCCTGAACTGCCTGCATAATCTCTTCTGCCGCTTCCGCCACTGTCGTTGCCGTCACTTTCACATCAAACCCCTTCTCTTTCAAATCGTGCATGATATAAGTCACCTGGGGCGCTGCCAGACCAATCTGCTCCAATTCCTGATAATGAGAAAAAACCATCTTGGGCCTGTCATTATACAGGACCTGACCTTTATTCATCACGATCAGCCGGTCTGCATATTTTGCAATGTCTTCCATACTGTGGGAGACAAGGATTACTGTCATGTCTCTTTGCTGGTGCAGATACGCGATCTGATCAAGGATCTCATCACGGCCCTTGGGATCCAGCCCCGCTGTCGGCTCATCCAGAACCAACACATTGGGATCCATTGCAAGAACACCTGCAATGGCTGCTCTTCTTTTCTGCCCTCCCGACAGCTCAAAAGGAGAGGATTTATAATATTTTTCCTTTAGTCCTACCAGCTTTAAAGCTTCCCTTGCCTTCTCTTCGCACTCTTCCGGTGAAAATCCCTGGTTTTTGGGACCAAAACATACATCGGACAGAACATCCACTTCAAAAAGCTGATGCTCCGGATACTGAAACACAAGTCCCACCTGGCTCCTAAGCTTCTTCATGTCATAGCCTTCTTTATAGATGTCCTCTCCGTTATAGCAAATCGTTCCGCTGGTTGCCCGGATCAGTCCGTTTAAATGCTGGATCAGTGTCGATTTTCCGGATCCGGTATGACCGATGATCCCTACAAATTCCCCATGAGGAATCTCAAGGCAGATATCCTTAAGCGCCTGTTTTTCGTAAGCAGTTCCGGGACTGTATATATAATTCAGATGTTCTAATTTAATTGACATAGTGCTTCCACCAATTCTTCTTTCTTTAAGATTCCCGCCGGAATATCCAGCCCCTTTTTCCTAAGTTCATCTGCCAGCATGGTAACCTGCGGCACATCCAGGCGATAATGCTTCAGCATGTCCACCTGTGAGAAAATTTCTTTTGGGGTTCCATTCATCACTACTTTTCCGTGATCCATTACAAAAATCTTATCCGCATATATGACTTCTTCCATATAGTGCGTGATCAGGATTACCGTAACGTTTTTCCGATGGCGGAGCGCCCGCACGGTATTTAACACTTCTTTTCTTCCGATCGGATCCAGCATGGCAGTAGGTTCATCCAGCACAACGCATTTTGGTTCCATAGCGATCACACCTGCAATAGCGACTCTCTGCTTCTGTCCGCCGGACAGCTTGTTGGGAGAATGATGGCGGTATTCAATCATTCCAACAGCCTTTAAGCTGTCCTCCACACGCTTCCAGATCTCATCTGTGGGAACGCCCAGATTTTCCGGTCCGAATCCCACATCCTCTTCCACCACTGTGCCAATGATCTGATTGTCCGGATTCTGAAATACCATTCCCGCACTTTGACGCACATTCCAGAGTTCTTCCGGATCTTTCGTATCCTTTCCGTCTACCCAGATCGTCCCTCCTGTGGGAACAAGGATCGCATTGATATGTTTTGCCAGTGTTGACTTACCCGAACCGTTGTGACCTAAAATGGCAATAAACTGGCCTTCTTTAATATCCAGATCCACTTCATCGATCGCACGGGAGCTGCCGATCACGTTTCCTTCTTCATCCCGTTTTTCATATTCAAATACAAGATCTCTTGTCCTAACCATTTCTTCTGCCATCTTTTTGCCGCTCCCTTTCCGGTCAATTTTACTGTGTCCTATTTTACGTTATTCTTCTATGCCTTCTCCGGTTCCGGATAATCTACGCCCATTGTGTCTACTGTCACCTTTGCCATTCTCTGCACATTAAGAGGTCTGTCACTGTAGTCTGTGTCAGTCTCTGCAATCTTATTTACAATGTCCATTCCCTCTGTGATCTTACCGAACGCCGCATATGCACCGTCCAGGTGAGGTGAAGTTTTGTGCATGATAAAGAACTGGCTTCCTGCAGAGTCCGGATGCATTGCTCTTGCCATGGACAGCACTCCCTCTGTATGCTTCAGATCATTTGCAAAACCGTTTTGGCTGAATTCTCCTTTGATATTGTATCCCGGACCGCCTGTTCCGATTCCGTCGGGGCATCCGCCCTGGATCATGAATCCGCTGATCACACGGTGAAAGATCAGACCGTCATAGTATCCTTTCTTCACCAATGAGATAAAGTTATTGACTGTATTAGGAGCAATCTCCGGATACAGCTCTGCTTTCATGATATCTCCGTTTTCCATTTCAATCGTAACGATAGGATTTGCCATATTTTCTTACCTCGTTTCTTTCATCAGATTTCCTGAATATTGTAACATGGGGACAGTGCTTTTTGCAAACTCCTTCATCCCCTATCCTAAAAAGCGGACTCCCTCTTTTCCCCATCTTCAATGGAGTAAAGGATCATCCCTCCTTTTGGCTCTCTCCCGGTTTCCCACAGTTCATCCAGAACAAATGTGGTTGCCTGACCGTAAGTTGCCGCTGTCACCAGCCTTTTCTTCTGATCTCCTTCCATTTTTTCTTCATATCCTACCAGAAGAAACCAGTGCCAGATAAAGTCTCTGAACTGCCCCGTATCTTCGTGGCGCAGCAGAAGATAGGGAATCGGATATCCGGCGTCAATCTGTTTCCTGACCA
>OIYU01001967.1_pt1 | contig 12101 bp, 9 predicted proteins | sample 1588321 | NCBI WGS metagenome assembly OIYU01 (sample SAMN03283258) | human gut metagenome | biome: human-associated habitat; material: feces | host: Homo sapiens | place: USA | collected 2013 | reverse complement strand
CGGCGTCGGCCCCGGCCTTCAGCATGGCGGCGGTGGCGGCGGAGTTGGCCCCCACGGCGATGATCTCCGCGGCGAGCCCCGCGGTCTTGCACTGGCTCACCAGGGCGGCGCCCATGCGCCCTCCCTGGCCGTCGATGACGAGAAGTTTTTTCTGTTTCATAAGTAACCTTCCTTATCGCGTTCCCATTATTCCCGGTAATCCGTCTCCACCGTGCGGGTGATGGTCAGCTGGCCGCCTAGGAAATCCTGGGCGGTCTTTCCATTTACAGTGAGCTCTTCTCCCTGGCAGCGGATGGAGAGCTGGTTCACGTCCCCGGCGGTCTGGGCGGTATAGGCGGCGAAGGTGGCGGCCATGGCCTGGAGCATCCGCTCCCCCTCCTCCCCGGACAGGGTGGCCGCCTCCTGGGAAAATTCCAGAGTCAGGGAAAGGGTGTCCCCCAGGGTGTATGTAACGGTGCTGCCATCGCTGGATTCCGTGCCGCCGCTGTCCAGATTGGCGGAGAGCAGGGTGGTTCCCTGGGGCGCGCCGCCCAGGTACACCATCTGCCGGAGAATGTCCTCCGGGCTGTAAGGGGTGTTGTGGACGATGTACTCCGCAAAGCCCCCCTCCTCCGGCACGAACACAGACACGTCCCCGGTCTCAATGGGCAGGGACACGGCGGAGTCTCCGTCGTAGCCCTCTTGGGTGATAACGCCCTCAATGGGCTGGGTGGGGGTGTAGGGCGCGCCGAACCAGCCGTACTCTACCCCCAAATAGGCTGTCACGCAGATGGCCACCACGCCCAGGGCCAGATAGGGCATGGCGGCGTCCAGAAAGCGGCGGGCCCGGCGGCAGCGCTGCCGGGCGGCAAAGCCTCCCCGGCCCTGCTGGTCCAGGAACTCCTGCCACACCCGCTCCAAGTTTTCCGGGCCGGGGGCCAGGGCCTCCAGGTTGGCCCGGGCCTGCCCTTGGGTGACGCCCGCCTTTTTCAAGGCGCTTTCCGCCAGCCGCTGGGCCCGCAGGGGAGAGGTGCCCAGCACCCGGGCGCTCTCCTCCCCGGAAAGGCCCAGCCTCTCCCGGCAGAACAGGGCGGCCTTGTGGGCCAGGCGCAGCTTCATCACCTGGCGCAGGGGGTCCGTCAAGGTAAAGGGCAGGGCCCGGGGGACTTCCTCCAAGGGGGAGTCCTTTTTCTTTTTCCGGCGCTTGGGCCGCCGCAGGGAGTTGTCCAGGCAGTTGAGGTAGGCCGCCCGGAAGAATCCCTCCCGGGGGGAGGCGGCTTGGGCCCACAGCCTGGGGTTGGCGGCCATGTCGCACAGGGCGGCGGCCATCAGGTCCAGGGCCTGGGCAGGCCGCCCTGCCTGTAAGTAGCAAAGGGCGAACAGGTCCGCCCCGTATTGGTCGAACAGCTCTTTGAGCTGCTGGGTGGACAGGTCTGGCAAAGGGCTTCACTCCTTTTTGGATTTCATGGCCTTTTCCCGCTTTTTGCGCTGGCGGCGCTTTCTGCGCTTTTGGCGCCAGTTTTTTATATCGGCGCCAATGCCGCTTTGCTCCAGCCACACGCTGACCTCTGCCCCCAAAAACACGATATACATGCAGAAGAACAGCCAGAACATCAGGATGACCAGGGTGGCCAGGCCGCCGTAAATGGAAAAGTTGGAAAACTCCTCTACAAACAGGGAGAAAAAGTAGGAGAACAGCACCCACCCCGCGGCGGAAAAGGCCGCCCCTGCCAGGTTGCACAGGAAGGGGGCGCGGCGCTTGGGCACCCCGGCGTACAGCAGGGTGAAAAAGCACAGCAGCAGCACAAACCCCGCCAGGGATTTGAACCGCAGAAGGATGGCTGCGAACAGGGGCGGGGACTTTTCCAGCAGGAAGCGGTACAGGGTGCTGCCCAGCACCACCAGGGCCGCCGCCACAATCAGCGCTGCCGCGAAGACAACGACGCACAGCACCGCCATGGCCCGCAGGCGCACATAGCCCCGGGGCTCTTTGGCGCCGTAGATCTGGTCCAGGCCCTTGATGACCGCCACCATGCCCATGGAAGAGGACCACACTGCGGTGATCACCGCCACGGGCAGCACCCCGGTGGACTCCAGCGCGCTGGGGAGAAGGGACTCCAGATAGGCGGCCACGCTGTCGGGCAGGGCCCCCAGGGCCGCCTCGATGAGGGAGACGCCGTCGGAAAAGTGGATGCGCTGCATCAGCGTCAGCAGAAAGGCCACAAAGGGCAGAAAAGAGATCAGCAGGAAAAAGGCGCCGTGGGCCGCGGTGGAGTCCAGGCGGTCCCGGTCCATCCGGTCTAAAAACCAGAAGAGATGCTTTTTCAGCAGTTTCATCGGTCTTCCCCCTTCCGCCCCGCGGCGATTATCCTATAGTATACCACAAACGGGGAAGGATTACCACTGGCTCCCGCGGAAAGTGGCTGCTTCGGAGAGGGCCTGTCCCCCGGGGATGGAACCGGCCCCGGCTGCCGTCCACAAGACAGGGACAAAAAGTGTTTCGCAAAATAAAAGGCAAAAAATTGCAAAAACAAGGGGGAAGGACAAGTGTCCGCGTGGCGGGGATTTGTGAAAAACGCTCGGAAAAAGCGGGAAAAAGAGGGCTGCGGCCCTCGGAAAAAGGTTACAGAGCTGCAATATTTTTGGAAAAAAGGGGTTGATTTGGGCGTAAAGCATACATTTTTCACAAAAAGGGATGTTTAGCAAATTTGAATTTTTCTTTATTGGCAGTTGCAAAATGTGCGCGAGTGGCGTATAATTACCACATTGTGAGTCGATGGTGACCCAGCATGGCGCTGCCGGCTCACAAAATTTTATACTCTGAAAACCAGGGGGAATTTGAATGAAGCTCAAGAAGATCCTGGCTGTTGTTCTGGCTATGGCTCTGCTGTGCATGACCTTCGCCGCCTGCGGCGATTCCAGCGGCAGCAGCTCCAGCAGCGCGGCCAGCACGGGCAGCGAATCCAGCGCCACCAGCGAGGCCGGCGAGTCCAGCACCGCTGACGAGGGCGGCAGCGCCGCCGCCGGCGAAGTGACCCTGTTCACTCCCAAGACGGTGGACGCCTCTAAAAACCTGAACATCCGCATTGGCATGGAGCCCACCGGCCTGAACAGCCTGCTCTCCACCTACGCCAATGAGTTCACGATCCTGCGCCACATTTACGAGAACCTGTATGTGCTGGATGAGAACAACGTTCCCCAGCTGGGCGCCGCGGAGAGCGTGGACATCTCCGATGACGAGACTGTCTACACCTTCCACCTGCGGGAGGACGGCGTTTGGACCAACGGCGACCCTGTCACCGCCAACGACTTCGCCTTTGCCTGGCAGCAGGCCCTGAACCCGGATGTGGCCTCTGACTACGCCTACATGCTGTTCTTCATCAAGAACGCCGAGCCCTATCTGAACGGCGAGTGCGAGTGGGAAGACGTGGGCATCAAGGTCATCGACGACCTGACCCTGGAGGTCACCCTGGAGCGGGCTGTCCCCTATGCCCCCCACATGTTCACCTTTGGCACCCTGGCCCCCATCAACCAGTCCTTCTATGAGACGGTGGGCGCTGACAACTACAACACCGAGGCCGAGTACTTCTGCACCAATGGTCCCTTCGCCCTGACGGAGTGGAGCCACAACAGCCAGATCGTGCTGCAGAAGAACGACGCGTTCCATGGCGCCGGCGATATCCAGGTGGAGCAGCTGACCATGAAGATCATCACCGACGGCCAGGCCGCCCTGACCTCTCTGATGTCCGGCGAGCTGGACTACACCGACCTGACTACCGGCGAGCTGGTCACCCAGGCGGAAGCCAATGGCTACGAGGTCACCTCTTACTCCGACGGCGCCTCCTTCTACATGATGGTCAACTGCGAGAACCAGTTCCTCTCCAACGTGAACCTGCGCCGTGCTCTGGCCCTTGGCTTTGACAAGCAGGCCCTGATCGACACTGTGTTCCAGAATGAGAACATGCCCATGACCAGCTTTACCGCTCCCGCTGTCGATGGCTATGACGCCACCTCTTTCCAGGAGGCCCTCAACGCCAAGGACGGCGACCTGTACCCCGCCAACGGCGATGTGACCCAGGCGCAGGAGTACCTGAACACCGCCCTGGAAGAGCTGGGCATCACTTTGGATGAGCTCAACGGCCAGCTCTCCATCGACTGCGGCGACAGCTCCTCCTCTCAGGCAGAGGCCGCCTTCTACCAGGAGCAGTGGCGGCAGAACCTGGGCCTGGAGGTCACCATCAACCCCATGATCACCAAGCAGGGCGCTGACAACCGGCAGAACGGCAACTACTGCCTGTCCATCACCGGCTGGTCCCCTGACTACAACGACCCCATGACCTTCCTGGATATGTGGGTTACGGACGGCGGCAACAACGACACCCGCTGGGGCAGCGAGGAGTATGACGCCCTGATCGACTCCGCCACCAACGAGACCGAGGATCTGGCTGCCCGCCAGGAGTACTTCTACCAGGCTGAGGAGATCCTGGCCGACCAGTACATCATCCTGCCCAGCTACTGGAGAAGCGCTTCCTACACCTATAACACCAATAAGATCCTGGGCGGTCTGCGCAACACCACCTTCCAGACCAACTTTGCCTATGTGGAGCTTGCCGCCTAAGCGGGCTTGCGTACCGAACACCGCAGTATAACTTGCTATACGCAGGCGAGGGCGCTTTTGCAGAAAAAGCGCCCTCGCCCCGCGGTGTTTTTACCCGGAAATGCCGGGGGAATGGGGAAGGCGCCGTCCTTTCCCGCGGGCGTGGGGGGAAGCGCCCCCCAGCGGCCCGGCCTTGCAACAGCGCTCAATCAATTTGGATAATCATGGAAAGGAGGAAATTGCCGTATGGTCAAATATGTGCTCAAGCGGATTGGGTATTCCATTGTCACCCTGTTTGTGCTGGTCACCCTGACGTTCTTTATGCAGCGGCTGCTTCCCGGCGACCCCTTCACTGGCGATAAACAGCTTCCTCAGGCCACCATGGACGCCCTGTACGCCAAGTATGGCCTGGACAAGCCCGTGTGGATGCAGTACTTGATGTACCTCGGCAATTGCCTGCACGGCGACTTGGGAATTTCCCTGAACGAAAACCGCCCTGTCACCCGCATCATCGGAGAGTCTTTCACGGTCTCCTTTGACGTGGGCATGCGGGCCATCATCTTCGCGTTTGTTTTGGGCGTGCTGCTGGGCACGGTGGCCGCCATCAAGCGGGGCTCTGCCACCGACACCATCTGCATGTTCGTCGCCCTGGTGGGCGTTTCGGTGCCCAGCTTCATTGTGGGCTCTGTTCTGCAGTACTTCCTGGGCCTCAAGCTCTATCAGGCCACCCAGGTGACGGTGTTCGCCACCACGGGATGGGATGGCTTGAACTCCAAGATCCTGCCGGTGCTGGCCCTGGGCTTTGGCTCTCTGGCGCAGATCTCCCGCCTGACCCGCACCTCTATGCTGGACGTGCTGGGCCAGGATTACATCAAGACCGCCCGGGCCAAGGGCCTCTCCCAGCCGGCCATCATCTGGAAGCACGCCCTGCGCAACGCCATCATGCCCGTTGTCACGGTGCTGGGCCCCATTGCCGCCGGCGTTCTGACCGGCGCCTTTGTGGTGGAGAACATCTTCGCCATTCCCGGCCTGGGCCGCTATTTCGTGCAGAGCATCCAGAACTATGATTACACCATGATCTCGGGCACCACCATCTTCTATGGCGCCTTCCTGATCCTGGCCAACCTGGTGGTTGACCTGGTTTACGGCATCATCGACCCGAGAGTGAAGCTGGAGGAGGGATAACGCCATGGAAAAAATCGACAAGAGCAGGTTTGCCTGGGTGGGCTCCGACCCGGAAAAACGGGAAGGCATTTCCCGCCCCAGCGTGACCTATTGGAAGGACGCCATGGGGCGTTTGATGAAGAACAAGGTGGCCATGGTGTGCCTGGTGATCATCGTGCTGATCATCCTCTCCTGTGTCATTGTGCCCTTTGTCACCCCCTTTGAGAGCCGCGAGCAGCACTTGGGCGAGGCCAACAAGGGCATGTTCACCGTATGTACAGACTCCCGCTATGAGGGCCAGAACGCGGTGCACATCTTTGGCACCGACAACCTGGGCCGCGACCTGTTCGTCCGCGCCTTCGAGGGCGGCCGGGTCTCCCTGATGATTGCCTTCTCCGCCGTGTTTGTCAACCTGATCATCGGCATGATCTACGGCGGCATCTCCGGCTACTTCGGCGGCATGGTGGACAACATTATGATGCGTATTGTGGAAGTGGTCAACGGCATCCCCTACCTGATTGTGGTGGTGCTGCTGATGATGGTGCTGCCCAAGGGCATCTTCACCATGGTGGTGGCCTACGCCACCGTGGGCTGGACAGGCATGGCCCGGCTGGTGCGAGGGCAGTGCCTCTCCTTAAAGAACCAAGAGTTTGTGGTGGCCGCCGAGGCCATGGGCGCCAAGGCCGGCCGCATCATCCGCAAGCACCTGCTGCCCAACACCCTGTCGGTCATCATCATCAACGTGACCCTGGCGGTGCCCAGCGCCATCTTTACCGAGGCGTTCCTCTCCTACATTGGCATGGGCGTGCCGGTGCCCCAGCCCTCTTGGGGCATGCTGGCCCAAGAGGGGGCCAGCGTGTTCCAGTTGTACCCCTGGCGGCTGTGGATTCCGGCCATCGCCATCAGCCTGACCATGCTTTCATTCAACCTGCTGGGCGACGGCCTGCGGGACGCCTTTGACCCGCGCTTGAGGAGGTGAGCACCGTGGCGAAAGATTTGAAGAATGTGGTTTTGGACGTGAACAACCTGCACGTCTCCTTCGACACCTACGCCGGCGAGGTAAAAGCCGTGCGGGGCGTCACCTTTACCCTGCATGAGGGAGAGGTGCTGGCCATTGTGGGCGAGTCTGGCTGCGGGAAAAGCGTCACCGCCCAGACTGTTATGAAGCTCAACCCCATGCCCCCCGCCCGCATCCCCCAGGGCGAGGTGCATCTGGACGGGCATGACATCGTAAAGGCCAATGAGAAAGAGATGCAGAAGCTGCGGGGCAAGGAAGTCTCCATGATCTTCCAGGACCCCATGACCTGCTTAAACCCCACCAAGCCGGTGGGCAAGCAGATTGTGGAGGCCATCCGCCACCACCGCAAGCTCTCTGCCCAAGAGGCCAAGGAAGAGGCCATCAAATACTTGAAGCTGGTCAACATCCCCAACGCGGAGGAGCGCGCCAAGCAGTACCCCCACGAGTTTTCCGGCGGCATGCGCCAGCGCGCCATGATCGCCATGGCCCTTTCCTGCAACCCCAAGGTGCTCATCGCCGATGAGCCCACCACGGCCCTGGATGTGACCATCCAGGCCCAGATTATGGACCTGCTGGCCGAGATTAAGCACGACACCAACACCGCCATTATCCTCATCACCCACGACTTGGGCGTGGTGGCCGGCATGGCCGACCGGGTGGCTGTGATGTATGCCGGCAAAATTGTGGAGACCGGCACGGTGGAGGACATCTTCTACCGCAACTCCCACCCCTACACCCAGGCGCTTTTGAAGAGCCTGCCCACCGTAGACGCGGACAAGAAGGAGCGGCTGGTCTCCATTGCGGGCACGCCCCCGGACCTGCTGAACCCGCCCAAGGGCTGCGGCTTTGGCGCCCGGTGCAAGCACTGCATGAAGATCTGCCAGGAGGAGCAGCCCCCGGAGTTCACCGTCAGCGAGGGACACACCGCCTCCTGCTGGCTGCTCCATCCCGACTGCCCCAGCGCGGAAGAAAGGGGAGAGAAAATTGTCGACTAAATCAAGCGAGGTGCTCCTCTCCCTGGAGGACATCTGCAAATACTTCAAAGTGTCCGGCGGCACCCTGAAGGCCGTGGACCACGTCTCCTTCGACATCCACAAGGGCGAGACCATGGGCCTGGTGGGAGAGTCCGGCTGCGGCAAGTCCACCCTGGGCCGGGTGGCCATGGGCATCTATCCCCCCACCCACGGCAAGCTCTCTTACAAGGGCAAGCCGGTGAACCTGAAGCACGCCAATGACCGCTTCAACTATTCCAAGGTGGCCCAGATCATCTTCCAGGACCCCTACGCCTCTTTGGACCCCCGTATGACAGTCTCCTCCATCATCGAGGAGGGCATGGTCATCCACAATATGTACGATGACAAGCGCCGCAAAGAGCGGGTGTTCGAGCTGCTGGAAATGGTGGGCCTGAACCGGGAGCACGCCAACCGCTTCCCTCACGAGTTTTCCGGCGGCCAGCGCCAGCGCATCGGCATTGCCCGGGCCCTGGCCATCGAGCCGGAGTTTATCGTCTGCGACGAGCCTATCTCTGCCCTGGACGTGTCCATCCAGTCCCAGGTCATCAACCTGCTGTCGGACCTGCAGGAGCGCCTGGGCCTGACCTACCTGTTCATCGCCCACGACCTGAACATCGTCAAGTACATCTCCGACCGCATTGCGGTGATGTACCTGGGCAACGTGGTGGAACTGGCCAGCTCGGACGAGCTGTACAAGAACACCCTGCACCCCTACTCCCAGGCGCTGCTCTCCGCGGTGCCCATCCCGGACCCGGCGGAGGAGGCCCAGAAGAAGCGCATCATTATCTCCGGCGACGTGCCCAGTCCCATCAATACCCCCAAGGGCTGCAACTTTGCCGGCCGCTGCCCCCGGGCCTGCGACCAGTGCAAGGAGTCCAAGCCCACGCTGCAGGAGATCACCCCTGGCCACTTTGTGGCCTGCCATCTGGTGCAGCCCCAGAAATGAGAGAGAAACGGCAGGAAAAGGCCGCCCCAAAACGGGGCGGCCTTTTCCATGGGGTTACAGCAGAATTCCCAGGGCGCCCACCACCAGCATAAAGAGGCTTAGGCCGGCCAGCGCGCCGTAGGTGACGTCCCTCTCCCCTCCCCGGACCACCTCCCGGACGGTGTGGGCTAGGAAGAACACAAAAGTAAACGGGGTCAGCCAGATCAGCCAGCTGCAAAGTGTGAGGAAGAGTTCGGTGAGATTCAGCATTGTCGGAAGACCTCCCGCGAGTTAGTTTTAACTAATTTCATAATAGCACACGCTTCCCCGCCTTGCAAGGAAATGTGTGGTTTTTAAAAGAAAAAAAGCGAATTTTTCCCCTTTTCAAAGGGGAGACGGCAGAGTACAATAGACCCGAACACCCGGTGGGAAGCCGGGCCTTTCAGAAGGGAGAAGCTGCTATGAAATCATTGACCCCCAAATACCCCCACATGCTCCACGGCGGGGACTACAACCCGGACCAGTGGCTGGACCGCCCCGACATCCTGGAGGAGGATATCCGCCTGATGAAAGAGGCCCACATCAACTGCGTGTCCGTGGGCATTTTCGCCTGGGCCAAGCTGGAGCCCCAGGAGGGCGTGTACGACTTTGACTGGCTGGAAAAGATCATTGACAATCTGTATAAAAACGGCATCTACACCGTGCTGGCCACGCCCTCTGGCGCCAAGCCCGTGTGGATGAGCGAGCAGCACCCGGAGATCCGCCGGGTGCAGGCCAACCTGGTGCGGGATGAGACCGGCGGCCGCCACAACCACTGCTACACCTCCCCCTATTACCGGGAAAAGGTGAAGGCCATGGACACCGCCCTGGCCCAGCGGTTCGCCAGCCACCCCGGCGTAATTTTGTGGCACCTGTCCAACGAGTACGGCGGCGAGTGCTACTGCCCCCAGTGCCAGGCGGCCTTCCGCCGGTGGCTGCAGGAGAAGTACGGCACCCTGGACAACCTGAACCACCAGTGGTGGACCACCTTCTGGAGCCACACCTACACCGACTGGGAACAGATCCACGCCCCAGTGCCTCACGGGGAGACCAGCGTCCACGGCCTGACCCTGGACTGGAAGCGGTTCGTCACCCACCAGGTCATCGACTTTATGAAGGTGGAGCGGGACGCGGTGAAGGCGGCGGACCCCGCCATCCCGGTGACCACCAACTTTATGTACGACTTCTACCACTACAACTACTTCAAGTTCAAGGAACAGCTGGACGTGATCTCCTGGGACGCCTATCCCCAGTGGCGCAACGAGGGCAACGTGGATGCCGCCGCGGACTTTGCCCTGTGGCACGATGTGATGCGCTCCATCAAGGGGCAGCCCTTCCTGCTGATGGAGTCCACCCCCAGCAACACCAACTGGACGCCGGTCTCCAAGCTGAAGAAGCCGGGGATGCACATGGCCTCTTCCATGCAGGCGGTGGCCCACGGCGCCAACTCGGTGCAGTACTTCCAGTTCCGCAAGAGCCGGGGCTGCTCGGAGAAGTTCCACGGCGCGGTGGTGGACCACTACGGCGGCAGCGGCACCCGGGTCTTCCGGGACGTGGCGGCGGTGGGCCAGCGGCTGGAGGCCATCGACGCCGTGACCCAGAGCGACGTGAAGGCAGAGGTGGCCCTGGTGTTCGATATGGAGAACCGCTGGGCCATCGAAGGGGCGGCAGGCCCCCGCAACTGCGGCATCCACTACGCGGAGCAGGTGCGGGCCCACTACCGGGCCCTGTGGAGCATGGGCATCCCCGTGGACATTGTGGACGAAGAGTGCGTCATCAGCGGCTACAAGCTGGTCATCGCCCCCATGCTCTACCTGCTGCGGGCCGGTTTTGAGGAGAAGCTGAAGGCCTTTGTGGAAAACGGCGGCATCCTCATCGGCACCTACCACACCGGCCTGGTGAACGAGAACGACCTGTGCTACCTGGGCGGCTGGCCCGGCGCGGGGCTGGGAGAGGTCTTCGGCCTGTGGCACGAGGACACCGACGCCCTGTGGGACGATGAACACAACACCCTGCGCCTGGCGGACGGCCGGGAGTACGGCCTCAAGGAGCTCTGCGCCCTCATCCATCCCCGGGGCGCCCAGGTGCTGGGCACCTATGGGGAGGACTTCTACCAGGGGGAGGCCGCCCTGACGGTGAACCAGTACGGCAGGGGCCGGGCCTACTACATCGCTTCCTTCGGGGAGGACGCCCTCTACCGTGACCTCTACCAGAAGCTGGCGGGGGAGCTCTCCCTGAAGAGGGCCCTGGAGGACCTTCCCCCCGAGGGCGTGGAGGCCTGCCTGCGGGAGGGCGAAGGCGCCCAGTACCTGTTTTTGCAGAATTTTTCTGGCCGGCAGCAGCAGGTTTCCCTGCCCCGGGGGTACGCCTCTCTGGAGGGGGAGCCTGTGCAAGAGGCCTCCCTGGCCCCCTATGACGGCCAGGTGTTTTGCCGGGAAAAGCGGTAACCGCCCGGATATTTCCCGGGGGGAAGCACAAAACTGAATGAAAATCAAGGGGGAAAATTAGCCGGAACGGCAAAAATAAAAAAACAGCCTTTTTTTCGTAGAAATGCGACAGAAACTATGTTAAGATTTTATTAAGAAACAGGCGGGGGCACTGGGCCCCGCCATTACGAACCTGTATTTTTCCAGATTGGAAAAGAAAGGAAAGGCTGTTGATGATGGAACAATCGGCTCAGAATTATTTCAGCCCCGAAAACCGGGTGGCCCCCCTGGGCATTGTGGCGATGAACGGCGCAGAGGAGCTTTCGGACAAGATCGAGGCCCATCTGGTGCGGTGGGCCCGCCGGGCGGGCATGGAGGTGGACTCCTTCCGCATTGGCTGCAGCTGCCCCCGGTTCTCCTCCGGCGACGGCAAGGGCATTCTAGAGAGCTCGGTGCGGGGCTATGACCTGTACTTTGTTGTGGATGTGGGCAACTACAGCTGCACATACAAGTATTTTGGCCAGGAAAACCACATGTCTCCCGATGACCATTTTCAGGACCTGAAGCGGCTGATCCAGGCGGCCATGGGCAAGGCCCATCGCCTGACCGTGGTGATGCCCCTGCTCTATGGCGGGCGGCAGCACCGCAGAAGCTACCGGGAGTCTTTGGACTGCGCCTTTGCCTTGCAAGAGCTGCAGAACATGGGTGTGGACAACGTGGTCACCTTTGACGCCCATGACCCCCGGGTGCAGAACGCCGTTCCCCTGATGAGCTTTGACAACCTGATGCCCTCTTACCAGGTGCTTAAGACCATGTTCCGGGCCTTTCCCGACATTTCCACCGGCCGGGAGGACTTTATGATTGTCTCTCCCGATGAGGGCGCTTTGAACCGGAACATGTACTACGCCTCTGTGCTGGGGGTGGAGCTGGGCATGTTCTA
>OIYU01001963.1_pt1 | contig 12125 bp, 9 predicted proteins | sample 1588321 | NCBI WGS metagenome assembly OIYU01 (sample SAMN03283258) | human gut metagenome | biome: human-associated habitat; material: feces | host: Homo sapiens | place: USA | collected 2013 | reverse complement strand
GACCCGCAGTGTCCCACTCAAAGGCTTGTCCTGTGAAGAAGCTGCCGCATCCTGCCCGCTTTTCTGCTCGGATGTTTGTTCGGATGCAGCCTGATTGGTCAGCTGATCATAGAGTTTTGTGTCATTTGACTGACAGCCGGTCAGCAGACACAAAGCAACAACACAAAATGCCTGACAAAGACATAAAAATCGTTTCACAAGATCTCTCCTTCTTTTACAAATTACATACTATCTAATGGTAGTGTAACATGTTGCTTCTATTTTTTCAACTTCAGGCATTTTATTTACGTATTGTATTCTTTATTGTAGCTTTTTTAACTTCCGCATTATTCCCTTTATGTTTTTCTAACATCTATATTTCCACTAAAAAGCCTTACTAAAAATAGCATAAAAGAGAGGTCTTTGACTGTGAAATCAAAGACCTCTCTTTTTATTCTGCCAGATATAATTTTACCGTTTCACTGACATTTTCTGCTGCCTGTTTTGCAGAAAGGCTGCCATCCATTACAAACTCTGCCTGTGTTTTTACTGCATTTCGAACTGTTTCATCTGTCAGGATTGCCTGATTGGCCTGCTGACAAAGCTGATAAAACTGTTCTCCCATTGGATAGAGATTTCCATCTTCATCACTTAACGATTTTGTGATAAGTTCCTTCAGTGCGGACTGATTGATTGGAAAACCACTTCCTAGGTAAACTGATTGTACAGATTGGCTATATAGTGTTGTTAAAAATGACTCTGCAAGCTCTTTCTGCTCGCTGGATTCCAAAATACCAACATTAACCTGCGGGATAAACTGGTTTTGCTGGAACAGAGAAGTCAGACTCCAATTACCCTGTTCTGCCAATTTCAACAGATTGGCAAGATTGCCTTGTCCTGACATGGTCATCGCATAGGCAGATGCTTCTCCATTGCTTAATCGACTTGGTCCCATATCCAAAACTTCATATACACCGGAAGAACCCGCTACACTAGCCGAAACAGCCATAACCGCTCCTTCTCCCAATGGTGTATAAGAACTTTGTGTATCAAATAATTCTTTTACATTCTGAAAAAACTGTTCCAATTTTTGTGTATCGATCGTTTGGTCTTTTATCAACCCCATTTCTAAACTATCATACCAGTTCATCACAAAATCAACTTTATTCTCCATTTCCAAAGCTCCCAAGGAAAGAAGATAAGGTGGTTTTTGATCCGCTCCTTCTTTTGTTTTCTGCAACAATGCCGAAAGACTATCTACTTCATCTTCGTTATTTTGAGACAGATAAACCGGGATGGTAAACTGTGCCGGAATTGCAAACGGTTTTCCATCTCGCTGATATCCGGTCAGCATATTTTCTAGGATGGTTCCACCTTCCATTTTCTGAAGATATTCGCTTAAATCTGCCAAAACACCTTTTTCCAGATATGACTCCGCCGGAAGTCCATCCAGTACAATCAAATCCGGACCATTTCCGTTTAAAATTTCTGTATTTAACGATAGAATGACATCCTGTGTTGTTGCCGATTCCTCTTCATTTGCCATTCCAATCTGCAAGTTTACCTTTACATTTGGATTTTGATGTTGGAATTCGCTGATTGCCTGGCGAAGAATGTTGCTTTCCTTCAAGGAAAAAATGGTGAGTTCTGTATCTGGCTGGACCGGAGTATCCGGCGAATAGAAATAATGCATCAGGCTATATCCCGATTCACTTCCAAGAACTGCGTAAAATCCACCAGTTCCATCTTCTGAAACAGCATCTACATATTTAGACGGCATACCAAGAGAAGTTAGGTCACCTTCTACCATCTTTTCCCATAATGTTCCGCCGCTGCTCTGCTGATAAATTCCTGTATTGCTTATCAGATAGATATTTTCTTGTTGATCCATTCCTGCAAGCGATTGTACATTTTCCTCACAGGAGTACTTTCGCAGCAGTTCTCCGGTAGAAAGATCATAAATCTGTATTTCCGATACCTGACTATTTTTTACCACCATCTGATTATTCTGCACACTGACATCCCGGTCAGATAGATAGAAAAATCCGTTGAATGTCTTTTTCTTTACGCCGGACATGTCACGAGATTCGATCTGATCATTATAAATCAGCGAAAATCCTTCTGAGGTAGCCAAAATTCCATTTGGTACAGCGCTTTTCTTTCCATTTTCTGTTGTACTTTCCAGCTCGCCAACAAATGTTTTGCCTTCTTCCACATGGACAGAATCATCACCAACCATAATGCTGTAACTGCTTTCATCGCTCTCAGGCCAGTCGCTTACGGAAATCGGGTTTAGTTGTGTATCTTCCAGTGTAGTATAAAAAACTTGAGCTTCTCCATTATTTTGAGCCAGTATATAAACCGTACCATCCAAGCCTTCATCCAGATCGATAATTTTCAGATCCTGTTCTGCCAATGATTTGGCCCATTGCATCGGTTCTCCTGTCAGCTTTTGATCCTCGCCCACTGTATGACGAAGCAGTTTTGTTGGGTCATCGTAATACTGCCCTGTATAGAACACCAATTCATTCTCAGCATAATGAAAATCCATTATGCTGCTTGCTCCTTCCAGATCTTCTGCTGTCGTTGTTTCAATATAGCGGCCCATCGCCTGCTTCTTTGTATCTGTTTCTTCTGTTTTACAGCCGGACATTCCTGCCATGAGACAGAATGCCAGCATTAAACTGACCAGTCGTTTCATTTCTTTGCTCCTTTCATTGCTGTTGCTGATTCAGTATAGCAGAGTTTTTCTCTAAAAAAACTTAAAAACAATTTTATTTTCTGAAAGAATTCTTTTACCCTTATAGGTTTTTTAGAGTTTTTTCTGATATACTTAATCCAAAAGGAGGCATCATCATGCGAATTTTGATGGTCGAAGACGACCTGGATTTATGTCATGTTTTAAATATTCATTTAAAAAAAGCTGGCTACCTGACAGACTTTGCTCATACTGGTGAAGATGCTCTTCATTTTGCGCTGCAAAATGCTTATGATATTATCCTGCTTGACCGAATGCTGCCCGAATTGGATGGTTTATCTGTAGTACGAACCTTGCGAAAACAAGATATTTCCACGCCTGTACTGATGTTAACTGCTCTGGATGGAATCCACGATCGTGTGGATGGTCTGGATGCCGGCGCAGACGATTATCTTTCTAAACCTTTTGCTCCAGAAGAACTTCTCGCCAGAATCCGTGCACTTTCTCGGCGTCCACCCAATCTTGAACAAACCAAAAATATATGCTGCGGTGACCTGGAGCTGGACTGTAACTCATGTGTATTAAACGGTCCTATAGGATCTTCTTCCCTTTCCAAAAAAGAAACAGAATTTCTATCTCTTCTCTTGCGTTCGCCCAATCAAACGCTTGCCCGTGAACTGCTTCTTGCCCGCATCTGGGGACCTGATGCTCCGGTGGAAGATGGAAATCTGGATAACTACATTCATTTTCTTCGCAGGCGTCTGCAGGCTGTACAAAGTGAATGTTAAATCGTAACAGTACGTGGTGTTGGTTATCGTTTGGAGGTGCCGCCTTGCAGCAAACTGTAAATTCTGTACCTGACGCTGCTTTAAAAAATCTGCGAAAGCAAATCACCTTATTGTCTACCATGATTTCCGGGGTGATTTTGCTGGCGATTGTTCTTTCTGCCCTTTTGTTGACAGAAGCTCAATTAAACAATAGTTCCAAACACTATTTACAGGGCAGTTTGAATTCGGTTATTGCCCGGCTTCAATCGGATTCTGTTGTCAGCCATACCTGGATGGCTCAGACTGAAATATCAGGTCAGATGATTTTATATCTGATGGACGGAGATTCCATACTCCATTTTCCTGGAGCGTGGACACCTCAAACCGATCGCAGCAAGTTGCTGGAACGGGCACAACAAGAAGCAGAAAAACAGGGACTCAGGCTAAACCGCCGTCCTCTTTCTCTGGTCAATATTCCCACTGTTTTCTTTACCATAGATGGAGATCATGGTGACAGTTATCTTGGCAGCGCTGCTGTTATTCCCTCCGATAATGGATGGCAATCTATCATTCTCCTGCGCGACCGCTCAGGTGATCAACAAACCCTTTGGTTCTTTCGAGGAGCCTTTGCAACATTATCGATCATTGGAATCATTTTTTTGCTGTGGCTTTGCTGGCTAGTTTCCGGACGAACCATTCGTCCTATCGCAGAAAACAGAAAAAAACAGGTTGAGTTTATTGCCGCTGCTTCACATGAACTTCGGTCTCCACTTGCTGTAATTCAAGCCAGTTCTTCTGCATTAGGGGATTCACCTGACAGCGATGCTGCACTACGCTCCACAATCCAGCGTGAATGTATCCGCATGAGTCGTCTTGTCAACGACCTTCTCACCCTTGCCCGCAGCGATGCCGGTACCTGGTCAATTCAAAACACTGCGGTTGATCTGGATACACTGCTACTGGAAATGACCGACAAGTTTTTCCCAATTGCTGCTCAGAAAGAACAAACACTCACATTGGAGGTTCCTGATGACACCCTGCCTCCAATCAACGGGGATTTTCAGCGCCTCGATCAGCTTTTGACCATACTTCTGGATAATGCCTGCTCCTATACTCCAATCGGAGGACATATCACCCTTTCTGCCTCCTTCAATAAACACAAAGTGTTATTAAAAGTATCGGACAACGGACCCGGCATTCCTCCTGAACATCGAGAGCACATTTTTGATCGATTTTATCGTGCTGATACTTCCAGAACACAAAAGGAACATTGTGGCCTTGGCCTTGCTATTGCACAGGAACTTGCCTTTCTCCACAGTGGCAGACTATACCTCGATACTGCTGTTTCTAGCGGAGCAACCTTCGTTCTGGAACTCCCAAGAAAAAATAATAAAAAATTTTTGTTGCATAAAGACGGATAGAATCTTTTCGCTCTTCCGCTCCATCCTATTTTAATCTGGCGAAGTAAAAAAATGTTCGTATCAGATACAAAAAATCAATATATTCTCGTCTATCTCGCTAAAATAAGATTCTATATTTTACATACTCAAAAAGGGGAAGCCTAGTTTAGGCTTCCCCTTTTTCCATGAGTTTACATGTTTCTTTGTTTTACGGTAGAGCGTTCAATTAAAACTGGCTGAATCATCTTAATGATCGGCTGTTCTATCTCCTCTGCTTCCTTGGACTGAAGTGACTGAATGATTGCGAGCGTTTCATCTACCAGCTCTCCATAGGGCTGGCGAATGGTTGTCATATCGTACGACTCCCACTGCACCATTGGAATATCATCATATCCAATAATAGAAATATCCTCCGGCACCCTCAGATGAAATTCTTTGCGTGCTGCATCCATGACACCCAAAGCGATTGTATCGCTGGTGCAAAAAACTGCGGTTGGACGCTTCTCAGACTGATAAATCCTACGAAATGCTTCATAGCCAGATTCATAGGTATACTCTGCCTTTTCAATCTGCATCTGATAAATTCCATGACGACGCAGTCCTGCCGAAAAGCCAATCTGTTTTTCTGTTTCTTCGCCAGTGTCCTGTGTATAACGAATATAGGCAATATCCGTGTGACCGCTGTTGCAAAGACATTCTGCAGCCAGATTGCCTCCTTCAATCGCATTGATATACGCTGTATGAAATTGTGCATCCGGAATAAATCGATTAAACAAAATAACCGGTATATCGCTTTCAACACCCAGATCCTGTACCTCTTTTGCCATGGCAGGCGCTGTAATGATGATCGCTTCAACCTGAAACTGAATAACCTTTAGGATAATGTTATCAATATTATCCCTCTTGGAAACCTTGAACATCAGGCTTTGTTTCCCCATAGCCTGAATACTGCTAATCAAGCGGTCCATAATGTTGTGATAAAACGGCCCCATGCCTTCTCCAACAACAACTCCAATAATATTCGTTTTTCCGCTGATCATTCCTCTGGCAACAAAATTTGGGCGATATCCCAATTCTTCTGCCGCTTTGAGCACCTTCTCCCGAGCCTGCGCAGTCACGCCCTTCCCATCCGTTGTGGCAAATACACGGGAAACCGTTGACTGTGAAACTCCTGCCAGCTTGGCAACATCTCTGGAAGTAGCTGACTTGTTGTATTGAAATTTCTTTGAAGCCATTTTTTCACCAACCGAATTATAAATACTGGATCGCTGCGAGTACAACATACTGCATAATGAAAAAGCTCAGGACAATAATCTCCTGCTTACCGATGGTGAATGGAAGAACTTCCTTGCCTTCCTTCTGATCCACGCCTTCGGCAATCAGCTTTTTGCGCATACCTGCTGCTGTGTACTGCTCAATTTCTTCAGTCTTCTGTTTACTTTTCAGCACAAGACTCAAAAGATAGCCAGCGATTATGGTAATTATACCACCAATTAAAGGGTTCCACAACCAGCTTGTGTGGAAAATTTTGGCAATCCCATAACCACAAACCAAGCCCAGAACAAAGCCTCCTGCAACGCCGTCATCATGCGCTTTTGTGGTAAACATTGCCAAAATAAATGCACCTGCTGCTGGTCCTGCAAAGTAGGAAATGTAGTTTCCAACAGTGTCCAGAATCGATTTTGCACTTCCGTTAAATCCAACAAAGATAACAACCGTAATAATCACACCAATTACCAGTGTAATATTCTTGGATACCTTTAAAGAACTTTCTTTTCTGTCTTTTGCAAAGTAATACTCATAAATATCTTTGGTGAATACCGCAGACATACTGTTGAGCAGCGAGTCTACACTGGACATAGCTGCTGCAAAGATACCAGCGATGATTAAACCAATAATTCCAATCGGAAGCTCCTCCAGAATAAAGGTAATCATGATTTCGTTGGAAGTAGCAAATTCTTTTCCTCCGTAGAAAATAAACAGAAGGACTCCGACAAACAGCATGAAGTAATACACCAGATTCATGATGAAAGCGCTGACAACGAAGGAGTTTTTGGTCTGTTTGAGGGATTTTGCTGTCAGGATACGCTGTACCTGTGCCTGGTCAAAGCAGAAGTAACGTACCCACATAAAAGTACCACCCAAAAGCGTTGCCCAGAAGGTGTTTGTCAAAGTAACATCTGTGCTGAAATCCAAGGTATTGAGCTTTCCTGTTGCCTTTGCCTCTGCCAATGTTTCAAAAAAGCCCAGCTCTGTTCCATTAATAGCAGTAAATACAACCAGAATTACTCCGCCAATAACAACAAGCATCTGGATGGTATCTGTCCAGATAACGGCCTTGATTCCGCCCATCAAAGTGTAGACAACCGAGATGATAACAACGATCGGTACCAGAATATACATCGGCCATCCGGTAATGGTGTTGACAATCAGTACCGGAATATAAACCATCGAGCTTACCTGAATGAGAGAATTCACAAAAAACTGCAAAATTGCAAGCATTCTGGTCTTTGGTCCCATTCTCAGCTCCATATACTGATAAACCGAAGTCACCTTTAAATTATAAATAACCGGTGTGGTGATCCACAATGCAAAGAAAATTGCAAGTGGAACCGTAATGTTGACCATAACCGGATACATTCCATCGGTATAAGCCCAACCTGGGCCTCCAATAAAACCGTTCGCACTGATCATGGTTGCCGCTACCGACAGCGCAATTGGAATCCATGGCATCGAACGTTTTGCCAGAAAATAATCTTCCTGGCTTTCGTTATCTTTTCCGGAAAAATAACCGATCACCAGCATCAAAGCCAGATAACCGACAACGACAGCTACGTCAATAACAGACATGATAACCCTCCTTATTCTTTGATAGACCAAAAGACTATAGTCTCTTGGAAGGCCATAGTCTTTTGGCTAAGCTTTTGCGGGGAAATGTATGGGTTTACTTGGAAGTTGTGATTTTCTCTTTTTTGTTTTTATTGAGTGTTTCCGGCAGGAAGAACCAAACCACAGTACCTGCAACAAATACACCGATTGCAATATAGAAGATTGCGGTCATACCCATTGCGCCGCTTGCAACGCCTGCGATGGCAGGAACTGCAAAGGTAGAGATGATTCGTCCTCCGTTAAAGGACATACCGGAAGAAAGTGCACGGTATTTTTCTGGGAACAGTTCGGTATAGTATGCACCCCAAGGTCCGGAATATCCAACCATAAAGCCCAGCAAAGCAGAAACCATATAGAATGCTACAACATCGTTTCCACCCAATTGAGTATAGATGAATACTGCAACTGCGCTCAGTGCCATACCGATAGCAGGAACTTTTCGTCCAAATTTATCCGAAATCAGACCCCAGATGATATATCCAACCAGCTGGCCAGTACCCTGCATGCTGTAAATTGCACCTGCAGTAGCTGCTGTCATACCGATTCCTGTTACAAGATAAGTAGTTGCATTGTTGGAAAATGCAGAGTAAGCGGTGAAGTTTGCACCGGAAAGAAGAATTGTGCCCAAACCAATCCAGAGATATTTTCCCTTGTACATGCTCAGGTAGCTGATCTTTTCTCCACTCTCTTTTCCTTTTGCATACTGTTCTTTTGCAATTGCGCTGTCATCCGGAACAAAGATAAAGGTCATAACTGCACCAATAATTGGTGGGATGATTGCTGTGTACATTAACAGTTTCCAGTTTGCATCACCCAATGCGCCGTAGAGTTTTCCTCCAAAAATCATAGCGAGGGAATACAATGCTGTCAAGGTTGCCGCCAGTTTACCACGATATTTTGTCGGGAACATATCTGCTACCAGAGGCATCGCTGTTCCGAACACACCGCCTAAAACAACACCACAGGTAAATCTTGCTGCTTTCCACAGAAGCACGCTAGTTGGTGCAAGCATTGGGAAAAATGTGGTCAGTGCGATCAAAAGTGCAACCAGAATCAGTGTTTTCTTTTTACCGATTCGTGCCGCAATACTTCCGAAAATAAAGGTTCCCGGAATCGTACCAAAGGACATGACTGCAAAGATTTCCTCTGTCTGCTGAAGGGTAAATCCAAAGCCGCCCTCTGCCGGACTATAGATCATCGTAGGTTTTACAAAGGTACCTACCATGAAGTTAAAGCAGTAAAAGAAGTAAATCAATGCAATCGAGAAAAATGCGATCCATCTTTTTGCGCTGGAATAGTCTTTTCCCAACACAATATCATTTGTCTGCATTTCTTTGCTCATATATTTTCCTCCCACTCACAGATACTGGTTATTCTTCCTCGATTCCCATGTACATCTGTCTGAGTACATCCAAACCATCAAAGGTAACCCATTCTTCTTTGATCTTGCCATTGATAACGGTAAGATGATTGATGCCCATGATTTCAACTGGTTTACCGGAAGGCTGACCGAAGAAACCGATTCCTTCGTTAACGCCTCTGAGTCTCCATCTCATTGCAACATCATATCCATTTTCTCCAACACGTTTGTTGCAGGTTACTCTTTCTACTTCAAAGCTGCCGTTTGGAACCGAAGCCAGCAGGCTGACGATCATACCCTGGATTTCGTCATAACCGTTGAGGTCCTTATCACAGATAAAGTGAACAACCGCATTGTCATGGTAGTATTTCTTCACTTCATTGATGTATTTGTAGCTGTAAACATGGCTTGCCATTTCCAGAATCATTTCGCCGACACTGTTGTCTTTTGCTTGATACAGTTCTGGCATATACTGGCCTTCCATAGATTCACACAGTCCGTAGGAAGTCTGCAGTTTTGGTGTCTTTGCTGCAGCAGCTTTTGCCATCTTCTTTGCCAGTTCGTGCGGATCAATTCCCAGCTGAGTAACAATCCACAGATTATCTCTTACAAGCCACTCTTCATGAATACGGTTGTTGGTTGTTGCACAATCAACGGTGGTGCGGAAGTTGATCTTTTTGCCGGTAGCTGGACCAAAGTTGCTGTCACCAAGATTGGTTGCGGTGGACAGGATGCGGTGAGAGGAGAGGAAACCTTCTGCACCGTAATCGGACCAGATAACGTTCTGACCAATCAGTCGACGGTCTGGAAAAGCATGCAGGGTCTGAAGGGTATTGGAAATAACATCTTTGATACCAACCAGATTGCTGGAACCACAGTGCATGGTGATGTTGTTGTGATAAGTATCATAGATGACGCCAATGCCTTTTTCTTCCCAGATTTCATGGGTAATGCGCATGATGTAATCTACAAAGTCTCGGTATTTCGGATCAAAACCTGGCATTTTCTGTTCCCGTTTGGTCTGTACCGAAAAATCATTATAATCGTATACACCAACTGGAGTTACCTCGTCTGAATTTCCATAAAATACTTTAACCGATTTTTCAGCTTTTGTCTGTACTGGTTTCTTTTCTTCTACTGTATTTTTAACCTCTGCTGCGGTTGTTTTTGCTTCTGCCATCTTAAATTCTCCTTCGCTTAAAGAGTACGTATTCAAAAACTAGTCTGCTTTATTCAGGATTGTTTCGGTTCTTGCCAGAATGTCCAATCCCTGCTGTTTGAGCCAGTATGGAAGATCGATGAGAACCCAGTTTTCCGAGAGCTTGTCGCCTTTTCTGTAATAAACATCAACAACCTGCATATCTGCCGGAACTTCGCCGCCAGGCATTCCCAGGAAACCACCGATTGGGGTATTTGTCAGGTTCGGCCAACCAAAGAAGCAAGCAAAATTGCCTTCTGCAAATCTGCATACATGTCCATTAAAGGTTTTACCTTTCAGATTATTTCTGAATGGAAGCTGGTGCTGTTCCTGATATCTTGGAATGGTGTAGGAAGCACCGATACCGCCAGGACCATACCAGATCATGTCTTCTGCCCAAGCTTTTTCCAGAACTTCCGGTGGACATCCCATCGAACCACTCTTGTTCAGTTCATCCAAATCAGCAACCATCTTATTGACCAGTTCCAGTGTCTTTACGCCCTCTTTTGGATCTGCATCTTCAAACAACAGACCATTATGGTCGCGTGGACCTGGATATACAAAGAAATTACCGGTCTGTGGAGGCATTGGATTTGCTCCTGCTTCCTGCATAAATCCAATCAGGTCAACAAACAGTCCTGTTTTGGTGATTTTACCATTCTCTACACAGCTAAACTCTGCATAACGCAGATGCTGCATCTTTCTGGTGCGTCGAATTCCCAGAAAATCCTTGTCGAACAGGCCCATAAACTGGCCCATGCTCATAACCCACTGTTCACCGTCAATCTCGTTGTCACCTGCAATAAAGATGTCCATTCTTCTCTGCATGTGAGAAAGCGATTCTTTCAAAGGTTTCCAGAAAGTTTCTGCCGCTGCTGCAATACCTTTCTGTTCGCGGAATGGATAAACTCCTCTCCAAAGGTAGTCTTCAGACATATATTTTTTCAGGACATCCTGTGCACCCTCTGCAGAAGCCTTTTCCATAGCATCAAAATATTCTCTGACTAATTTTTTTGCCTCTTGGTATTTTGCCATGTTCATTTCCTCCTGATTTGTTTTTGAATACGTATTCTTATTAACTGACATCATAATATCACAGGAAATTCCCGTTGTAAATTCATTTTTTATACAATATATTTTAAAATTTATTATATAATATTTCCGAATAAACTGTTTTTTAATACATTGTTGCTTATTTAATTTATAAATAACGCACATTTTTATGAATACGAATTCTTTTTTGGGTCTTATTTTTGATTCTAGGTTGCTGCTATCATACAAAAAAAGAGAGATGTTTCCATCTCCCTTTTCTCGCTTGATATTGTTTTATGCTGCTTATTTCCTTGAACCATTTCATCGCTTTTCAGATCTTTTATTTTTCTATATCTTTGTACGGTCCCTGCCTCCCATAAAGAAAGAGCACATGGTGATTCCATCATCACCATGTGCTCTTTTTTTAAAGGACAAGTGCATTAACTGCTTCTATTAAATCGACCACATCGGAACGCGGCACTAAGGAAACAGACTGTCCGTCAACCATAGCAAGACATTGCTCTCCATCATAACGATACAATTGGATTTGTACTTGAGGATGAACCTCATTGTCAAGATGAACGGTTACAGAAATTTCTTCCTTCTGAGAAGGTGTTTCATCAGTAAAGCTTGATGCATCCATATTTTCCAAAGCAGACTGCAGGTCATCGATAGCGATTTCCTCTTCTCCGTAATAGAAGGTCTTTTCATCGCCGGTTCCCTTTGAGGTAATGGTATAAACCGAACCATCCAAAGAAATGTCCATAGAAGTAATGTCATCAAAAGATGCAGTCAAAACTTC
>OIYU01001954.1_pt1 | contig 12165 bp, 9 predicted proteins | sample 1588321 | NCBI WGS metagenome assembly OIYU01 (sample SAMN03283258) | human gut metagenome | biome: human-associated habitat; material: feces | host: Homo sapiens | place: USA | collected 2013 | reverse complement strand
CCCGGAACTGCCGCCGGGCGTTGAAGATATCGTCCTTCATGCGGAACAGGATATCCTTGCGGAAGCGGTCCTTGCAGTCCCGCTGCGCCTGCTCCAGCCGGGCAGCGTAGCGCTCCAGGTCGATGCGCACAAGGCTCTCATGCTGGGCGCGGTACTGTTCCAGCCCGGCAAGCCCCAAGGGATAATCGCAGACATAGCGCCGGTTGTATTCCCGCTGCGCCGGTTCCAGCGTGCTGTTCAGGTAGACGGTCAGGGCATCGTCCAGCTTGGCCTGTGCCTTTTCGGCGGCCTGCGCGGCGGCGCGGGGAGATTTGTCCGGCCCGGTCAGCGCCTGCTGACGGCTGCGGGAGAGCGGCTCCACCAGCGGGTGGGCGGCAAAAAAGCTCTCGGCGGCCTGTGCGCTCTTTTCGGCGGTGTCCACCGCCTTTTGCTGCTCCGCCTCGCAGGAGGAGATCTGTTTTTCGCACACGCGCAGGTCGCCGCCGGTCTGCTCCACGGCAGTGCGGGCGGCTTCCCATGCGGCTTCGCGCACCTCTTCCTCTTTATACAGCTGCTGCAAAAGCGGGTTCTCGCGGCACTCAGCCAGCTTTGCGGCCTGCTCGTCCACCGCCGCGCGGGCGGCGGTCAGGGCGGCGCGGGCGTCCCACAAAGCGGCAAGTTCTTCCAGCGTGGTGCCGCGCAAAAGGGTCTGGTACTGGCTGTATGCAGCTTTCAGGTTCTGCTCCGCCTGTGCGGCGGCGCGCACCTCTTCAGCAAGGGCGTTCATCTCCCCTGCCAGTGCCCCGGCGCGGGCGCGGCGGGCTTCCAGACCGATATAGCGCTGCGGGGTGCGCAGACGCTCCAACCGGAAGGGATGGTGGCGCAGAAGGTCCCGGGTGGCGCTGTCGGGATAGTTTTCCAGCGTGTCGGGGGTGTCGCAGCAGACGATGCGGCGCAGGATGGTGTCGGCGTACTGCGCGGCCAGCGGGTTTTCACTGGTGACCTGTGCCGCCAGACTGTCGGCGGGGGCGGTGTCGGCGCGGCGGTTGGCCTTGCGCAGACCCGGGGTGTCCAGCAGGCTGATGGGACCCACCTTATCCTTCAGCGCCACAAAGGCGCTCTTTGCGGCGGCGTAGTGGGCGGGCGGCACAAGGATATCGAACCGGCGGTCGCCCAGACAGGCCTCCACGCAGTCCTGCCAGCTCTCGTCCTCCACGTTCAGCAGCTCGCAGAAGATGCGGGCGTCCGGCTCCATGCCCCGGCTTTTCAGCTCGGCATTCACGGCGTCCCGCACCCGGGTGGCGGCGTCCCCGTGGGGGTACACCCACTTGCCGCCGGATACGGCATCCAGCTCGGCGCGTTTCTCGGTCTGCTGCCGCTGCAGGGCGGCGGTGTGCTGCCGGGCGGCAAAATAGGCTTCCTCCAGCGGCTTTTCCTGTGCGGTCAGCCAGTCGGTCAGGGCGGGCAGGGTGTCCGGGGTCAGGTCTGCCAGCTTCTGCCCGGCGGCAAAGCCGCTGCGGCGCAGCACCGCCAGCAGGTTGCCGGTCTTTTCGGCGGCTTTTTCGGCGGTGTCGGCGCGGCGGGCGGCGGCATCCAGTGCGGTCTGCCGGTGCGCCAGCTCCTCGCTGAGGGCGTCCAGTGCGCGGCCCTCGCCGCTGGCACCGGCGGCGCTGTGGGCGGTCAGGTAGGCGCGGCGGGCTTCCGCTTCGGCGGTCTTGGCTTCGGCGTAGCGGGTGCGCAGCGTTTCCTGCTGGCGGCGTCCGGCGTCTACCCGCTCCTGCCAGACGGCCTTTTCCCCGGCATCGGCAGCAGCCCGCGCCAGCAGGGCGGCACCCCGGTTCACAAGGGCTTCGGTCTGTTTTTCGGTGGCTTCGCGGCCGAAACGGACGATCTCGTCCAGCGCATCGGCGCGGGTCTGGGCTTCGGCCAGAACGGCGTGCAGGTTTTCCAGCTCCAAGCGGTCACCCTGCAAGGCTTCCAAGTCCAGCTCCGGCTGGGGGAGGATGTACTGGTACAGAAACTCCCGGAAGTTCGGGATCTCGTCCATGCTGGTGCCCATCTGGAACACCTCGTTGAACTTTTTGCCCAGCGGGCTGGATGCGCGCCCGATGCCCAGTGCGCGGCAGATACGGTCCCGCGCCTCGCTGGGGCTGCGGGTGTAGGAAAGCCGCCCTTCGGCGGGCTTGAAGTCCTCCTTGGCGCTGGGCGCACCGGTGCGCGGGTCGATGAAGGGCAGCTGCTCCAGCGTGATGCCGTCCTCGGAGATGTACCATGTCTGGTCGCCGGGGTGCAGTTCCTGCATCGGACCTTCGGACTCCACCCGCACCGCGATGACAAAGCTGGTGTGCTTTACGCTGTCCCAGAACTCCGCCCCGATATACGCCACGGTATGCCCCGGGCGGCGGTAGGCGTTTTCGCCGCGCTGCTTGGCGTGGACAGAGCCCTGCAGGGTGCGTCCGCTTTTCTTATTTCCCAGCGCATTGAAATTGCGGTTGGTGGTCAGGCAGTAGCGGATGGCGTCCAGAATGGTGGTCTTGCCCACGGCGTTCACGCCGATCATATAGGTCAGGCGGGCGCAGTCGAAGGTGGTATTTTCAAAGTTGTGCCAGTTGATAAGTTTCAGGCGCTTGAGTTCGATCATGCTTCACCCTCCCCTGCTTCCATGTCTGCGCCCTCCGGGCGCTCGTACAGGCCAAGCTCGGTGCGGGTGCGGGCGCTCTCGGCGGCGGCATCCGCAAGGTCGGCATCCGGCAGCGCCAGCAGCACCGTGGGGAACACCTCGATGCGGCTGTCCAGCCCGGAGAGCCGTCCCACCGGACGCGCCAGATTGTACCGGCGCAACGTGCGCATGAGCTTTTCCAGCGTTTGCTGATCCAGCTTGCGGGGCAGGTTCATTTTTTGCAGCTCTGCCTGCACCTCTTCCACCGTGACCAGCACCTCGTCTGCGCTGGCGGCAAGGCTTTCCCGCTTTTGCAGGTACAAAAGCCGCAGCACCAGCAGCAGGATGCTTTCGTACTTGAGCAGCCGTGCCTGACTGCCCTCGTGCTCGTTGACCAGCGCCGCCGCCTGCATGGGCGCGGGGTACAAAAGCACCGCGTAGCCCAGCGGTTTGAACACCGCACGCACCTCGTTGAGGTGATCCTGAATATACAGATATTTTGCCCGCTGTTCCTCTACGCAGCCCAGCACAAAGCAGTGGTTGAGCAGATAGTTTGCGGTCTCTTCCAGCAGATCAATGGTTGCCATCCGTGTTTACCTCCTTGCGGCGGGTCAGGACAAAATCCTGAAACCGGAAGCCGCCGCGCTCCACCCAGTTTCCGGTCAGGGTGATATCATACTCCCGGTGCGGCGACTGGGAATAGGTGTGCAGGCCGATGATGCCTGTAAAATCGTTCGGGTATTCCTCCACAAGGGTGGAGGCGTTCACCTGCGGGCGGGCGGCCAGTGCCTGCCGCGCCAGCAGCGCCACGTTTTCCTCGGTGACGGCAAGGCGGGCGTAGTCCAGCAGCAGCTGCTGCTCCTGCCGCAGCCGGTCGGGGTCAAGAGGTTCGGTGCGCACCGGGGCAAGAGGTGCTTCGGTGCGGGGCGCGGCGGGGGGATACAGCGGCTTTGCGCCGAACACTGCCGCCGGGTACAGGTGCAGCCGCGCTGCCACCGGGCCGTCGTCCGGCTCGAACAGCTGCTCCGGGCTGCGGATGTCCTCCGCATAGCGGCGCAGCAGGGCGGTGACGCTGCCCTGCGCCGAGCGGTCGCTCAGCAGCAAAAACTGTGCCCGCTGCACCGCACGCTTGCGGTAGCGGATGTGGCTGGCGTCGATCTCCTTCATCAGGGTGCTCATCTCTTCCAGCGCGTCCCGCTGCTGCTGAATAAGAGCACGCACCCGGGGCGCCGCCTCGCCGGGGGCGCAGCGCTCCACCCGGGCGTAATCCAGCGCTAAGCGCGGCAGCTGGTTCTGTTCACAGTCGTCCAGTTCTTCTTCCAGATAGGCGCGATAATTGAACAGGTTATCGCTTGTTTTAAAGCGATGGTACGCCGCCGCCACCACCTTTTCCTCGTACTGGTCGAACAGTTCCAGCACCTCCTGCGGGGTGCGGTTATGGGTCAGGCGGTCGATATAATGCCCGATGGAAGCGTTGAGGGCGCGCAGAGACTTGTTCAAAGTCTCAAGGTCTGCCGCCACCTCTCGCAGCACGTTCTCGTAAGGGCTTTTTTCCTGCCCGATGCTGCCCAGCAGCTGCCACGCCTTGTACAGCTTGCCGGTATAGGTGACCACCCGGGGGTTCAATATCTCTTCCAGCGCGTCCAGCAGCGGGGTGACCTCCGGCATAAAGGCAAAGGTCGGCTCACTTTCGTAGCTGCCGGGCTGCTCCTCCAGCCAGCCGGTGCGGCGCAGACGCAGCAAAAAGCCCACCGCCAGCGTGTGGGGGTCGCGGGTGGGCTGCTCGTCCTCATCGCCCGCGCCGTCGGCGTCCAGCGCCAGCGGCTTTGCCAGCGCGGCAAAATAATCCTCGGCGCGGGAGACGGCCTCGGCGCGGGAAATGCTGTAATCTGCCGTATGGCGGCACTCCTCCCAGAGCAGCAGCAAAAGCTCTGCATAAAACGCCCGGTTGGGCCCCGCCAGCGGGCGGAACAGCCGTGGGCTGACCAGTTCAAACAGCTGCATGGAAACGTCCTTTCTGTGTGAGTTCGATACCCTTTTATTGTACCACAGCGGGCGGGATTTGTCACAAAAAGGCGAAAAAAAGCCCCGGGGAGCGGGGTGCTCCTCGGGGCGGGGTGGGGTTCAGTTCTACGGGGTGGTGTTGGTCAGCTCAAAGCCGATGGCAACGTAGGTCTTGCCGCCGATGGTCCATGCGCCGACCCCCAGCGCGGTAAGCTCCAGCGTTATGCCGTTTTTCTTTGCGTTGGCAATCTCCTCGTTCACGGTGCGGAGCAGAGCTCGAACATTGGTAGAGTTCGCTTTGATGGCTGCGGTTTTGGCGGCCTCGTAGAAAAGCGGCACATAACCTTTTCCGGTGTCTTTTTTCAGTTCCCAGCAAAGCATCACCTGCCGCACCACGGTCTTTCCGTCGCCCTTTGTTTTCCAGAGCGTCTCACCGGTCAGGCTGTCCGCGCCGTGTTTCTCCTCGATGTGCTCGATGGCCAGCCTCTTGATGTCGGCATCGTTTTCAAAGCTCGTCCCGAATGTATTATTCAGCGCGTCAAGATAGGCGCTTTCCACCTTGGGATCAAACTCGGGGTTGCCGGGGTCGCTGTCGCTGCAGGCGGTGAACAGTGCCAGTGCCATGATACCGGCCAGAAGAACAGCCGCAAGACGCTTTAACTTTTTCATGCAATGCTCCTTTTATAAAATGCAGGGGGCCCATGCGGATGCACAGGGCATTCTGCTTTCATTTTACAGCAGCGCGGCAGTGTTCGTCAATGGCAAGTGTGCCTGTTTTTTGCCGGGATTTTTGGGCAGAGCGCAAAAAAGCCCCGGGCGGGGCAGGACGATTTGGAATGCGCGCCGCGTGCGCTTTGCGCATATTCAGCGGAAGAATTATTTTTATTTCGCGTTTGTCGCGCTCTGCGGAGCGCTCCAAACGCATTTTCACGGGAGGGGTCGTAAAGGCAAACGGCATTTGCCACGGTCAAAACAAAAAGCCCCGGAGGGCGGGTGCTCTCCGGGGAAGAAAGGACTGATGATTCTTTACTTATTTGCCCTTGTAGGCGATGTTCTTGACCTTAATTGCAATTGCAGCGTAGCTGCCCTTCTCGTTGGTTCTTACAACGACAGCGGCCTTTGCCCACTCGGTGTCGAGCTTCACGCTGTTGTTAGTGGACTCGATCTTTCCGAGCTCTTCAGTGATCTTTGTGATCAGACCTGCCACAAGACCAGCGGTCTTGTAGTCTGCCGACAATGTAACAGTCACATACTGCTCCACAGGGTCGATGCCCTTAACATCAAAATCAACAGCGAGAATACCAAATGCACTGGTTTCAGCCTTGATTCGTGCATCCAGCAGCTTTGCAGTTTCTTTGTAGAGCTGGCTGTCATTCTCGACTTTGCCGTCACGATCACACAGAGATGTAGCCTCGGTTCTCTTACCGAGCTGCTTCCGGATTGCTTCTTCCTTCTCCGTGTCCGCAGTAGTGCCACCGGAACAGGCGGTGAGCATCACCATAGCCATCACACCTGCCAGCAGCAGGGCTACGAATTTTTTCAGGTTTTTCATAAGGGTATCCCTCCAATCAGCTTGTTTGTGGATATGTTTCTTTTTTCCCGAAAGGCTTTCGCAACCATCGTTGCCTTTCTGCCCTGATTATATCCGACATCTGACGGTTTTGTCAATCGGGAATATCGCTAAACTTCCCGAAACAGTTTCGTTAAAAAGGATGAAAATAAGCGGGATTTGTTGCAGTTTTGGTATATTCTGGAATAAAGTCCGTCGACAATCTACGGAATCTTCTTTTCCCTGCCCCGGCGGCGCGGTTTTGCCGGGTGCGGGGTTACTTAAATTTGGATATATGTTGTGTTGGCAGGCGTTAACTCCCTCAGACGCGGCTTGCGCCGCGCCAGCTCCCTCGGGGAGGGAGCCTCTGGCGCGCCCGGAAGGTTTCTCATTGCGTCTAAAACTTTAGCGATAGGACTAACGGCGTGCGCCCTCTCAGTCACCTTTGGTGACAGCTCTCCCAAAGGGAGAGCCAAGAGCACCGCCGGGAACTTCCTCATTATACCTAATACTTTAGTGCTGAACTTTACGGCTTGGCTCCCCCTTCGGGGGAGCTGGCGCGGGAGCGCCTGAGAGGGCGCACCATTTTTCCCCATTATTTTGCCTTTTTACACATTTTCACCACGTTTTGGTGGTAAAATCATGTCCGAATTGAAACGAACTCGGAGGAAGTACCCATGCAACACTGTCCCGCCCGCGCGGCACAGCGGCTGGCGGCGGCAGTTTTGGCGCTGGTTTTGCTGCTGTGCGCCTTTTTGCCCCATGCCCACGCCGCTGAACTGAAAGAGAAAAACGGCATCCGGCTGCTCAGCTTTGACACCAGCCACATTCTTTCCATCGGCAACCAGACCTCCGGCAAGTGCAGCCTGTACGCGCTGCGCTACGCCCGCACCATTCTGGACGGCAAGGTGTGCTCCGGCAGCGGAATGTGGTCGAACGGGGCGGTGTGGTCGGCCGCGGGCTACACCGGGTACTCCGGCACCCGCGCCGAGTGCCTGAAAAAGCTGTACAGCGAGCTTTCCGCCGGGCATCCGGTGATCGTGCACCTGAAAAACACCACGGTCAGCGGGGTAAAGCGCCACACGAACCGCACCTCTACTTATGAATACCACCTGACTTCCTCCGGCTGGAGCGAGGTGAACTACCCCCACATTGCCACCAGCAGCACCTACGGGCACTGGGTGTGCGTGGCAGGCATCTCCCCCACCGCCGACCCGGAAAACCTGACCGAGAGCGACTTCTACGCCCTCGACCCCGCCCGGGTAACGGCAAATGGACGGCTTGCCGTCACCCGCCTGCTGGACAATACCCTGTGGGTGGAAAACTCTCCCCTCAAGGTGCTGGGGTGAAAATATCATATGATAAAACAGAGCGCCTGACACTGCGGTGTCAGGCGCTCTGTTTCTATTCAGTTCCTTAATACCCCTTCACCGAGAACCCGCGCTCCCACGGGTCGGGCGGGATATTCTTGCTGCGGATGCCGGTAATTTGGATATAGTCGCTTTTCTGGATCATGGCAAACAGGGAGATGAATTTATCCGGGTCGCCCTGCACCTCCAGCGTCACGCTGCCATCATCCTCGTTCTGCACCCAGCCGGTCAGGTCAAGGGTCTGCGCGGCGTACCGCGCCCGGTAGCGGAAACCTACCCCCTGCACCTGCCCGGTGATGATGTAGCGCCGCCGCACCGTGCCCTGTGGCAGCGCGGGCGGGGTGCGATCCTTTTTGGAAAGAAAATCAAACACGGCAGTGTCCCTTTACAGCTCCTGATAAGCGGTCATCAGGGCGGGAATGAACTGCTTTTTGCGGCTCACCACGCCCGGCAGCGTCCAGCTGGCATCGGCGGCGGGCTGGGTGTCGAAGCCATCCGTCAGCACCTCGGCGGCGTAGCGTCCGTTGCAGATGACCACGCTCTCCTCCTTGGGCACGTCGGTCAGCAGCATATAGATATCCTCCACGTTCTGCTTGTTGCGTGCTTCCTCGAGATAGGGCTTCAGCAGCGCCTCGGCGGCGGTCAGGTTCTTGCGGGTCATATAGCTGCCCTGCGCCACGCCAAAGCGGATATCGCCGCACATGAACACCTTAAAGTCCTGCAAGAACACTTCCTCGGCGGTCTTGCCGTCCAGCTTTTCGCCGGCTTCAAACATCTCGTTGGCAAACTCGTTGATGTCCACCCCGGCCAGCTTTGCCAGACGGTTGGCGGCGTTCACGTCAACGGGGGTGCAGGTGGGGCTGCGGAACACCAGCGTATCCGACAGGATGGCGGCCAGCAGCAGACCGGCGGTCTTTTGCGGGATAGTCACGCCGTTTTCGTCGTACATCTGGGTGACGATGGTGGCGGTGCAGCCCACCGGCTGGTTGCGGAAGTACACCGGGCCGCTGGTCTCCAGACTGCCGATGCGGTGGTGGTCGATGATCTCCAGGATCTCGGCCTGATCAAAGCCCTCCACTGCCTGTGTGGCTTCGTTGTGATCCACCAGAATGATGCGGCGCTTGCGCAGGTTGATGATGTTGCGGCGGCTGATCATACCGCAATACTTGCCGTCTGCGTCCAGAATGGGGAAATACCGGTGGCGCACCTTTGCCATCACGCGGGTGACGTCTGCCACCGGGGTGACGAGGGTGAATTTCATGATATCGTCCCGGGTCATGTAATAGGAGATGGGCGCGCACTGGCTGATGAGCTTTGCCGCCGCGTAGGTATCGCAGGGGGCGCTCATAATGGCTACGCCGGTCTCGGCGGCAATGTGCTGGATGGTGCGGCCCACCTTTGCGCCGTTGCAGATGATGATGAGAGAAGCTTCCTTCTCGATGGCGCAGAGCTGGCTTTCGTAGCGGTTGGTCAGGATGACGATATCACCCTTTTCCATGCTGCTTTCCAGCATTTCCGGGGTGGCGGTGCCGATGCGGATGTGTCCGGTGGTGCACTCCGCGTCCTCGCTGCCCACCACCATGGTGGCGCCCAGCGTTTCCAGAATATTGCGGTAGCTGGTGCGGCTCTTGGCAAGGATGCCGGTGTCGAACAGGTCCATGTTAGCGGTGGCGATATCCTTCACCGTGATGACGCCCTGCAATTCGTCCTCCCCGCTGGTCACGGGGAGGGTGTCGATCTTCTGGTCGCGCATGATCTCCCACGCCTTGCGCAGGCTGGTGGAGCCGGGGATGCCGGGCACCTGCCGGTAATCCACATCCCGAATTTTAGGGTTGACGTCGGTGCACATCCGGGGCGGCGTGACCCCGAACTTTTTCAGCACAAATTCCGTTTCCTGATTCATCTTGCCCGCACGCCGGGCTTCGCAGACCAGATCGCTGGTCTTATTTTTCAGCTCTGCATAGGCAATGGCAGAGCAGATGGAGTCGGTGTCCGGGTTGCGATGCCCGATGACAACGACCTTGTGCGCAGTTTGCTGCATACTGTACCCCCTTATGGGTCTTTACCTTCTTATCATACCTTATCCATTTATCAAAGCAGCGCCCCTCTCCTGCACAGCGGGGCGGGCTGCAACCTTATTTTAACACAACTGTGCCCATGGGTAAAGGGCACGAAACGCGGCGGGCTGTTGCTTTTTGACACTTTCTTGTATACAACCTCTTGCATTTCGACAGCTTCCGCTGTATGATAGAAGCATTCGAGCTTTTTTGTCATTTGCAACGGAGGACAGCATGAAATCGTCCAAATTCACATCCACTCCCCTGTTTCCACGGCAGGCGCTGGTGGCGCTGCTGCTGCCGCTGATCGCGGAGCAGGCGTTAAGCGTGACCATTGGTCTGGCAGATACCTTAATGGTGTCCTCGGTGGGCGAGGCCGCCGTGTCCGGCGTGAGCCTTGTGGACAGCTTCAACACCCTGATGATCCAGATCATGAGCGCGCTGGCCACCGGCGGCGCGGTGGTCACCAGCCAGTACATCGGCCATCAGGAGCCTAAAAACGCTAAGGCGGCAGCTGCGCAGATCTTATTTGTGCTGTCCAGTTTCAGTGTGCTGGTGGCGGCGGTGGTCATCGGCGGGCGGCACGCCATCCTGCGGGGCATCTTCGGCTCCATTGATGCGGACGTGATGCACTATGCCGAGACCTATTTTCTGCTTTCGGCGCTGAGCTATCCCTTCATTGGCCTGTACAACGCCGGTGCGGCGCTGTTCCGGGCACAGGGCAACAGCAAGATCAGTATGCTGTCCAGTCTGGTGATGAACGTGGTGAACATCGGCGGCAACGCGGTGCTGATCTACGGCTTTGGCATGGGGGTCATGGGCGCGGCGCTGGCAAGCCTTGTGTCCCGCGCCATTGCCTGCGCGGTGGTGCTGTATCTGCTGCAAAAGCCGGGCTGCGCGCTGCGGGTAGACAGCCTGCGGGCGATGGCTCCGAACGGCGGGCTGATCCGGCGCATCCTGCGGGTGGGCATCCCCGCCGGTATCGAGAACGGCATGTTCCAGATCGGCAAGCTGTCGGTCTCCAGCCTGACCTCCACCCTTGGCACGGCAGCCATTGCCGCCAATGCCGTTGCCAATACCACCACCACTTTCCTGAACATCCCCGCCAACGCCGTGGGCATGGCTGCCCTGACCGTGGTAGGCCAGTGTCTGGGCGCGGGCGAAAAGGAGCAGGCGGTGTACTACTCCCGCCGCCTGATGCTGACCGCCTACTGCGGCGCGTGGGTGATGAACCTTTCGGCCTTCTTCTTCGCCAACCGGTTCGCGGTATCTCTGTTCAACCTCTCGCCGGAGGCACAGGCCATGGCGCTGGACATCATGGTGTGGTTCAACATCATTTCCCTGTTCGTGTGGCCGTCCAGCTTTACCCTGCCCAACATCCTGCGCGCCGCCGGTGATGCCCGGTTTACCATGACCGTGAGCATCGTGTCCATGTGGGTGTTCCGGGTGGGCTTCTGCTATCTGGCCGTGCTGTGCTTCGGCGGCGGGCTGCTGAGCATCTGGATGGGTATGTATCTGGACTGGGTGTTCCGCTCGCTGTGCTTCTATCTGCGTTTCCGCCGGGGCAGCTGGCTGGAGCAGAGTGTGATCTGAATTTTTTAGCATCCACCCCTTTGCCGGTCTATAAAGACCAGCGAAAACGGGGTGGATTTTTTCTTTTTTGCAGGAAACCGCCCCTCTGATTCGTATTATCAGCAGAAGAGCGATGGTATTTTTTACAAGTTTCACAAATTATTTTTTCAGCACTTGACAAAGTTTTCACCTTTCGTTCTTGCAATCTTCATCGTTCGGGCGTATAATTTCTCAATGCTATCGAGTTCTGCTCTTCTGCAAAAAGGAGGCTATTCTATGAAACGCAGCTGGCTTGCGCGCCACCCCATCGGGTTCATGGCGCTGTATTCTATATTTTATCTTTCCGTTTTTCACTATCTGGAGGCAAACGTCCCCCTGCGCAGCATTCTGGTGCACTGCCGTCTGGACGATCTGATTCCCTTCTGCAAATATGCGGTGATCCCCTACTTTGCATGGTTCGTATGGATCCCCTTCACCCTGTTCTATCTGCTGTGGAAGGCCCCGCGGGAGGACTTCTGGCGGCTGTGCCTGCCGTTGTTCTCCGGCATGACCATTGCACTGGCGTGCTACGCGGTGCTGCCCACGGCGCTGGACCTGCGCCCCTACTGGGTGCCGGGCAGCGATATCTTTGCGCAGACTGTGCGCTTTTTGTACCGCACCGACACCGCCACCAACGTCTGCCCGTCCATTCATGTGTTCAACTCGGTGACGCTGCTGCTGGCGTACTACCGCAGCCGCATTTTTGATGCGCCCCACCGCCGCTGGATGCGTCCCGCAGCCGCCGTGCTGTGCGTTTCCATCGTCTGCTCCACCGTGCTGCTCAAGCAGCACAGCTGCATTGACGTGGCCTTGGGTGCGCTGCTGGCACTGGCGCTGGACAGCGCCTTTACCGCCCTCGAGCGCAGCCAGCTGCCGCAGGTGCGGAGAGCCTAAGAAAGAAAAATTGACCCCTGCCTGCGCCTACGGCGCAGGCAG
>OIYU01001950.1_pt1 | contig 12180 bp, 6 predicted proteins | sample 1588321 | NCBI WGS metagenome assembly OIYU01 (sample SAMN03283258) | human gut metagenome | biome: human-associated habitat; material: feces | host: Homo sapiens | place: USA | collected 2013 | reverse complement strand
GGGTCAGGGCGGTGGTGGGTGAAAACTCCGTCTCGCTCATGCCCTCCATGATATTGTGAAAATAGGCGTACCGCACGGCGCTCTCATACCAGGCACCGGGGGCCACGTCCTCAAAGGGCAGAGGTGCGGGGGCGAATGTGGCCTCCACCGTCACACGGCTGGAAGGCATGGTAAAGGTATATTTGCCGTCGCCCTTGTCCGTGAGGGCGATTTCATTGCCGCGGCTGTCCAGGACGGTCAAGCTCTCCAGCTCATAGCCCAGGTCAGGGGTGGCGGTGATGGTCACCGTGCGGCCACGGCTGGCCCGGCTGGGGCTCACCGTCACGGTGCCGCCGGGGGTCTCCGGCGTTGTCACGGCGTAGGTGGGCGGGATGTAGGGCGGCGGGGTGGGTTCTGGCTCGGACTCCCTCACGGTCACTTGGCAGGTATCCGTAAAGCCGCCATCCTCTGTGGTGACGGTAATGGTGGCGGTGCCTGCGGCCTTGGCGGTAACTTTGCCGTTCTCTACGGTGGCGACATCGGACCTATCGCTGCTCCAGGTCACATTTGGGTTAGTGGCATCGTTGGGTGTTACCGTAGCGGTCAGGGTTTCGCTTTGACCGGTGTATAGGGCAAGCTCGGCCTGGTCCAGCGTCACGCTGGTAACAAGCACCGGGGCGGAATTGATTGTCAGCGTATATTCCTTGCTGTCGCTGCCGCTGTCGTTGGTTGCGGTCACGGTAAAGGTAGAAGCCCCCGCCGCTGTCGGGGTGCCGGAGATTGTGCCATTACTGTCCAGCGTCAACCATTCAGGCAAATCACTGGAACTCCATGTGATGGTGTCGTTGCCAGTGGCGGCAAGGGGCTGGCTGTAATTCTTGTCTACCTCGCCGTAGGGCAGGCTTGTGGTGGTAATCTTCGGCGGTGCGGAGCCTTGAATATTGTCCGGCAGGGTGCCGCTGTTGTCGATTTTGCCGTTGTTGGTCAGGGTTCCGTTCCCGGTGGTGGTCACGGTACCCTCATTAGTCAGTGTTATGTTATTGGGGATCGTCAGGCTCGCTCCACTGGGTATATCCAGGCTCTCGCCCTCGCCAATCTCCAGGTTGTCCTGCAAGGTCACATCGCCGTATACGGTGCCGGTATTGCCGTCAAAGACGATGCCGCCGGTGCTGCCGGTACTGCCAATAGTGACATTCGGGTTACCGCTGACACCACTTGCACTGATCCCGCCGGTTCTGGCGTCTACAATGGCATTACCGGTGACGGTCAGGCTGGTGGTGGCTCTGGTAGCCTCATATGCTCCCACATAAAACTTTATTCCCTCACCGCTTGCGCTGCCGCTGGTGGTCAGGCTGCCGCCATTGACGGCAAGGGAGAGCTTTGGAGAGACGCTGGCTTTGGTGCTGGACTGCACATAGACGCCAGCGCGGTAAGGACCGGTACGAGTAATGTTTGCCTCAACAGACACGTTGTTGATGGTCAGGGAGGCATCGCCTGATCCGCTTTTGACATATATTCCGTAAGAACTACCAGAAACATCCAGGCTGCCATTACCCGTGATCGTCAGGGAGGCATCTTTGCCGTAGCTTGTCTCTGCCATCTCTGCATTCACATAAATTCCATAAGAAGCCGTGTCGCACTCTATTTTGTTTGTGCCTTCCAAATTGATGGTCAATGACACGGCACTACCAACGACGGAATGTGCATAAATCACAGCGCCCTGACTATAGGTAGCAGTCGTCTTAATCGTAGCGTTCTTCAGCGTCAGGGTGGCGGTGCTTGGATCGTATTTGACATTCCAAGTACCGTCTTCATTGGATTGTGTTAACTCCCCACTGTCATTTGTGATCCAGTAGGTGGTATCTTCACCACTCTTAACATTCTGATTTCCCACATAAAGATTATTAGGCGCATCTACCGCCAGCGCCGTGACGGGCAGCAGGCCCAGGCACAGGGCCAGGGCCATGCACAGGCTCAAAAGTTTCTTCCCCATTTCAATCGACCTCCTTCCAGTGGTATGTTGCCGCGCCCAGAGCGAACCCGGCGGCCAGGGCGGCCAGGTACAGATAATGGCCCCTCACTTGTTCCATCCGGGCGCTGGAGTGGCAGTTTTCCAGCAGGCTGTGTTTCTCGGCCAGCCCCACGATGCCCCCAGCGAAAAAGCCCAAAGGCTCTCCCCGGCAGTCCACGGTGATCTCTGCGGCGCAGTTTTTCACCACGCCCCCGGAGAGCTCGCCCGCAATGCCCCCCACAGCGGAGTGGGGGTCGCCGGTCACATTGCGAATCTCTCCGGCGACGGTGAGGTTTTGCACCGTCCCGCTGACAGCGCCGAACAGCCCGTAGTTGCCCGGCCCGGCCTTTTGGAGCGTCATGCCCCGGACGGTGTGGCCGCAGCCGTCAAAAACCCCGGCGAACTCAGAATCTCCAAACCCGATGGGGACCCAGCGAAAGCCCGTCAGGTCCATGTCCGCCGTCAGGCGCACGGTCACATCCGTTCGCCCGGACAGGTCACCGTTGTTGACCGCATGGGCAAGGGTCGCCAGTTCTTCCGGCAAACTGATTTCCAAGTCGATGGCTTCGCCGGTGCTGGTCTGGCAGATTTGCGTTATAGGAAACATGGCACAGCCTCCTTTCCAACTCGGCACAAAACGGCGATTGTCGTATGGGTCCCATACGACAAAAGGCCATGGCCTTTTGGTTGCATTTTATTTCAGTATAGCAGAAAAAACAGAATTGCGCTATTACCCGTTTTAGGGGAGAAAATGGACCATTTTGGGGACATTTTGGCCTGTTTTCCCGGTGGAAAGCTTCATTTTTCCGCGGCGCCATGCGGTTTTTTGACTATTCGGATAAAGGAAGAGTTTTGGGGGGATTTTTTGGGGGGTGGGGAAAAATTTTTTCCCGGGGACGGGGCCGCCGCCCCTTGAGAAATTTTCTATATTTTCTTCACATCATCTGGATAAAATTGCCGTTTTCGCAGAACATGGGTCCTCTCTCTCCTTTCGTCTTGACATCTCCTCCCGGCTCTTATATAATGTGGGTAACATTTTCGCAGAAGCAACGGCGCTTTGAGGGATTTCTCTCAAAGCTTTTTTATGTTCACAAGGGGCAAGGACGCCTGGGGAAGAGATTTCCCGGGCGTCCTTTCTTTTTCCCGGAAACCCGCGGGCAAACCGCTTCACATAGATACTTTCCAAGAAAAGAGTTGGTTGTTATGACGTTTAGTGCGGTCAACACGATTTGGGTACTGGTGGGCGCTGCCCTGGTATTCTTCATGCAGGCAGGCTTTTCTCTGTGTGAAGCGGGCTTTACCCGGGCGAAAAACACCGGCAATATTCTGATGAAAAACCTGATGGACTTTTGCATTGGCACGCCCTGCTTCTGGCTGGTGGGATTTGGCATTATGTTTGGCAGCGGCACGGCTCTCTTTGGCACGCTCGATCCCCTGATTATGGGAGATTACAGCCACATCCTCCCGGCGGGAGTGCCGCTGTGGGCCTACGCCATCTTTCAAACGGTGTTCTGCGCCACCTCCGCCACCATTGTCTCCGGCGCCATGGCCGAGCGTACCAAGTTCTCCGCCTATTGCATCTATTCGGCGGCGATCTCTCTGATTATCTACCCCATTTCCGGCCACTGGATCTGGGGCGGCGGCTGGCTTTCGCAGCTGGGCTTCCACGATTTCGCCGGCTCCACCGCGGTGCATATGGTGGGCGGCCTGTGCGCCCTAATCGGCGCCAAGATTCTGGGGCCCCGCATTGGCAAGTATGACAAGAACGGCAAGCCCCGGGCTATTCTGGGCCACAACATGACCTCCGCGGCCCTGGGAGTATTTATCCTGTGGTTCTGCTGGTTTGGCTTCAACGGCGCCTCCACGGTGGGCATGGACACCGACGAGCTGATGGAGCGGGCCGGGCTGGTGTTCTTTAACACCAACATGTCCGCCGCTGTGGCCTGCTGCGCGGCTCTGATTTTCACTTGGGTCCGCTATAAGAAGCCCGACGTCTCCATGACCTACAACGCGGCCCTGGCCGGACTGGTGGGCGTTACCGCCGGCTGCGACGCGGTGAACCCTGTGGGAGCCTTCTTTATCGGCGCCATCTGCGGCATTGTCATGGTGCTGGCCATTGAATTCTTTGACAAGGTGGCAAAGATCGACGACCCAGTGGGGGCTATCTCCGTTCACTGTGTGTGCGGCGCCCTGGGGACTTTGCTTACAGGCCTGTTCGCCACTGGCAGCTCCACGGATCCCGGCCTGTTCTATGGCGGCGGTCTTGGCCTGCTGGGAATTCAAGCCCTGGGCGTGTTCTCTGTGGCGCTGTATGTGGCTGTTGTCATCACCATTGTGTTCCTGGTAATCAAGCACACCATCGGCCTGCGGGCAGACCCCGAGGACGAGCTGGCAGGCCTGGATGTTTCCGAGCACGGACTGCTTACGGCCTACGCTGGATTTAGCATGCTGCCCGATACCGCCACCCTGGAGGACGCCCCGGAAAGTGTCACCGCTCCCACACAGGTTACAGGCCAGGTTCCTCCCGCCGAGGCGGTTCCCGTCAAGAAAATGCCCACCTTCTCGGACGAAACGCCAAAATTCACCAAGGTGGAAATCATCTGCAAGGAGTCCCGCTTTGAAGCGCTGAAGAAGGCCATGATGGACATTGGCATCACGGGCATGACCATGTCCCATGTGCTGGGCTGCGGCCTGCAAAAAGGAAAGCCCGAATACTATCGCGGCGTGCAGGTAGAGGCCACTCTGCTGCCCAAGGTTCAGGTGGATATCGTGGTCAGCAAGGTTCCCGTGCGGACAGTGATCGAAACCGCCAAGAAGGTTCTCTACACGGGACATATCGGCGACGGAAAAATCTTCGTCTACGACGTTGAGAACGTGGTAAAGGTCCGCACCGGCGAGGAGGGCTATGACGCACTTCAGGACGTGGAGTAAAGTTTCCTTGGTCAAATTCAGGAAGCGCTCGCCGGTCCACCACCCCTGAAGCTCTTTGAAAGTCCCGTCCCTGAAAGCGGGCAGGCAGAAAAAAACGAGAGGTTCGGCGCAATCAGCCGCGAACCTCTCGTTTTTGCGTTTTGGAAAAACAAACTGCCCTCTGGCGGCCGGGGCAAAGAGAATCAATTCAAAAGCATTACCGGACCCAAAATTCCTTCCGGGGAGAAGGGCCGCTGCTTGGAAAGATCGTCTCCCAAGGCATCTCCCAGGCTGGTGGCCGCTAAAACCGTCAGCTGGTTTTCCCCCTCCCCCGCCAGCGCGCTGACATCATACCGGTAGGGATACCCGACGCGCACACCGGCGGACCGGCCGTTGACAAGCACCTCCACACCCTCAAAGGCCCGGCCCAGATCTATCATTCTGGCGGGACCCTCAAAAGCGGTCTCATAGCGGATGATCCCAGAAAAGCCAGGCTTTTTAGAGGAGATGTCCTCCAGCTGGTCCGTGACGCAGAGAGGCTGAAACCGCTCCTGCTCCCGATAGTCCGCCAGAGAAATGCTCCAGGCGCCGGACAGTTCTCTCCTCTCGCCAGAAAGCTCCGGACGGAAAGGAAGGTCTCCCTCCCCTGGCAAGGCCTCCTGCCGGCCTGCCAGCAGAATGACAGACTCGCCCCGGTCCAGGGACAGCGGCAGCCATCCCCGCTGGTCGGGCTGAGCCGCCTCCAGGGTATTGTCCTCGGCGTGATACCACACATAGGCGGGTGCTTCTTCTACCAAAACAGCCGTATCCAGCCTGTGGTTCATGGAGGAGTTGACCAGCAGGTACACGGTCATATCCTCCTGCAAATACTTGTAGCACCGCAGCCAAGGCTGATATTCCCGAGCCGCGCAGGCCGCGCCCTCTCGCAGCAGCGGGAGCAGTTCTTCATCTTGGATGACCGGCACGCTGGGAGCGCTGGCGCCGTCCAAGCCCTTAGGGGCGTGACCCACAAAGCGGACACAAGCTCCTTGCCGATACAGCCGCTCCAGCTGGGCCAGCGCATGATCGGGCAGCAGATCGATATGGTCCACCAGCAGGGTGCGGTAAGAGGCCTCTCCCACCTGAAGCCTGCCCTGGGACACCAAGGCGGTTTCCAATGCGTCAACACACACCAGCTCGTAGGGGATCTGATGGGTGAGGCACAGCTTGCCAATGACGCCGTAATCCCGGTAGCCGCCTGCCCATTCTCCTTCCGCGGGGAACAAAACGGCGTTGTCCACGGCGGCCCGGCCTCCGTTGAGAAGGTGGCACACCCGGTTCATATAGTCAAAAACCAGGTGCATATAGCGGTATTGGGGATTCATCCCGTGGGCGTAAAAATGGGGCGGACAATCTGGGTCCGGAAAGGCCTTTTCCGTAAAAGCGTGGGGTACAAACCAGTTGATCCCCCCCACCAGCATGTGATCCGCCATCCACTTCATCATGGAAAGGCCCTCGCTCCAGCCAAAGGCGCTGAAGATCTCACACATGGCCCTGCCCTTCATCCGGGGATTCTGATGGGCCGCGGAAGCCGCCAGCTGCTGAATGCTGTAATGGTAAAAGCCATTTTTGCCGTAGTCCCGGTCGGGGATCAGCTGGTTGAGCACCACGTCAATGCCCCCCATGTGCTGACCCGCCATTGCCCGGAAATAGTGGCCAGTGCCAGGCCCCAGCCGGGAGTGAAGGCCCACGTCCTCCAGCACATGACCGATATATTCCACCCCGTGCTCCTCGCACCAGTCGCCCAGCTGCCGGGAGAAGTTTTCCTCGTACATCCTGGTGATAATGTCCATATAGGTTACCCGCGCCTTGGCCTGGACGCCGTTTAGGTCATGGTACAGTCCCACAATGGCGGTGGGCCCTCCCATCCGCTGCTGAAACAGCCGCCACACCTGATCGGACCAGGGAAGGGGCATTTGATCCCCGATCTTCACCATGCCAAAGCCGGTGCCGCCCAGGTTGTAAAAGCCTGGCTCGTCTGAAAAGAAACCCGCGAAGGTTTTGCCAAAGTCCTCCTTATAGCGTTCCCAGTGAGGCTCGTACACGGTGTCCAGCAAAATGCGGCAGGACTCCTTCTCCAAAAAGGAGATGTGATCGCTGGCCTTTTGCACGGCCTCCATCAGCTTGGTATAGGTAAACACCACCCAGTGTCCTTGGGGAATGTCCATTTTCAGCCAGCCGTTTTCCAAACGGTCTGTCACGTCCTGGAGCTGGTCGTACCACACCCGGCCGTTCGGATCTTCCTGCCGGCGGGCCAGAATCACCGCCACCAGGGTCTCTCCCTTGCGCTGGAAAACACGGCCCATCATCCGTCTGGAGCCAAGGTCTGTGGCAGCCGCCAGCCGGAATCCCTCCAGAGGGCCGTCCACCTCCAGGGCTTTCTCCTCCAAATACCAGCGCTTCAGGCAGTCGGGAGCGTTTTTGACGGCGCCGTTGGCGTAGCCGGCGGGAAAATGGGAATCGTCCAAAATCCACACCCGCATTCCCCTGTGCCGGGCTTCGTCCATAATCACGTCCACATCCTGCCACCATTTCGGCCCTACATAGTCCGGGTGGGGCCGGGCCTCCAGGCAGACCGCGTGAATGCCGCAGCTGTCAATCTTTTCCATGTATTCCCGCAGCGTGGACTCCTCCGCGCCGTGCTGCCAGAAAAAGGGCATAATATAGTTTTCCGGGGTTCCCCCCACAAGGTCCATCATTCTTTTGTTCATGGTAGCTTGCTCCTCTCTTTTCTTGGCGTTCTGTTATTTCTCTCCCAGCTGACTGGGCAGCTTTCCGTACACCTTCTTAAACATGTTGACAAAATTGGCATAGTTCTGATAGCCCACCTCCTGAGCTGCCGCCGTGGCGGAAAGCCCGCCCTTCATCAACTCCATAGCCAAACTCATCCTCTGGTTGATGATAAACTTGTTGATAGAAATTCCTTTGGCCTTTTTAAAAACGCGATTGAGATAATCTGGATTCAGATGGGCGCGAAAGGCCAGATCCTCCACGGAAAGCTTGTCGGAAAGATGGCCCAGAATATAACTCGCGGTTTTTTCCGCAATGACCGCCCCATCCTCCGCCGTGCCGGTAGGGATCTTCACCTCCTTCACAGATTCATCCAGCTCCTGTGTAAAGCCAAAGCAGTCGGGATACTGGGTGTAAAGCACCTTGAAATAGCCGGACACCAGCTCGCACTCCTCCGCCAGCGTATGCACGTCTCCCTTGGAAAAAAGCTTTCGGAAATATTTGGACAGATACAGAGTCATCTCCTGGATCCCTTTATAGTTTTGAATCTGCGCCATAGAGTAGATCAGGTGGAACAGATTCAGCATAAAGTGAGGCCGCACCTGAAGCTGGATGTTTCGCATGAGAATTTTGCTTTTTTCCAGCTCCCGCTCATAGGACTCGATCTTCAAATGGGTGATCTGCTGGGCCATGGCGTTAAAGGAGTGGGCCATATGGGAAAACTCCCGGGAGGAGAGCTTTTGGGTAACGCGGTAATCCGCCTGGCCGGACTCGATGGCCCGAAAGGCCCGGTCCAGCACGCCAAGGGGCCGAAGGATCATCCTGTGGAACAAAATATATAAAAACGGCACCAGCAGCAGGCAGGCAAAGGAGAAAACAAAGGCCACCCGGTTGACAATGGGCAGAGAGTAGTAAATGGTGTCCTGATCCACCTGCAGCTCTACCGCCACCGGCGCGTTATCAGAGCGCGCGTAGACATAGAGCGTTCCGTTTTGTTCCAGCGTCATCTGCCGCAGGTCAAAACCCTGAGGCAGCTCGTCCCACCCCAGCAGGGCCACGGCGCTGTCATCAAAGCGCACGTTGGCGTTGATCTGCTCCAAAAAGCCGCTTACATCAATGGCGCTGCCATATCGCACGCTCTCCTCCGCACATTCCCGAAAAAGGTACTGTCTTTCGCCAATCTCCACCAGCTCCCACACAGAGGGGCCAAGGCTTTCCTCTCTCTGAGCGAGAAAGGTTTGAACGGTCTCCCGGTTTTCCGATTGGTCGTTGGAAAACGCAACCACTGTCTGCTGGCTCTCTTCGGCCATGAGATAGTAAAAGCCGCTGATGGAATTGACAGCGAGATTGTTGGAAAAGTCCCGGTACACGCTGTGCAGGGAAACCAAGAAAAAGTCGTCCCCCTCGTCCATGGATACCCGGATAAAGTCCGAGTCCTCGGTGCTTTGGGTATACAGATACAGCTCCATGGTATCCATCTGATTGTCCAGGCGCAGCATGGCAAGCTCCATCACGTTGCGCCCGGAATTGATCATTTGAAAGCGCAGCGCCGCCATATAGCTTTGGGTGCTGTAAATCAACAGCACGTTTACCGGCACCAGGGCGCACAGGAATATCAGGATGATCTTACTGGCCACCGACCAGCTTCTCCACGCTTTTTTGATGCTCATGGCCCTTTTTCTCCTTATTTGACTGGGATCATCAGCTCCCTGACAAACGGCCGCAGGGAAAATCCCTCCTGATTGAACACATTGACAGGGTCATAGCCCTTCTGGGCAAAGGCCAGCCTTACGCGGTTTCCCGGCTGGAAGGCAGGCGAGCCGATCACCAGCCGCTCTCCCGCGGCCTCCCACCAAAAGTCCCGGCAGGGAACGCCGTTTACAGCGACCTCCAGGGCCTGGTAGCCCTCCAGCTCCTCCCGCCAAACCAGACCGCCCACCGTATCGGTGAAGGTGAGAGCCAGCCTTCCGGTCTCCGCCTCCACATGGAACAGCCGGGGAGAGCCGGCCTGGATCGAGGCTCCGTAGGTCTCCTTCAGCGCCAGCTGCGCCAGCCTTTCGCCGACAGGGCGTTTTCCACGCGGGTGAATATTCCAGCGGGCGCCGCAGTCCATGGTGGACACCAGATACACCTTGTCCATGGCGTCCGCCACGGCTTCCTGCTGCCGGCGGATTTGGGGATAGCCGGCCCCATCAGCACCCATCCAGGACTCAAAGGAGGGCAGCTGCACCACATAAAAGGGCAGCGGCTCTCCCCACAGGGTCCGCCAGCTCTCGATCAGAGCCGTGAGCATCACGCCGTAAAGCTCCGGCTTCATGCTGTCCGACTCTCCCTGATACCAGAGCGCGCCCCGAACGCTGTAAGGCGCCAGAGGCTTTACCATGGTCTGGTACAGCCGGCCCGGGCCGCTTTGATAGGGTGGACAAAGGTTTTCTGGCGGCGGCGGAAGCTGCGCCATCCAGCTCTGCTGCTGCTCCCGGCTGGCTCCAAAAAGCAGCTGGCAGGAGATTTTGTCCTCAAACAGCTTGCCGCGGCCGGAAAGAGGATTGTCAAGGTAGCCGGCCTTCAGGTCCTCCTCCGCGGCGCCGGCGGTTGCCTTGGCGTAATGATCCACCCACCACTCCCCGACAGTTCCACGAAGCCGGACAGGGTCGATCCAGGGGACAGAGGGCGTGCCGCCCCAGGCGCAAAGGATAACCCCCACCACATGGCCGGTTTCCCGGGCGATCCGCCTTGCGAAATAGTAGGCCACCGCCGAGTGGTATTTCACGTCCTCCAGGGTTATGTTTCCCCGCCAAAATCCCCAATCGGCGTAGTCGAAGCGCTCCAGAGCTTCGGGGCAGGCGATTTCCGGCACGCCGAAGCTGCGGACCTCTTCCTCTCCCAAAGACCGCTCGCCGAAGCCGCGGTCAAAATACATTTGAAATTCCATGTTGGACTGGCCCGCCGCCAGCCAGACCTCTCCCACCGCCACATGAGAAACCGTCAGGGTTTCGCCGCACGTCACGGTCAGGGTCTCTTCCCCGCTGAAATCCAGGGGAGGCAGCTGCGCCTGAAACGCGCCGTCCTTTACCGGAGCCAACACGCTGTGCCCCTGTATAGACACCCTGACTTGATCTCCATCTGCCCGGCCCCAAATCCACAGGGGCTTTCCTCCCTGCAAAACCATGCCGTCGCCAAACAGCGCCGGTAAACAAACCATCTCATATCCTCCTTTCTGAAAACAGGAAACGGGGAGGGCTGCCCGTGCCGCGAGCCGCCCTCACCGTTTTATTCTCCATAGCTGATCCGCACGCCCTGTTTCTCCACACAAAGTGCCTTCCGGCCGGCAACCCACTCCACCTCCCGGGAACAGCGGACCCGTCCAGGATAGAGCGGCAGAGCTCCACACAGGTGGGCAGCACATGGGGCGGCATGGCCAGACAGTCGGGGTTTCCCATGTAGCCGATATGACCGTTCCAGTTCTGGTCAAACCGTCCGCTCAGGCGCTGAAGCTTTTCCAAATACGCCAGCGCCTGGGAGATGGGTCCGGCAAAAATTCCCAGGTTCACGTTGCAGGCGTCCCCTGAGAAGAGGATGCGCCGGCTGTCGTCGATCAGGCAGATGGAGCCCGGCGTGTGACCCGGGGTTTCCACCACCTCCAGCCGGCGGCCGCCCAGGTCAAACACGTCCCCCTCGCCAATGGGGAGAAGCTCCGGTGTTTTCTCAATGGGATGAATGGCCTCGGGATCGTAGTCGTACACCCGAAACGCACCCCGCTCTCCCAAAGAGCGGTTGTAGCCCCGCAGGCGGTCCAGATCCACCTGGCGCACCTGGTCAAGATCCGCCGGGTGAACATACAGCCTGTCAAACCAGCCGATGCCTCCCACATGGTCCCCGTGGCCGTGGGTAAGCACCACATCACAGGGCTTGTCCGTAAAACGGCGGATCACGGCCGGAAGGTCAATTAACCCGCAGCCGGTGTCAATAAGCAGCGCCCGTTCCCCGCCAATTACCAGAAACTCCGCGGCAATGCCGTACTCGTTGATGGCGTAGGTATCCGGCGCGATTTCTGAAATAAAGGGTTCCTTGATACCCATACAGCTCTCCTTTCGTTGCAGCGTTCTTGAAATGGCGTTTTCCACGCCAAAGCTCTCTATTCCCCGCACAGCTTCATCAGCGTGAGGGCGTAGGCAGTATGGCCCTCCACCCCGGGATGGTTAATGCCGTTTGCCAGCAGCTCTTTCCAGGGACAGCCTGCGTCTCTGGCCTTCTCCCACACAGCGTAGGCGTCTGCCAAGCAAACGCCCTCCTCCCAGGCCACCTCCCGCACAGCCCGCACACGGTCCTCGGTGCGCTCTCCCTCCGGAGGCGGCTCCATCATGGGATTGGGCAAATCCCCGTTAGGGGTCATCAAAACCAGATCCGCCTGGGTTTCTTTTTGCAGCTTCCGCACCAGCTGACGGAGAAGCTCCTTATACTGGGCGGTGGTGCCAAGCCCTGGTCCCCAGTTGAGCACCCCGTTGATGAGG
>OIYU01001941.1_pt1 | contig 12217 bp, 8 predicted proteins | sample 1588321 | NCBI WGS metagenome assembly OIYU01 (sample SAMN03283258) | human gut metagenome | biome: human-associated habitat; material: feces | host: Homo sapiens | place: USA | collected 2013 | reverse complement strand
TGAGAGGGACTTGGAAACCAGTTCCTTGCAAATATCCGTGAGGTAGATGCTATCGTTCACGTGGTACGCTGCTTTGAGGATTCCAATGTTGTTCATGTAGATGGAAGCATTGATCCGCTCCGCGATATCGAGACTATTAATCTGGAGCTTGTTTTCTCTGATCTTGAGATCCTCGAGAGAAGAATTGCCAAGGTTACCAAGACTGCACGTATGGATAAGGAAGCTGCCAAAGAGCTTACATTCCTTGAAAAAGTAAAGGCACATCTGGAAGAGGGACAGCTTGCCATTACTCTGGAAACAGAGAACGAAGATGAGGATGCATGGCTTGCAACCTATAATCTTCTTACTGCAAAACCGGTGATCTATGCGGCTAACGTTGCAGAGGATGATATCGCAGATGATGGGGCGAACAATCAGTATGTACAGGCAGTACGTGAATACGCTGCCAAACAGAACAGCGAGGTATTTGTGATCTGTGCGCAGATCGAGGAGGAGATCTCCGAGCTGGATGAGGATGAGAGAAAGATGTTCCTTGAGGATCTGGGACTGACAGAATCCGGCCTGGAGAAGCTGGTGCGCGCAAGCTATCACCTTCTTGGACTTATGAGTTTCCTGACAGCAGGAGAGGATGAGACAAGAGCATGGACTATCAAGATCGGAACCAAGGCACCGCAGGCAGCAGGTAAGATCCACACAGACTTTGAACGTGGATTTATCAAAGCAGAGGTTGTGAATTATCAGGATCTTCTGGATTGCGGTTCCTATGCAGGTGCCAGAGAGAAGGGCCTTGTACGTATGGAAGGAAAAGAGTACGTTGTACAGGACGGAGATGTGATCTTATTCAGATTTAACGTGTGATCACCAACGTCTGTGAAATACCGGCTGTAAGCTGAAAAATTATAACAGGTGATTTTATGGATATGTCAATTCGGTTTCCCGGATTAAATCTGGTTTTGGATCATGTGCCGAGATCCTTTGAGATCTTTGGCTTTGAGATCACGATCTATGGCGTCCTGATCGCGATAGGAATGCTTCTGGGAATCTTTTTTGTGGTACTGGAAGCCAGAAGAAATCATGAAGATCCGGATGCATATCTGGATCTGGCCATCATAACGCTGCTTTCCGGTGTGGCAGGGGCAAGGCTGCTTTATGCGGCTTTTTCCTGGAGCCTTTATAAAAATGATCCGGGACAGCTTCTGAATATACGGTCCGGAGGACTTATGTTTTATGGCGGACTTCTGGGCGGTGTGCTGGGTGGTGCGGTCTACTGCAGGATCCGAAAGAAATCCTTCTGGCAGATGGCAGATCTTGCCTGCATGGGACTTCTGATCGGGCAGATAATAGGAAAGTGGGGAAGCTTTTTTAACAGAGAATCTTTCGGGGAATATGCAGACAACATTTTTTCTATGCAGCTGCCGCTGACTGCGGTACGGGCAGGAGAGGTCACCACGGCTATGCGTGAAAAGCTTCAAACCGTGGACGGTGGGACCTGGATTTTGGTACAGCCCTTGTTTTTCTATGAAAGTCTCTGGTGTCTGCTTGTGCTTTTGATGCTTATGATGCTGCTTCGCAAAAAAGTATTTCAGGGAGAGATCTTTCTGAAATATCTGGCAGGCTATGGTCTTGGAAGAGCAGTGCTCCAGTGGTTCCGCACAGATAAAATACTGTTTCCGGGAACCGGCATGGATGTTTCACTGGTGATCTCGGTAATACTTTTTGTTCTTTGCACCGTGGTAGTTGCAGTGAAACGCGTGATGTCCAGAAAGCGGGCAAAAGTACGGATGAGAAGGATCGAGAAAGATCAGCAGGCAGAGAAAGAAGCGGAACAGCAACGGGAAAATGTAGCAGAGAATCTGGAAACAGAGACTGTACAGGGAGAAAAAAATGGATCAGAACGAGATACAGAAGAAAGAGGAAGCTCTTCGGAAAGCGTCACTTTTGCAGCAGCTGCAGGAGGAACGGAAGAAGCTGGACAGCCAGATCAGGAGCAGGAGCGATCTTCTGAAGAATCTGGAGGCCAGCCAAAGAGTTGACCGTATTCTGGAATTATATTACGGAAACTGAGAGCAAACAGATATAGGATACAGATGCTTTTGTCTGATGGATCAGAATATAGGATAGGATACCGGCATTTGGCTGATAAGAGCAGCAGAAAACTGCCCTGCAGGAAAACGTCTTCTACGAGGTTTCCGGCAGGGCAGTTTTTTGTGCTGTGCAGTAGGAATATATCAGTACATCTTTCGGAAATCCAGAGGAGTTGTGCCTGTGACTTTACGGAACATGGCGATAAAGTGGCTGGCATCGGAAAATCCGGAAGCGCCGGCAACATCCTGGATCTTCATATCCGGTCTGGAAAGCAGAAGCTCCCGGGCGCGGCTGATGCGGTACATGGTAACGTACTCGTAAACCGAGCAGCCCATAAAACGGCGGAACAGACGGGAAAGATACTGCGGAGAGACAAAAACGCTCCGGCTCAGCTGCGCTGCAGTGATATCCTGCTGATAACCGGTTTCGATTTCTTTTATTACCGGGATCACATATCTCTGGTAGAGAGGATTATCCTGTATCTTCGGAGAAGCTGCACAGTCTGTAAAATTCATAAGAAAATTATAGCAGTCGGAAGAAAGAGATTTCATATCCGGTGTGGGCTGATGATATTTACGCAAGGTAGAAGAAATCATTTTCCGGATACTGGCTCCTTGTTCCTTTTCGATAAGGATCACTTCCTGGTTGTCTGTCATGGAAGGAATGCTGCCTGCCAGTGTTCCTGTGAAGGTGGCAAACATCGTGGTCCAGGAAGTAGACTCCCTGTGATAGGAATGAGGGACACCGGGGGCGATGAGGATGCCCTCGTTGGCTCCGAGAGTATAAAATTTTCCACGGACTTCAATGCGTCCGGTACCCTTTTCAGTCTGGAGGTAATGATAATACGGATACCCGTCCGGACGGAAGATATTAACCTGATTCCAGTGGTTCCCAAGAGATTCAAACATGAAGGGAGCACTGACCGGAGTGTTTCTGAAATAGATCGACATGATATTCACCTGTTTCTAAATGTTATATATTTTGGTGAAACATATTATACCATAATCCGGTGGATTATACTATAATGATCATAGCATAAAAAACGAAGGATCCGGCAGAAAAAACAGAATCTGCCGGGCAGGAGGAAAAAATGAAAAAATTTGATCATTCTCTGTTAAAAGATCCCCGGTATTTCAGCGACGGAAGAATGGATGCCCACTCAGATCATACATATTATCGCTGTGAGGAAGAGAGAGAAGATGGGAAAACTTCTTTCCGTCACAGTCTGAATGGTCTCTGGAAGTTCCATTATGCACGGAATTATGCATCTGCTATCCCAGGCTTTGAGGAAGAAGCATATTCCTGTAAGGACTGGGAGGACATTTATGTGCCGGCACATATCCAGATGGAAGGATATGATGCACCGCAGTATGCCAATGTCCAGTATCCGTGGGAAGGCCATGAAGAACTTCATCCGGGACAGATCCCGGAACGTTTTAACCCGGTGGCAAGCTATGTGAGATATTTCCATGTGCCGGAGAGCATGAAAGGAAAAAGAGTATTTGTTTCATTCCAGGGAGCAGAGAGCGGCCTGGCTCTGTGGCTCAATGGAAAATTTGTGGGATACAGTGAAGATTCTTTTACTCCGTCAGAATTCGAGCTTACGGAATATCTGAAGGACGGCGAGAACAAGCTGGCGGCACAGGTGTTTAAATGGACAGCCAGCAGCTGGTGCGAGGATCAGGATTTTTACCGTTTTTCCGGAATTTACAGAGATGTTTATCTGTTTACGGTACCGGATGTCCATGTATATGATCTCAGGATCCGTGCCATTCCGGATGAAACTCTCAAAAAAGCCGAGCTTGAGATCGTAACCAGTACCTGGGGAAAAGGAAAAATGAAGCTTACACTTTCCGGAAAGGGAGAGATCCTTTTGCAGGAGGAAAGATCTCTGAACGGAGAGGATACCTGTACCTGGGAGATTCAGGATCCCCTTCTCTGGAGTGCAGAAGAGCCGAATCTCTATGATCTGGAGCTGGAGATCAGTGATGAAAGCGGAAAGCTCCAGGAGATCATCCCGGAGAAAGTCGGTTTCCGCCGTTTTGAAATGAAGGATGGTATCATGACCCTTAACGGAAAACGTATCGTATTCAAGGGTGTAAACCGCCATGAGTTCAGCTCTGTCACAGGAAGACATGTGTCCCGGGAGGAACTGCTCAAAGACATCGTGATCATGAAACAGAACAACATCAATGCGATCCGTACCTGTCATTATCCGGATGCATCTCCGATCTACCGTCTCTGTGATGAATATGGTATTTACATGATCGCAGAAAACAATCTGGAATCTCACGGAACCTGGGATATAGCAGAATTTACCGGAGATCACACGGATATCGTTCCGCACAACAAACCGGAATGGCTGGGCATGATGCTAGACCGTGTAAATTCCATGTATCAGCGTGACAAGAACCACCCGGCGATCCTGATCTGGTCCTGTGGAAATGAATCCTTTGGTGGAAAAGATATCTTTGAGATGTCTGAGTTCTACCACAAGAATGATCCTACAAGACTGGTACATTATGAGGGGGTTTTCCATGACCGCAGCTACAATGCCACCAGTGACATGGAAAGCCAGATGTATCCTTCCGTAGAAGCGATCCGGGAGTTCCTTGCAAAGGATGACAGCAAGCCGTTTATTTGCTGTGAGTATACCCATGCAATGGGAAATTCCTGCGGCGCAATGCATAAATATACAGATCTTACAGATACAGAACCGAAATATCAGGGTGGCTTTATCTGGGATTACATTGATCAGTCTATTTACAAAAAAGACCGTTACGGTAAAGAATTCCAGGCATACGGCGGAGACTTCGGTGAACGTCCTACAGATTATAATTTTAGTGGAAACGGTATTGCATACGGCGGAGACAGAGATGCTTCACCAAAGATGCAGGAGGTAAAATTCAACTACCAGAATATCACTGCGCAGGTAAGTGAGGATTCTGTTAAGATCATTAACAAAAATCTTTTTGTAAATACGGACACATTCCGATGTGAAGTAACTCTTGCAAAGAACGGTCATGTTCTCCGCACAGAGACACTGGATACAGCGGTGGAGCCTTTAAGCCAACAGACCTACAGACTTCCATTTGGAAAACAGCAGCGCCCGGGCGAATATACGGTAACCGTAGCCTTCCTTCTTAGAGAAAAAACACTTTGGGCAGAGGCAGGACATGAGGTTGCTTTCGGCCAGTATGTTTATCAGGTGGAAGGAACACCGGAAGCTCCTGCGTGTGGCGTGGAGCTTGTGAGAAGCCTTCATAACATCGGTGTCCGCGGGGAAAATTTCGAAGTGCTGTTTTCCGTTCTCAATGGTGGTCTGGTTTCGTATAAATATGCAGGAAGAGAAATGATCGAAGCGATTCCGAAGCCCAACTTCTGGAGAGCACCTACAGATAATGATTGCGGAAGTCTGATGCAGATGCGCTATGCACAGTGGAAGATCGCCAGCATGTACGCAAGTCATAAGGATTACCGAAAAGGCATGTATGGTCCGGCCAATGCTCCGGAGACAACGGTTCACGAAAACAGCGTGGAGGTTGCTTTTACCTACATACTGCCAACTACGCCTGCCAGTGAATGCCGCCTTGCCTATGAGGTAACCGGAGATGGAAGAGTAAAGACAACGCTGACCTATGATCCTGTAAAAGAGCTGGGCGATATGCCGGAGTTCGGAGTACTCTTTAAATTCAATGCGGATTATGATCATGTTCAGTGGTACGGCCTGGGACCGGCAGAGACTTATGCAGACCGGAAGCATGGCGCAAAGCTCGGCATTTATGAGAATCTCGTGACAGACAATATGGCACGCTATCTTGTGCCGCAGGAATGCGGAAACAAAGAGGAAGTACGCTGGGCAAAGATCACAGACAGAAAGGGTAGAGGAATGCTCTTTGAGATGGATAAAGAAAACGGCCCGATGATGTTCTCGGCACTTCCATATACTCCTCATGAAATGGAAAATGCCATGCATCCCTATGAGCTTCCGGCAATCCATTATACCGTTGTCCGTGCCGCAAAGGCGCAGATGGGTGTTGGAGGAGATGACAGCTGGGGTGCCCGCACCCATCCGGAATACCTTCTGGATACCAATGAAAAGATGAAATTTTCCTTTGTGTTCAAAGGCCTTTAAAATGTCATAAAATAACAGAACATAAAGTCAGAAAAAAGCTTCCGGCGACTGTCCGGAAGCTTTTTCATTTCATAATAATGCACAGAAAATAAACAGGTTGAAAAAAAACCTGTGGATATTTCATGAAATGAAAAAAAACTTGGATATGCACTTGTTTTTTCATGGTAAATAGTTTAGAATGATTACATAAGTGGTAGAAAGTGGTGAATAGTGGTAGCGAATGGGGATGAGTGGCAGAATACACCATTTGCACCCTGGAAGCACGAAGGGGAGAATCGTGTTTCACGAGAGTAGGTGGGTTTCATGTTCATGGGCGAGTATAATCATACGATCGACGCGAAGGGGCGTCTGATCATCCCTTCCAGGTTCAGGGAACTCTTAGGGGAAGAGTTCGTACTGACAAGAGGGTTGGATGGTTGCCTTTCTATTTATCCGATGGATGAATGGGTTGCTTTTGAAGAGAAACTCCGAGCATTACCACTTACAAATAAAGACGCAAGAACCTTTTCACGTTTCTTTGTAGCCGGAGCTACAACATGTCAGCTGGATAAGCAGGGAAGAATCTTGGTGCCGCAGACGCTGCGCCAGTTCGCTGGTCTGGATAAGGATGTGGTGCTTACGGGTAATCTGAACCGGATCGAGGTTTGGAGCAAAGAGAAGTGGAGCGAGAACTGCAATTATGATGATATGGACAGCATTGCGGAAAGCATGCAGAACATAGGAATCGTCATTTGAGCATAACGCAGGTAGAAATCCCACAGGAGACGGATATGGAATTTAAGCATAAATCTGTATTACTCAATGAGACCATTGACGGCTTAAGGGTAAAGCCGGATGGAATCTATGTGGATGGCACTTTAGGAGGAGCGGGACACGCCACAGAGGTGTGTAAGAAACTTTCTGCCAAGGGGAGATTTATTGGCATAGATCAAGACCAGGATGCGATAATTGCTGCGAGTGAACGGCTGTCAGCCTTTAATCAGGTGACAATCATTCGCAGCAATTATTGTTACATGGCAGATGAGCTGAGATCCCGTGGCATTGAGAAGGTGGACGGGATCCTGCTGGATTTGGGAGTGTCATCTTATCAGCTGGATAATGAAGAGAGAGGTTTTTCCTATCGGTACGATTCTCCTCTGGACATGCGAATGGACAGAAGACAGAGCCGTACAGCCGGTGATATAGTCAACGGTTATGAGGAACGGGAGCTGTATCGGATTATCCGCGATTACGGCGAAGATAAATTTGCCAAAAATATAGCGAAACACATTGTGGCTGCCAGAGAGCAGGCACCGATCCGGACAACCGGAGAACTGACAGAGATCATACGGGGTGCGATCCCCATGAAAATACAAGCTACAGGAGGACATCCGGCCAAGAGGACTTTCCAGGCAATACGTATTGAGCTCAACCGGGAGCTTGACGTGCTCCGGGATTCTCTGGACGGCATGATCGATCTCTTGGATGACGGAGGAAGGATCTGTATCATTACATTCCATTCTCTGGAAGACAGGATCGTTAAGACCATTTTCCGAAAAAATGAAAATCCCTGTACCTGCCCGCCGGATTTTCCGGTCTGCGTATGCGGAAAGAAATCCAAGGGTAAGGTGATCACAAGGAAACCGATCTTACCGGGAAAAGAGGAAATGGAAGAGAATCCGAGGTCCAAAAGTGCGAAGCTTCGCATTTTTGAACGGAAAATGTAGTTGAAAGATGGAAGGTAGGCAAATGGCGAAGACAGGAAGAGGGACTACAGCCAGAAGAAATCGAAATACCGTCAGGAACAGCAGAGAAATGTATGTTCAGGGAAATGCGGTAAAACGGTTGCAGGAAGTTCCTCAGAGGACTGATCTGCCCGAGATACAGGAAAGGCGACGGCTGGCTCAGAAAAGAAAACAGAAATCCGCAGTACCTGTGACACCGGCAAAACAGGTGGTAAGCAGACAGGCACAGCGGAACCGGGAAAAGGCAATGGCCATGAACAAGGGGTTCGTTCTGTTTCTTACGGCAGTTTCCATCGCGGTACTTTTTACCTGTATCAATTATCTTCAGGTAAAATCCGAAATCACGGCGAGTATGAAAAATGTTGCAAATCTGGAATCTGAGCTTGCACAGCTGAAAGAAGATAACGATGCATATTACAGTCAGGTCACTTCTGCAGTGGATATCAGCGAGATCAAGAAAAAAGCTATCGGCGAGCTTGGAATGAAATATCCTTCGGAGGATCAGATACAGACCTATACCACGGAAGGAAACAGTTATGTGAGACAATATCAGGATGTGGACACACACAAGTAACAGAAGTACAGTTTTTAAGCAGGTGATCGATTGAGTACAAGAAGGCGCAGGCCGGTAAAAAAAATAAATTACAGTATGAAGAAAAAGCTGGCAGTACTATTTTCCTTAGTGTTGCTGGCTTTAGTCGGTTTGGTGGCAAGAATTACCTATATCAATGCCACCAGCGGAAGCAAATATCGAAAGCAGGTGCTGAGTCAGGCTCAGCAGAAATATGAAAATCAGACACTTCCGGCAAAAAGAGGCGATATCTATGACCGGAACGGGAATATCCTGGCAACCAGCAACAAGGTCTATAATGTGGTTCTTGACTGTCTGGAGGTCAATAAGGATCAGGATTCCGTGGAGCCTACCATAAAGGCTCTTGTGGAAGTCCTGGGATTGGATGAAGATGAGATGCGGAAGCTTCTCACCGACAGCAGTACAAAAAAAAGTCAGTACCAGATCGTAAAGAAACAGATTTCCATGGACGACAAAAAAGCCTTCGAAAAATACGAAGATCCGGGAGACGACAGTGAACTGACTGCCACGCAGCTGAAAGAACGTTCCAGGATCACAGGTGTATGGTTTGAGGAAGATTATCTCAGATCTTATCCGTTTAATGAGACTGCCTGTGATACCGTTGGATTTACACTTTCCAGAGATGTGGCGGATGCCGGACTGGAAGGATATTACAATGCGACACTTACCGGCGTGGATGGAAGACAGTACGGATACATCAACAACAATTCCGACGTAGAACAGACGATCATCGAACCGACGGATGGCAAAAGCATTGAGACCTCGCTGGATCTGGGACTTCAGCAGATCGTGGAAAAATACGTAAATACCTTTGAAGAAAAGATGGGAGCCAAAAATGTAGGCGTGATCATCGAGGATCCGAAAACAGGAGAGATCCTGGCAATGGACGGCGGTGACCGTTATGACCTGAATAACCCGAGAGATCTTTCAAATGTGTATTCCCAGAGTGAGATCGCTGCCATGAACGATGAGGAAACTGTGGAAGCGCTGAACGGGATGTGGAGTAATTTCTGTGTGACAGATGCCTACGAGCCTGGATCGGTTGTAAAGCCTATCGTTATGGGCTCCGCACTTGAAATGGGAGCGATTTCCGAGAGCGATAATTTTGTCTGTGACGGCGGACAGTCTTTTGGAGCGGAAGGTGCGACTACTTTTATCAAATGTGCGGTATGGCCGGATGCTCACGGGACAGAAGCTCTTTCCGATGTCATTGCCAATTCCTGCAACGATGGTATGATGCAGATCGCAGCAAAGATGGGAAAAGATAATTTTCTTAAGACACAGAGCGTTTTCAATTTCGGAACAAGAACCGGTATCGATCTTCCCAATGAGGGAAGCGGTGTGATCCATACCAGCGATACCATGGGAGAAACGGAGCTTGCATGCTCTGCTTTCGGACAGGGCTATACACTGACCATGATACAGGAGATCAATGCAATGTGTTCTGTGATCAATGGAGGATACTACTATCAGCCTCATCTGGTGACGAAGATCAAGGACAGCAGCGGCGGAATCGTAAAAACGATCTCTCCGACACTGATGAAGCAGACGATTTCCGAGAAGATATCTGCAGATATCCGCTCCTACATGGCTGCCAGCGTAGACCATGGTACCAGCCGTACCTCCAAGGTGCAGGGCTACAGCTCCGGTGGTAAAACCGGTACTGCCGAGAAGCTTCCGCGAGGCAATGGCAAGTATCTGGTATCTTTTATCGGATTTGCACCGGTAGATGATCCGGCGCTTGTGATCTATGTAGTTGTGGATGAGCCGAAGGTAGATGATCAGGCAAGCAGTACGTACGCACAGTACATTGCACAGGGAATCCTTTCCGAAGCACTTCCGTATCTGAATGTACAGCCGGATGAGGCAGAGGATGGAGAAGTTCCGACTACAGAGCTGTGGGAACTTTTTAAGGGAATCAGCGATTCTGCAACAGGAACCGGCGCGGACGGGCAGAAGGAGGCAATTTCCGATGAGAATGTACCAAGTCCGCCGGAAGATGAGTCGAAGGACAGTGATACCGAAGATAATAACGATATGCAGAGCGAAGGTCTTACCAACGAGGAGGCCGGTCTGGAATAGATAAAAAGAATACCCTCTCAGGGGAACGTCATATATTACAGTGACGACCTCTGAGAGGGATTTTTTTATGATCCGGACCATGGTTTATCACAGGAAAAAAATATGGATGGTTTTTCTGATCTGCATAATGCTTCTTCTGGGACTTGTGGGAAGACTCTGGTATCTTATGAACGTCCGGGCAGAATATTATTCAAAAAAGGCGGAGGATCTTCATGAGAGGGAACGTGACATAAAAGCAGCTAGGGGAAAGATCCTGGACATCAGGGGAAATATTCTGGCAGATAACCGGACAGTCTGCACAGTATCGGTGATACACAGCCAGATCAAAGATCCTGAAAAAGTGATCCGCGTACTGTCCGGAGCATTGTCTGTAAAAGAAGAGGAAATCCGAAAAAAAGTTGAAAAAGTTTCTTCTATTGAAAGAATACAGACAAACGTGGAAAAAAGCATTGGAGACAGGATCCGGGAATATGACCTTGAGGGAGTGAAGGTAGATGAGGATTATCGGAGATATTATCCTTATGGAGCTCTCGCTTCAAAAGTACTGGGATTTACCGGAGGTGATAATCAGGGGATCATTGGTCTTGAAGTGAAATACGATGAGATCCTGAAAGGAGAGCCCGGAAAGATCCTCACAGTTACGGATGCACGTGGTGTGGAGATCGACGGAACCGGAGAACGGAGGAAGGAACCGGTGTCAGGAAATACTCTGCGTACCAGTCTGGATGTTAATATCCAGGAATATGTGCAGCAGGCAGCCGGTAAAGTCATGGAAGAAAAACAGGCGGAGAGAGTTTCCATACTGCTTATGAACCCTCAGAACGGAGAAATCTATGCCTGTGTCAATGTGCCTGAATTTGATCTGAACGATCCGTTTACTCTGAATACAGAAGAAACAGCAGCAGAGGGAGAAAAGAAGCAGGATCTTCTGAACCGGATGTGGAGAAACCCCTGCCTGAATGATACCTATGAACCTGGCTCGACTTTTAAGATCATCACTATGGCAGCAGGGCTGGAGGAAGGAGTGGTGTCAACAGAGGATCGCTTTTTCTGTCCGGGCTATAAGGTGGTGGAGGACCGGCGGATCCACTGTGCAAAGAGAACAGGACATGGTGCGCAGAGTTTTGTAGAAGGTGCCCAGAACTCCTGTAACCCGGTATTTATTGAGGTGGGCCTGCGGCTTGGAGCAGACCGTTATTACAAATATTTTAAACAGTTCGGACTTTTGAAAAAAACAGGAATAGATCTTCCGGGAGAGGCAGGAACGATCATGCATAACCCCAAAAATATGGGAGAGGTGGAGCTTGCCACGGTATCCTTTGGCCAGTCGTTTCAGATCACACCGATCCAGCTTGCAACAACCGTCAGTGGGATCATCAATGGCGGAAACCGGATCACACCTCATTTTGGGATCAGCGTGGAAAGTGCGGACGGAACAAAGGTGCGGACACTGGAATATCCGGTGGAAAGCGGGATCGTGTCCGGTGAGACTTCCCGGACAGTACGTACGATCCTGGAAACTGTAGTTTCAGAAGGCTCCGGAAAAAATGCCGGGATCCAGGGATTTTCCATTGGGGGAAAAACAGCTACCTCTCAGAC
>OIYU01001905.1_pt1 | contig 12433 bp, 8 predicted proteins | sample 1588321 | NCBI WGS metagenome assembly OIYU01 (sample SAMN03283258) | human gut metagenome | biome: human-associated habitat; material: feces | host: Homo sapiens | place: USA | collected 2013 | reverse complement strand
AGAATACTAAATGTGCGTTATTATCTCAATTTATTGTATCTCAATTTTTTATTATGCGACTAATGATACTATACTATATTTAGGATGCTCTATCAAGTAGGTAGCAGACGCAATTTATCTCCCAATCTCCCACCTTAGAGGTCGGAGTCTTCTTGCTGTAAGAGGATAAATTCAAGCCTGTGGAGGATTTGTATCTATAAATTCAAGCCTCCAGTTATACCTTCCAGTCTTTTCATCTTTTTCATAGTAAAAATAAGCTGAGAACTTATTGCCACGTTTACTTACGCAGCCTCTGAAGCCTACCTTTCCATGCTCTAGCAAAATCTTTACCATCTCGTAAGATACTTTTTTTCCAAGAGAGGTAATAAAACGGTCATCTTTCCAGATGGCAAACTTGCAGCCTTTTTTCCATCCTGAACAGCCAAATGCCCTTGCTGTCTCTACAACTGGAGCCCCACATTCCGGACAGATACCGGCAGGTTCCGTGTGCAAAGGTTCTAATGTAACAGGCCCGCCGAATACTTTATCATTCTTTATTTTGTCAACAGATTCAATGACAAACTGCTCTATCATTGCGAGAAAATCGTCTTTTGTAAATTTCTTTCGCTCAATATCTGACAATGTTTTTTCCAGACGGCCTGTATATTCCAGATCAAAAAGTTCTCTTGCCGGAAATGTTTCTACAAGTATTTTTCCTAAATCTGTACAGCTTAAGCTCTTGCCCTTTGCCTTAATATATCCCGCATCTTTTAACTTTTTAATGGTTTCCGCACGGGTTGCCGGTGTACCGATACTAAATCCACTCAAAATGGCCATCATCATCTGTTCTTCTTCTTTTTCCTCATATTTCTTCCCGCAGGTTTCCATAACTTTAAGAAGTGTCTTTTCCGTATGTGGTTTTGGTGGTTTTCGCTCTACTTCGTTAATTTCTGACTTTATAAGAGGCAGAACATCTCCCTTTTTCACTGCTGGAAGAATTGTTTCTTTGGCATCAATACCTTCGATTAATTTCCAGCCTGCTTCAAGCTGTACCTTTCCTTTTGCGACAAACTCTCCCGGAATATCTGTATTCTGCATTTTTATGTGAAGTACTGTATCTTCTGCAACTGCGATTGGCATAAATTGTGCTAAAAATCTGTTTTTCACAGCTTCATATACAATTCGTTCTGACTCATTTAAGCTTCCTGGCTGCATGTAGGTTGGAATAATCGCTGAGTGACTTTCTACTTTTTTACTGTCAAAAATACGCTTTGTACTTTTAAACTGTATCATCTCTTCATAAGGGCAGCTTTTTTTATGGATATTCAGAACCTTAGCTGTTTTTTCCTTGAGGCTTTCGTCAAGGACAACACTCGCCGTTCTTGGATAAGTAATAAACTTTTTCTCATACAATTGCTGTGCCGTCTTTAATACCCTGTCAGAAGTCCACCCTTTATATTTTGAAGTTATATAGCCCTGAAGACCTGACAGATTAAAAAGATAGGGAGGGTACTCTTTCTTATTTGTTATCTTTTTGGAAACAACTTCACCATTTTTATCTTTAATCTTTTCCTGAATCTCTTTTAATTCTTCGGGATTATCGAACTTTTCCCCAGCTTTTATATAATAAATACTGTCGAACTTCTTTTTGTCTTCCGTCTGAAAAATGCCCTTTAATTTATAATATTTTGTCACTTTAAAGTCCGCAATTTCTTTATCCCTGTCATAGATTATCTTAAGTGTCGGCATCAGCACTCTTCCAACATTCAACAGACGGATATTTTTCTGGTTACGGTATTTCAAGGTAGCAACTGAAGTAAGGTTGATTCCAATAAGCCAGTCTGCAATCTGCCTGCCAAAACCTGCGTCCTGCAATGATTTCATTTCTTCATTTGGCTTTAAATTCTGTAACCCTCTGTTTACTTCCTCTGCTGTCCACTCATTTAATAAGATTCGTTCTACCGGCTTTTGTGGGGAAATGTAATTAATAATTTCATCTGCGATGATCTGCCCTTCTCTGTCATCATCCGTTGCAGAAATAATTCCCTCTACATCCGATCTTTCCATCAGGCTTTTTATAATATCCATCTGCTGGACAACACCACTATCCGGTTTATCTTTATTCTTTCCATCAGACTTTATCTTATATAAAAACTTTTCCGGAATATAGGGAAACTTCTCAATCTTCCAGCTTCGCATCTCCGGGTCATAATCTCTTGCATCATAGAGCTGCAAAAGATGGCCAAATGCCCAAGTAATTATATAATTCTGCCCTTCAAAATATCCATTCCGCCGGGAAGAAGCGGTGGCATCCGCAATGTTTTTTGCCACAGACGGTTTCTCCGCTATAATTAACTTTTTCATTGAATTCCCTTCTTTCTGGATGTATTTATGTAACGCAAACTACTATAACATAATTTTTTTATTCTGTGAACCTTAGAGCGTGTTTGAAAAATACTCTGGCGGAAATTCTTCTCTTTTCTCATTTTCAAAAAAATGATATACTATTTTCAATAACTATAGTAATTTTCAGTTATACAGCAAGTATTTTTACTGATAATCTACATTTAATCTAATCTGCATCGCTGAAAATTACTACAAATAATCTCACAATATACTCAAAAACGTATACAAAAAGGAGGATTACTTACTATGACACCAAAGCAGGAAGCATGGGCTATTCAGGCCGAGCATGTAATCAAACAGATGGAGCGCAGACACTTTAATGCTTATTACTGTTCTACAAAAGAGGAAGCTTTAACAAAAGCTTTATCCATTATTGAAAAGGGTTCTGTCATTGCAAGTGGAGGCTCAGCTACTTTAGGAGAAGTGGGTCTGCTCGATTACATAAAGAACCATTCTGAAGATTACACCTTTATTGACCGCAGTATTGCAAAAACAGAAGATGAAAAAAGACAGATTCACGCAAAGGCAATTCTGTCTGATTATTATCTTATGAGTACGAATGCATTTACCATCGACGGACAGCTTGTCAACATTGATGGGAACGGAAACCGTGTCAGTGCACTTTGCTACGGTCCAAAGCATGTGGTAATTATTACTGGTATGAATAAGTTAGTTCCTTCTGTAGATGCCGCTTACAAACGAATCCGTCAGGATGCCTGCCCGCCAAACTGTGTACGTCTTGGACTTACTAATCCATGCAGCAAGACAGGCATCTGCGGAGAATGTATGTCTGCATCCTCAATCTGTGACCTTTTCGTTACAACAAGAATGTCACGTTATCCTGATAGAATTCATGTTATCATGGTAGGAGAAGAATTAGGATATTAATTTTTTATCCATTTTTAAAAAATATTTTGCGAGGGTATGTATCAGCTTGTCAAAGTCTAATGGCTTTGCAATGTGTTCATTCATTCCAGCCTCCTTGGCAGCAATAATATCCTCGTTAAATACATTGGCAGTCATAGCAATGACTGGAACCGTTCTGGCATCCTTTCTTTTCAGCTTTCGAATCCTCTTCGTTGCTGTAAGTCCATCCATAACCGGCATCATAACATCCATCAAAATCACATCAAAACTATCACTTTCTGACTGCTCAAAAAGTTCTACCGACTCTAAACCGTTCCTGGCAACTATAATTTCTGCTCCTGCATCTTCAAGAATATACTGTGCCACTTCAAGATTTAAGTCATTATCTTCTACAAGCAATATCTTCATTCCCTCTATAGAAGTTTCTTCCTCTTCTGTCTCTGTTTCTTCGAAACAGACCGTATCAAGCTTTACAGGAAGTGTGATCGTAAAAGTACTTCCCTCTCCCTGCTTTGTCTCAAGGGTAATGGTTCCTTTCATCTTATTAATAAGATTCTTAACAATAGACATACCAAGCCCTGTCCCCTGATAACTAGAGCGATTCTCCGCATGTTCCTGTGTAAATGGCTCAAAAATATGTTCTGCGAATTCCTCACTCATTCCAATTCCTGTATCCGAAACAATAAATTCAAACTTTACATATTCTCCATCACAGGATAACTCTCTTGCCGAAACAAAAATATCTCCCCCCGGATTTGTATACTTAATCGCATTACTTATAATATTTACTAAAATAGAACGAACATAGTTCGGACTGCCACAGACGCATGGATGCTCTATCGCTCCTTCTATATCCTGCTCGATCGTAAGACTCTTTTCGGAAGCAATAATCTCCTGAACTGCCAGCGTACCATTCAAAAGTCTTATCATATCAAACGGCTCTTCCACAAGCTGAATACTTCCCGTCTCAATTTTTGACATGTCAAGAACATCATTAATCAGAGACAAAAGCTGATCGGCTGCCCCACGCATCTTTGAAAGGCATAAATCCATTTTTTCCGGATTATTAAGATGTGCCTGTGCAATATCAAGCATTCCCATCATGCCGTTAATTGGAGTTCGTATATCGTGAGACATATGGGATAAAAACTCCGATTTTGCCCGTACCGCTGCCTCTGCATCCTGTGTCTTTTTTTGCAACAGACGCTGCTGATTATTAACAAAAATCAGCAAAATCGTTATTGTAAGAGAAGTATTGGCCCACGGCATTGTATTAAAGAAACACTGCAGGAAAATCCCAATAAAAAATGGAACAATGTAAAAAACTGGCTGCCATAAAACCTTCCTTTTTTCTGCATTTTTTTCTTTATGAATTCTCCACAAACTAAGCAAAACAGAATATGCATTATAAATATTAGCTATCATCAAAATCTGTGGATACTTATAAATCCATTCTGTCCGATAAGATGCCACTATTATTATACAAAGTACATCAATTGGTATATGTATCGTAATCAAAGGTATACGCTTTTTAAACATATCCGAGCCATATATATTTTCGCTATAGCAAAGGAAAAACAACGATATAGAGGCTACAGAAAAGATAAAAGCCGCATCTAATATAAACAGGACATTCCTCCCTGCAGTCTGCTTAAATAGTATTCCAAACACATCCGATAAATCACAGACACAGACGGCAATCAGCAATTGCAGAATCCACCTTTCTGATGTGCCAAATCCCGGTGTCCTGCTAAGCACATATACCAGAATATTATTAATCAGCATCATAAAAATAACGGTATATATATAACTTATATTCCATGCTTCCATTTTGATTACCCCTTCGAATTATAAATATTTATTCATAACTTTATGTAATACTTTCATTAATTTTTGTTTTTTACAAGCATATTTATGATAGCATATATTGGATCAATTTTCTATATAAAATGTTTTTCTTTAACAATTTCCACTTATTTTCAATCATTTATGACACATAGCATAATGATTAGGGGCTATCTGTACTTTTCATCTGTATGCCACTGCATCAGAAGATACATTTACTTAATATGCACATCCTCGCCAAATGCGTATTTTGGAATCAAAATCATATGAAGAATACTGAAGGCATAGAATAAATTCTAACTTTGTTCCAACATCCAAAGTCAGCTCTCAAAGAAAGAAAAGACCCTATATCAGTGATAGAGTCACTGATATAGGGTCTTTTCTTTCTTTGGGAACGTCTACCTTGCCTGCGGCAATTAGAATTTATCCCCCTGATAGATTGGATATTTTTCTGTAAGAGACTTAACGATTGCTTCTGCCTCTTCCAGTTTATGGTCGATGATCGTAAGCTTAATTGCCTCTGCAATCTGTACCATATCGTCTTCTTTTAATCCTCTAGATGTAACAGCAGGTGTTCCAAGACGAAGACCACTTGTTACGAATGGAGACTGTGGGTCATTAGGTACTGTATTCTTGTTACATGTGATATGTACGGAATCTAATAATTTTTCCATGTCTTTTCCTGTAAGTCCCATCTTACGAAGGTCTACAAGCATCAGATGGTTATCTGTTCCGCCAGATACAATATCAAATCCTCTTTCGATTAATGCATCTGCTAATACAGAAGCATTCTTTACAATCTGTTTCTGGTATTCTTTAAATTCTGGTGTTAATGCTTCTTTTAAACATACAGCTTTCGCTGCGATTACATGCATTAAAGGACCACCCTGGATTCCTGGGAAGATAGCTTTGTTGAAGTTATATTTCTTATTCACTTCATCGCTTGATAAAATCATACCACCTCTTGGTCCACGAAGTGTCTTATGAGTTGTTGTTGTTGTAACGTGTGCGTATGGGATTGGGCTCTCATGAAGACCTGCAGCTACTAAACCTGCGATATGAGCCATATCTACCATTAATACTGCTCCAACTTCATCTGCGATCTCACGCATTCTCTTGAAGTCAATCTTTCTTGCGTATGCACTTGCACCGGCAATAATCATCTTTGGATGACATTCTAAAGCGATTTCTCTTACTTTATCATAGTCGATAACACCTTCGTCATTTACACCATAAGGTACGCAGTGATAATTCTTACCAGACATATTTACAGGACTTCCGTGTGTTAAATGTCCGCCATGGTCAAGGTTCATTCCCATGTAAGTATCTCCCAGATTCATTACTGCGAAAAATACTGCCATGTTTGCCTGTGCGCCGGAATGAGGCTGAATATTAACATATTCACAGCCAAATAATTCTTTTGCTCTTTCGATTGCCAGATTCTCTACAACGTCTACATACTGACATCCACCATAATAACGTTTTCCTGGATATCCTTCTGCGTATTTATTTGTAAGGTGGCTTCCCATTGCTGCCATTACTGCTTCGGATACTAAATTTTCTGAGGCAATCAGCTCCAGATTATTTCTCTGTCTTCCAAGCTCGTCCTCCATTGCTTTTGCAACTTCTGGATCAAAATCCTTCACATAATCAAAACTAAACATTTCTATTCCTCCGTTTTCTATACTGCATCTTCTAAAACAGATATGCATATGGAGATTATAGCATACTGATAAAATACAAGCAATGATTAAATCCTATCGTATTGTAGGCTTTTTAGTTAAAAATATAAAGTTTCTCCGTACGTTTACAATTCTTCCCTGTATTTTTTTGCATTACATAGAAAACTTTTATCTTAATTTGCGTGAGCATTCTCGTACATTAAAAAAATACTTTTTACAAGATATATTTTCCAATTTGCGGGAAATTACTTTTTATTTTTTTAACTCACTCTTAAAATATACGAAATACCTTTTCAATGATTCTATCTTTTTTCATAAATATTGCAAAAAATCATAACACCTGAATGACTTCTCTCACATTAGATACACCAATTACCTGAATCTTCTGACAAATGTTATCTCCAAGTACTTCGGCATTCGTTTTTGGCATAATACATCTGGTAAATCCCATCTTAATCGCTTCGGCAAGTCTCTGCTCTACATGACTGACACCACGAACTTCTCCAGTAAGACCTACCTCACCAAAAATCAATGTTCCCTCATGAACAGGAAGATTGCGATAACTTGATACAACTGCACAGATGATTCCAAGATCAATTGCCGGTTCTCCAAGTTTCATTCCTCCGGCAAGATTGACATAGGCATCGCAGCCTCCAAGCTGCATTCCTGCCTTTTTCTCAAGAACTGCCAGTAAGAGATTTACTCTGTTAAAATCAATTCCAACCGTAGTACGTCTTGGCATATTAAAACTTGTCGGAGAGACTAATGCCTGAATCTCGATTAACAGTGGTCTAGTTCCCTCCATTGAACAGACAACCACGGAACCTGACGCATCCGTCGGTCTGCCATCAAGCATTACTTTGGATGGATTCTCCACTTCGACGAGTCCCTGCTCTTTCATCTCAAATACACCAATCTCATTCGTCGAGCCAAAACGATTCTTTACGCCTCGAAGGATTCGGTAAATTGCCGTCTGGTCCCCCTCGAAATAAAGAACGGTGTCCACCATATGCTCCAATGTTTTCGGTCCGGCAACGACACCTTCTTTTGTAACATGACCAACTAAAAATACAGCGATTCCTTCTACTTTTGCAAGCTGCATCAGCACAGAAGTAACCTCTCGCACCTGACTGACACTTCCCGCTGCAGAAGTAATTTCTTCGCTGTACATTGTCTGTACAGAATCCACTACAACCATATCCGGTTTTGCTTCTCTTACCGCTTCTGCCGCCGCATTAATATCTGTCTCGCAAAGAAGAAAAACATTTTGCTTAAATCCGCCAAGCCTCTGTGCACGCATCTTAATTTGTTTTAAAGATTCCTCTCCTGAAACATAAACAACCTTTTTCCCACTGTTTGCCTGATAACGGCAAATCTGCAGGAGTAGAGTAGACTTTCCAATTCCCGGATCACCACCTACTAACGTAAGCGACCCCTTTACAATTCCCCCACCAAGAACCCGGTCAAGTTCTGGAATTCCGGAGCTTGACCGATCTTCCTCTTCCATAGATACTTCAAATAATCCTGTAAGCTCCTGACGAGGCAGATTATCTCCTCTCTTTCCAGTCCCTTTAGACATCGGACTTACCTTCTCCTCTGTCATCGTATTCCACTGGTGACAACCGGGACACTGTCCCATCCATTTGGGTGTTTCATAACCACATTCTTTGCAAAAAAATACGGTCTTTGCCTTTGATTTTGCCATAGATAATTCCTTTCCAATTTTAATAAACAGAAGTCAAAAGCTTTCGCCCCCAAATCCTCTCTCCACGAATTTAATTCACCCCGGACAGCCAAAGACAGAACCCTTACAATGGAATAATCCATTTCTGTGGCCTCGGAGCAAGTGTTGGATGCGAGTGCGAAAGCAAGCATTCAACAGGCCGCGACTAAAGTCACAGAAATGGATTATTTCATTGCAAGGGTTCGTCTGTCATCCCAACGAATAAAATTCGTCCACCATCTATTTTACTATTTGGACTTTTGCTGTTTCTCCTGCATCTAATTCGATGCTGAAACTGATTTTTCCGCTGAGACTGGATTTGAGCTTGCCAATATTAGTATCGTTAACATATACTTTGTATTCCTTTTCAGGTTCTACTTCAAGAGTAATCTGTAAGTCATCCGCTGCCTCTGTCTCAAACACAATCTGGCGTTCTGTTTCTTTGTAACCATGTACAGCAGAACCTGGTACAGATTCATATACAACACCGCCATTTTTCTCTAAGCGGGTAATCTCCTGAAATGTTTTTACTTTATATGTATCGCCCTCAAATGAAAAATCATCAAGCTTTGTCTTTTGTGTGAGACTATAATCTCCAAAGCTTAAACTTCCATTCTCTTCTGCTTTTAATAATTCTTTTACGTTAGCCATTGTTATATCCTCCGTATTTATATCTGTCAAGTTACCGTTATTATACAAGAAAACGGGAAATTTTTCTACAAAAAACACATAATTATTAAAAATTATTTTACAAAATTTCTATTGCAGATTATCTAGAGTGTGTTTGTTGTATTTTTCTACTTTTTCTTCTTTTCTGCTTTCTTAACAACTGGCTTTCCATCGTTAATATCGAGAAGAATTCTGTCATTGTTTTTAATGTGGCCTTCGAGGTATTCATCTGCCAGAAAATCTTCCAATTCATTCTGGATAGCACGACGAAGCGGTCTTGCTCCATACTGTGGATCATATCCTTTTTCAAGGACATAGTCTGCTACTTTATCAGAGAATTCCAAAGTGAAGCCTGGATTTTTTGAAAGTCTGTCAGAAAGTTCTTTTAACAGCAATTCTACAATCTTCCTCTGTTCTGGTTTTTCTAATGTATGGAATACCATGATACCATCCACACGGTTGATAAATTCTGGTTTAAAGATCTGCTTCACTTCTTCCATTACATGGGACTTCATACGCTCATGATCTTCCTTTGCACTTCTTTCTGTAATAAAACCAAGATTCTTCGGTGCCATGATTCGCTGTGCTCCGGCATTGGAAGTCATAATGATAACAGTATTTTTGAAGTCTGCCTTTCTTCCATTCGAATCGGTAATCTGTCCATCATCAAGTACCTGAAGTAAAATGTTAAATACATCGCCATGTGCTTTTTCAATCTCGTCAAATAAAATAACGCTATATGGATGGCGGCGTACCTGCTCGGAAAGCTGTCCACCTTCTTCATATCCCACATATCCTGGAGGAGAACCAATGAGTTTGGATACGCTATGTTTTTCCATATACTCGGACATATCAACACGGATCATCGCATTTTCATCGCCAAATAATGCCTCAGCAAGTGCTTTGGAAAGTTCGGTCTTTCCTACACCAGTTGGTCCTAAGAACATAAAAGAACCAATTGGCCTTTTCGGATCTTTTAACCCAACACGGCCACGTTTGATTGCTTTTGCAACCATCTTTACTGCCTCATCCTGCCCGATTACTCTTTTCTTTAACGTATCCTCAAGACCAAGCAGACGCTGTGATTCGCTCTGGCTGATACGAGTTACCGGAATCTTTGTCCAGGAAGAAACAACCTCTGCTACATCATTCTCTGTAACATTAACACGGCTGACTGCTTTTTTCTGCTCCCAGACTTTTCTTTGTTCTTCGAGTTTTTCCAGTACTGTTTTCTGCTTTGTATTATTCATTTTGGCCTTGCGCAGATTGCCCTCCGCAAGTGCCTCTTCTTTTCGCTTTCCATATTTATCAAACTGTTCTTCTAATGCCCGCATTTCATCAGACATTGTGTATAAGCCGACTCTCTTTTTAGAAGCAGCCTCATCCATAACATCAATCGCTTTATCTGGAAGAAAACGGTCACTGATATATCGTTCTGATAATTCTACGGCTGCCTGAATTGCTCCGGCAGTATAATGAACATGATGATGCTGTTCGTACTTTTCCTTTAAGCCATTAAGAATTGCAACTGCCTCTTCCTTCGTTGGCTCTTCTACGGCAACTGGCTGAAAACGTCTTTCAAAAGCGGCATCTTTTTCAATATATTTTCGATATTCCTCACGAGTTGTCGCACCGATTAACTGAATCTCTCCTCTGGCAAGAAATGGCTTCATAATATTAGAAGCATCAATCGCGCCTTCTGCTCCTCCTGCTCCAATCATCGTGTGAATCTCGTCAACAAATAAAAGAATATCCCCTCTGGAAATCACTTCTTGAAGGAGTTTTTTAATTCTCTCCTCAAATTCTCCTCTGTATTTAGAACCTGCAATCATTCCTGGAAGATCTAATGTCATTACCTTTTTGTCCCAAAGCATTTCTGGCACTTCTCCACGCACGATCCACTGTGCAAGCCCCTCTACGATTGCTGTTTTTCCGACTCCCGGCTCACCGACAAGACAGGGACTATTCTTTGTACGGCGGCTTAAAATCTGAATCATTCGCTCAATTTCCTGGCTTCTTCCAACAATCGGATCTAACTTCCCTTCTTTTACCCTCTCTGTCAGATCCACACAATATGCTGCGACCATAGAATTCTTTTTTTTCGCCTTCTTTGGTGCAGTAAGTGACTGGAATTCTTTCTGTGCTCTCGTTGAATCTACCCCTGTCGCAACTAAAACATCTACATAAATTTTCTTTAGATTAATATTCATGCCTTTCATCAAACGAAGCGCAATACAATCTTTTTCTTTGATGATCGCAAGTAAAATATGTTCTGTCCCTATCTGCTGTGCATGCATGCGAATTGCTTCTTCTTCGCTTGTCAAAAGAACATGTTCTGCTTTAGGACTGTATCCGAGAAACGTCTGATTCGCATTATCTCCTAATGCTGCTGATTCTCCCAATACTGCCTCTAAAAAATTCTCATAGTTAAGACCATTCTCATAAAGTACTCGTCCAGAAAGAGAATCTGGCTGTGCTAAAAGTCCCAGAATAAGATGTTCGGTTCCTATATATTTCTGGTGGCATGAAGCTGCATCTTGCGCTGCTTTCTCCAATGCCTGGGAAGCATAGTTATTATATTCTGTTCTCATTCCTATCCTCGCTTTCTATTCTTCCTCTTCTATCATAAGAAATGTGTCATACATTTCCTCTACTAACTGTTTCATCTCATCTTTTGTAATCTCTTTGCAGATTGCCTGTGCTACAATCATCTGCATGTATCCATTCACCTTCATCATCTCTTCTGATTTGTCACTAATCTGTACAGAAATGACTGCTCCCTTTCTTCGATCAAGCTTCAGATAGCCTTCTTGGCGCAGCATGGCGTATGCCTTATTCACCGTATGCATATTCACACCAAGTTCTCCTGCTAAGCCACGCACAGAAGGAAGGGAATCCCCCTCATGGAGCTGTTCCTGCGCGATCTGCATGACAATCTGATTGCGAAGCTGTATGTAGATTGCCTCCGGGCTGTTAAAATCAAGTTTTATTCTCATATTTATCATCCCATTCTTTTAAGATATCTTCTGTGTTATATAGACTATATCATATAGCGCAAAAAATCAAGTCCATAAACAAAAAAACGTACAAAATGTATCCTTATCTGACAGTAAAATACATCTTATACGTTTTCTCTCTTTTGATTTTTTAAACATGCTTTAAAATGTATAAAAAAATACTCTAGAGCGTGTTTGAAAAATGCTTTCTGCAAGATGTGCGTTACAATTTGTGGAAAATTCGCCTGAATGAGGGCGGCGTAGTG
>OIYU01001894.1_pt1 | contig 12479 bp, 9 predicted proteins | sample 1588321 | NCBI WGS metagenome assembly OIYU01 (sample SAMN03283258) | human gut metagenome | biome: human-associated habitat; material: feces | host: Homo sapiens | place: USA | collected 2013 | reverse complement strand
AACCGTTATTTCTGAGAAAAGGCGCTCAGCGCGCCCCTCCTTACTGAGTATAGCGACACATCGCCGTTCTTTCTGCTCCGATTGGGCGACTTTATCCCGTTTAGTCATGGAATTTAGCGCTGTGACAGAGATGTACCATCTTCACCATACAGAATCGGTCCGAAACTGCCATGCTGATCTTGGTGGACAGCTTCAATCCGGTTCGGGGGATATGGCGGTAATAAGGCTCCTCAGCCAGCACCCTGACCCCACTGCCGATTTTTCCGGCCAGCACCGATGCGGAATCCACATAGAAAAATATCTGCGCATCTCCGTGGCCCACTTGCTTCATGTACTTTTTCCGCATCATGTCCATACCGCTTTTGCTCACGGTATCAAAGACGATTTCAATCTCTCCAAACCCCGTGAGCATCCGCAGGAGGCCCACAACCTTGCTTTCCTCAAAATAGTGGAACAGGCCGCCGGCGGTGACCAGAATAGGAGCATCCGGCACATCGGCGCGGATTTGCCTGATCCAGTCCTCGGCAAAGGCGTCTCCGGCGAGATAGGTCTCCCGCTCCGGCTCCGGCAGCAGCTCTCGCCGGTACTCCACCACATGGGGCAGATCCACGGCATACCAGTGCGACCTTCCATTGTCGCAGCGGTAATAGGCCGTCTCCAGACCGCAGCCGAGTTGAACGATCACACCGTCCGGCCTGCGCTCCAGAAACGCCCGGATGTACCGATCCATATTGGCGGACCGGGCGGCGGAGGCCAGCAGAGTATACTGGCTCTGTCCGTCCTGCTCCGGCAGGCTGGAAGGCAGTTTCTTTTTCAGTTCCAGCGCCTTTGGATCGTACAGGATCTGCGGGCAGTACTCGCTGGCATAGATCCTGCCCAGCATGGGGACAAACAGCGTGTCCTCTACAACACCCAACTTGGACATGATCAACCCTCCTGTTTGGACGAATTACTTTCTGCCCACAAGCAGCCGGGAAGAGCCCAGCATCATCATGGCAGCCCGGCGGTGGGAGCCGAAGGCTTCTTCTGCGGTATCAATGAGCCGGACGTCCTGATAGCCCATCTCCCGCAGTTTTTGGGCAAAGACATCCATATCACCGTACAGCTTGGGCTTCATGTCATCATTCAGAGCAAAGACGCCGCCTTTTTTCAGCACCCGCAGGCTCTCCAGCAACAGTTTGTGCATATCGGCTCCCATGACATTGTGGTAGACATAGTTGCTGATGACCGCGTCAAAACTCTCATCGGGGAAATCCAGATGATTAGCGTCGCCATGCCGGAACACACACCGGGAGGCCACGCCTTCACTTGCGGCGTTTTTCTCACAGAGGGCCTTGCTGTAATTGTAAACAGCTCCCCAGTAGTCCATGCCAGTGACCTTTGACTCCGGCCAGGTCAGGGCCGCACGAATCGACAGGGCTCCGGAGCCGCAGCCGACTTCCAAGAGACTGCCCTGGCCGTCATAGTCCAGATGAGAGAGAACGACCCGGTGAACCTGTTCCATGATCCCGCCGCCGCCAAAGGCATACTGGCGCCTGATCCATGTGATCCAGACCAGCAGGGCTGCCAGCGCCGCCGCAGCGACAGAGAACAGAACGCCGAGAGCCGTGATGTGGATCACCGAAAAGGAGAGTATGGCCAAAACCACGGCCAGCGCCGTGATGCCGCCGATAATATAGAACACGGGATTGGACATCCAGCTTCCGTAGTCTTCGCCGTGGCTGCCGAGACGGATTTCTGCTTGTTGATTACGCTTTTGCTGCATTCGATTTTCCTCCCTGTCATTTAATATTTGTGTACAATTCGTTTACGGGTGTTTCTCCTTCGCCTTCCGGCAGACAAAAGAGGCTATGCCCTGAACGGTGCGAACCTTTGCCGGCCCGAATGTTTCCTCCAGACGATGCCGCAGGCTCTCCGCCGTCTCAAAGGGCGGGGTGAACCAGCCCTTTGGCACATACAGTCTGCGGACCAGCCAGTCCGTGCGGCGGTTTTGTCCCCGCACATAGAAGCAGCCGCAGAAAACTCCGCCGGGCCGCAGTACACGAAAGATCTCCCGCCAGGCGGCCTCCTTGTCCGGAAACGCATGAAAGCCGTTGAGCGAGAGCACGATGTCGAAGCTGCTGTTCCCAAAGGGCAGCGCCCCCACATCCCCCTGCTGAAAGCGCACATGGGCAAGTCCCTCGCCCCGGGATTTTGCCCGCTCCAGCATCTCCGGCGAGTAATCCAGGCAGGTGATCTCCGCCTCCGGCATTTCCCGGTAGAGGGGCATGGTCAGTATGCCGGTACCCACGGGGACTTCCAGCAGTCTTCCGGAAAACCCCTCCGGTATTCCGGAAAGGGCGGCGCAAAGGTAGTCCTGGGTTTCCGCACGGCCCATTTCCCATACCAGACTGCACACCGCCCGGCCTGACAGGGTGGAACAGGTGATCATGCCATCATAAAATGTCCGTTTGCCTCCCAATCCCCGGTAGGCTTTTTGAATCCGCTCTTCTTGTCCCATTTTTTCACCTTCACTCACTCAAGCACCCAGCGCCACATCCAGCGTCATCATGAGGGTAAAACCGACTGCAAACAGAATAGTCCCTATATTGGAGTGCTTTCCCACTGACATCTCCGGGATCAATTCTTCCACTACCACATAGACCATCGCTCCGGCGGCAAAGCTCAGGGCGTAAGGCAGTACCGGAACCAAAATCCCCGCCAGAAGGATGGTCAGAATCGCACCTATGGGCTCCACTGCACCGGAAAGCGTTCCGTACAGAAAGGATCGGGATTTGGAAAATCCCTCCGCTTTCAGGGGCATAGATATGATCGCACCCTCCGGGAAATTCTGAATGGCGATACCGATGGCCAGCGTCAGGGCTCCCGCCATCGTAACAGTTCCGTCCCCGTTTAACACTCCGGCGAAAATAGCACCACACGCCGCACCTTCGGGAAAATTGTGAATGGTCACCGCCAGCATCAGCATGGCTGTGCGGTTCAGACTGCTCTTATGGCCTTCCGGTGCATCGCTTCCCACATGCAGATGGGGTACCATGCTATCGATGAACAACAAAAAAACAATACCGATCAGGAATCCGATCACTGCGGGAAGAAATGCAAGCTTCCCCATCTCTTCGCACATATCCATGGCCGGTATCAGCAAAGACCACACCGAAGCTGCCACCATGACACCGGCAGCGAATCCGGTAAATATTCTCTGAATATTGCCGCCAATCTGTTTTTTCAGGAAAAACACGCAGGCTGCCCCTGCAGTCGTTCCCAGAAACGGAATCAGAAGACCGGCTACAATGCTTAAATTCATGAAACACTCTCCTTTCTTTCATTATTCTATGTAACTCGCAGCAAGATGGTATCTTGTCTGCCTTTTCAAATCATTTTTACTAAAATCCCGCCAGATCGTTGCCCAGGACGGCATACATCAGGAAATTCACACCACACACCAGATGGTAGCAGAATACCGCGATCTCGCCCACGACGAAGATCACCTTCCAGCTCTTCCACCACTCCCTGATATTCCGCACCATGACGATCAACGTCATCAGGAAGACAAAGAACATACCGTGCATATAGCCCCAGGAAAAGTTGGCATGCATCATGCGGAATCCTTTTTCATAGAAGATCAGGAACATTACTGTACCCATAAGATAATTCAGCCATGCAAACCAGTAATATCTGTTGGACTTTATATTTTTAAAATCAAATACCAGATTCAGGAAAAGTACGCCGATGGGCAATGCCATTCCCATGATAATACTTAAAGGAATGCTTTTGGAATAATTGCTCCATACTTTGGCAAAGCCGATGGCGATGCCTGTCTCCTCTCCCATGGCATTCGTCCCGGTGAAAATTCCGGAAAGCTGGTACAGCAGGGCAATTCCCGTGGGGATCATGGTCACACACAGACAGAAGGCATTGCGAAAACTTTTTCCTCTGCTTACGATCAGCTGGATCAGGAGGATCAGACCGATCAGAGGCACCACTACCATCGTATAGCTTGGTTTGGTCATGGTGGTCAGCAGAAGGCTGACTGCGAAGAGAACGCAGTTCTTCCACTGAAAATCCTTCTCATATTCTGACAGCACCTTCACCGTCTCAAAAAAGCAGATAATCGCAAAAGGTCTGGTGGCCAGATAAGTGGCATTCCAGAAAGGATTCGGCGTATAAATCCCCATACAGCGATACGCATAATCAAAGCCGAAAAAAGCTGTATTCTTGGGAGAATACAGGTTAGAAAGCAAAAATAGCGAAAAGACAAGCAGGGTCACAAGAATGTCCGTCATAGCCTGTCTTCCCTGAGTTAAGTCATCATAATGACTTACTTTCCGGATCTCCCGGTTCATATAATATTTTGTGATCACTACCGCTGCCAGATTGAACAGCGCGGTGGTGATGGCCATGGCCGCTTTCGCTCCGATCAGCCAGGCGGAAAGTCTGGCTGTCCAGAACAGGATCGGATAGGGAAACTCATAATTTCCCGCAATACCTGCCACCTTATTCACATAGTCCGGCATATCCGACTGAAAGCCCGGCACCTGATAGCACTCCATCCAAAACAGATATAACATAACCCCGGTATACAAAAACAGCAGGAAAAGAAATGTCACTTTTCCTGCCATTGTCTCCCGCAGGCCGCTCTTTATGGGATTCTTTTTCATAGAGCCGATCCTTTCTAGTTGAAACTGATCACGGGATCTTTGGGAGCCTTTGCCTTCTCCACACGGATGGCATGGAGTACAGGGCCCTCTCCCTTATAGTCTGCGAAGTATTCTCTGGCAACCTTCGCTGTCACTTTAACCCATTCCTTCTGCTTCAGGTCTTTCGTGCCTGCAAACTCACAGGCATAGCCCAGAAATGCCATATCTTCCGCACAGCAGGTCATTGCCATGCGTCCCGGTACGAAATAGCCATCGGGATATTCCTCGGGCTTCAGTACCATGGCCAGAAACTGGATATTTTTGCCTTCATAGCGCTCCAGATGATCCATGGAATCCAGATACCAGATGCCGTAGCCCTGGTTGTCCAGTACGATAGGATCCTGATTCAGATCGTAGGGCAGATCCTCCTCGAAGATCTCATCGATCTCACCGTTGGAATCCTCGAAGATCACATCTGCGGAAGGATTCACCGCTTTGATGTTGCGCTTGTATACATTCAGATCCTTGATACCGTCGCAACGGTTGAAAATGATCATCTCGGACTTACGGATCATCTCCGCCAGCAGAGATTTCATATTTGTGTAGTACATAGGGAAGGTGGAGCCGTCAATGGTCGTGATCTGCTGCTCTACTTTCCAGTACCAGGGAAGCGTCATGTTCTTACAATTCCACATACCGTTATACTCGATGATGATACGGGCGGGCTTGTACTGCTTCTCCAGCTCGATCAGATGATTCGGAGTAAACTCCTCTTCCTCTTCGATCAATACGACATCCGTACGACTCTTTTTTAATAAAGCGGGATCGTATTCATTCTCGCCCTCTTCACAGAGGATGAGCAGTGTCTTTCCTTTGATCTGGAAATACGGCTGTCCCAGTGTAAATGTGATAAATTCTGTCTTACCGCTCTCCAGAAAACCATTTATGATATAGACTGGTTTCGTCATAATTCATACCTTTCTCTTTCTTATCCTGCTGCCTGTAAAATCCGTTCCGGCAATTTATTTACGGAACAGTTCTGCCAGCTTGTCCTCGTCCAGTTTGGAACCGATGACACAGATCTTACCGGTAACTTCCGGCTTACCGCTTCTGATGTCATGCTCTTCGGGAACATAATCATAATATACCCAGGTTCCGTCGGGAGCGGGTACCATACCCTTGGCACGCAGGATTGCACCGTACTCTCCGCTGTCCAGCGCAGTAAGGATCTTCTCGATGTCCTCTGCGCTGTAGGTATTGGGTGTCTCGATACCCCAACTGGTGAATACTTCGTCTGCGTGATGGTGATGATGGTGGTGGTCATGATCATGATCGTGGCAGCCGCAGGTGCAGTTCTCGTCATGCTCATGATGATGCTCATGGTCATGATGATGCTCATGGTCATGGTCTTCATCATGGTCATGATGATGGTGATGCTCATGCTCGTCTTCATCATCGTCGTCATCGTGGTGATGTCCACAGCAGCACTCATGGTCGTGGCCATCCTCGTCATGGTCGTGATGGTGATGATGCTCGTGGTCACAGCACTCATCCTCATCGTGATCGTCATGGATATGCTCCAGCATTTCCTTCATCATATCTTCCAGCTTGTCAGCGCCTTCGATGGTCTTCAGTACTTCCCTGCCATCCAGCTGGTCAAGAGGAGTGGTGATAATGGTAGCCTTGTCGTTATGCTCACGGATCATCTCCACGCAGGCATTCAGCTTTGCCTGATCCACTTTGTCGGTTCTGCTTAAGATAATGGTTCCGGCGTACTCGATCTGGTTGCTGAAGAATTCGCCGAAGTTCTTCATATACATCTTGCACTTGGATGCATCTACTACTGCTACCGCACTGTTGATCTCCACATCCAGATCTCCTGCCACGTTCTCCACAGCCTTCAGGACATCGGACAGCTTGCCGACACCGGAGGGCTCGATCAGAATACGCTCGGGAGCATAAGTGCTGATAACTTCCTTCAGGGAAGTACCGAAATCACCTACCAGCGAGCAGCAGATACAGCCGGAGTTCATCTCTTTGATCTCGATACCGGCCTCTTTTAAGAAACCGCCGTCGATACCGATCTCACCAAACTCATTCTCGATCAGAACGGTCTTGCTGCCGTCCAGAGCTTCTTTTAACAGCTTCTTGATCAGGGTGGTCTTACCGGCACCCAGGAATCCGGATACTACATCTATTTTCGTCATTGTTTTTTCCTCCAATCTGAGTCTAAGACCCATCCTTTTTATTTTCTATCATATTTACAGTATTGTCAATAAAACGATTATTAAATTTTTATCAACTAAGCCATAATGTTCGTCAGATACTGTGCGGATGCTCGCATACGCAACTGTGCTACGGTCTCTCCGTCTCGATCATGCTGTAAGGCACCACGGCCACTTTTCCCTCTTCATCACCGCCACACAGGATTCCTACGAACACACCGTCCTCCGTAAAGGCTCCGCCTCCTGACATTCCGGGAGCGATCAGTCCCTGCAGCAGAAGCATATACTGGTCAAAATCCTCCACATAGATCCAGGGATCCACCACGAAAGCATAGACCGGCAGCCCACTCTCCCCTCCGTACATCCATACATCGTCATATTCCTTCAGTGCATCGAATACTTCCCGATCCGTCTGCACCGGCAGACAGACCTTCCATGCTTCCTCTGACAGTTCCGCCTTGTCCACCCACAGGAAAGCCAGGTCGCAGCTGTCCACTGTCTCCACGCCGGTGGCAGCCACCTGTGTTCCGTCCGGAAATGTCACCCGGGCCTCTCCGGTATCGTCCGCCAGTACGTGCCCTGCCGTTGCGATCAGAATCCTGTTTTCCTCTTCATCATAGATCACACCGCTGCCCTGCCGCTCTCCCGTCTGAATTCCCACCAGGGATTTCATTACCTTAAAATCATTCTCCGTCAGTTTCTGCTCTGTCTGCACCGGCAGTTCCACAAATTCCATTCCTGCGTCAGCCTGTCCCATGCCACTGTTTTCTTCCGAAACCTTCTGGCCTGCGGTCTCCGTGGAGACATTTTCCTCACTCCCACCGTTTTCCCCGCAGCCGGCGAAAAGTAACAGGCAGCTCAGTATCACAGTGATCCCTTTTATCCGCATTCTCTCTTTTTTCTCCATGACTTCTCCATAGTTTCTCCGTGAAACATGCTCTGCATTGCAGTTGCTTATAACAGAAAACGGACCGCATCCGCAGTCCGCATTTTTCTCAAAAGGTGTAAGCAAAAAATAAGCCGAGTTCTGTATATGACGATCATCTATCTAGTACGACTGTCACCAGCCGCATCAAGCGACCTACCTGAAAGCAGACCGGGCCGGTCTATAGCTCTCTGTTTGGTCTTGCTTCGGATGGGGTTTACATGGCTCCGTCTGTTACCAGCCGGACGGTAGTCTCTTACACTGCCTTTCCACCCTTACCGGCCAAAAGCCGGCGGTATATCTCTGTTGCACTAGCCTTGGAGTCACCTCCACCAGACGTTATCTGGCATCCTGCCCTGTGAAGCCCGGACTTTCCTCACCTGCATAAAGCAGCCGCGATCATCTATCTTACTTACACCTGTTCGATTATATCTTTTTCTTCCGGAAAAAGCAATATTTTTCTGCCAGACGTATGATTTCCCCATATCCCAGTGCTGCCAGCGGGAACATCATCATGTAATAGGCATACATATACCTGGCCTTTGCTTCCCAGAAAATACTGAACAAAAAGCCCCCGATCACAGCCACTGCCAACAGATGCTGTGTGATCTCACTGTCTTTTCGGACACAGAAGATAAAGTAAAACAGACACCCCAGATAGATAATAAACTGTAAACGATCTGCCATCCTCACCACACTGTCAAACAGATCTCCACTCAGCCGGTCTTCCAGTGCCGCCAGTTTCTCATGGTACACATCCCCGTGGTTAAAGTTGAAATACAGTGACTGATAGGTCGGGACATTCCACTGGGACAGAAGTTTTCCCTGATAAAAACCTCTCAGATACCCCGGCTGTGCTTTCATGGCCTGCATGCGCTCCTGCATCATCTCCCGGTAGATCTGATCGCTCTGCTCTGTATTACAGTCCGTTGCATAATATTGTGCCCAGCAATCGCTGTAATACCAGCCGTACCGGCCACCGATCTCTTCCATTCCCAGATACAGGTAAGCCGATGTGGGCAATCCCCGGGAATGCTCCATTCCGGATCTCATCTCATACATTTTATAGATTCCCTGATAGCACAAGAGTGGCAGTGCCAACGCCAGCACCAGTGAAATCAACAGGCGTCTGTCCCATTTTGAGAATATCCTTACCGCGCCGACCATGCAATATGCCACCACCAGGACCAGTGTGTTCTTACGCAGCAGAGTTCCCAGTGTAAGAGCTGTCACAATGCCCACCAGTGATCCCGTTTTTCCATATTTGATATATCGGACCAGCATCCATGCGGAAAACAGGGAACAGAATACCCAGGGAATCTCTCCGTAGACCCAGCTGGCATAAAAGACAGATGCCATACAGCTGCCCGCAAGCAGTGTCCCCATGGCCACCACCGCAAGTCTGCCGGAAACTTCCTTCAGAATGCCGTAAATGCAATAGATACCCGCCACGTTCAGAAGTACGAACACTATCTGGATCACATGATAATCCGCCTCTCCAAGAATCCGGAACAGCATTTCTTCCATGGCCGCCGGTCCCAGCTGATGAGCATACATACCGCAATAATGATCCGGAGCCAGCGTCCCATAGTCACCCTGTATAAAATCTATGGCCGCACCTATAACCGATGCCTGATCTGCACTCGGCACTCTGTCTGCCGCCAGAACCCAGCACAATCCTGCGATTCCCTGCCAAAGCATGCCGAGCGTTACGGCAATTCTTTTACACCAGATGGTGATTTTGTCACCGGCCTTTTTTTCCACTGCCGTCAGAACTGCATACAATAGCAATATCAGCGCTGCTGCCGCTAGATTCCGTATTACGGAATCCGGAATCTCCACCAGATCTTCATGACCTGCCACCGGAAGCATATACTGCAGGGTACGCATGGCATACCATACAAGGAACAGAAGGATCAGGCTGCCCATGATCCGGATCACCCAGTTTGCTGTCTGCTTTACTATCGATTTTATCTTTGGTAAACGACTCTCCACAGGTATTCTCCTTTTCTTACTGTAGAGTAAACTATTCAGCACCACATTCGCAAAATCGCATCTCCGACGCTTCCTTTTTGCTCATGTGGTTACTTCGTCGCATCAATTCTGCCGCACAGTCTTACGAATGCAAGCATTCGACGCCTGTCAGGTAGATTTGCGCCGGTAGCCGTGTAAACTATTCAGCACCACATTCGCAAAATCGCATCTGACGATGCTTACTTTTTGCTCATGTGGTTACTTCGTCGCATCAATCTGCCGCACAGTCTTACGAATGCAGGCATTCGACGCCTGTCAGCAGAATTGCGCTACTCTGAATAGTTTACACATTGAAGCAGCTTCCACCCACAAATTCTCTGCACAGAGAATTATTGGGAAGGCTTTCACTGGTCACACCCAGGAAATACTCCAGGAACTTAAGCAGTCTCTTGGCTTCGTAATATTCCGGTTCTCCCTTATCGATCTGGAACAATAACGGCTCTGCGAACTGCTTTAACACTGCCAGTTCATAGATCAGGACGGAATTAAACATGGCATCCGCATCCTCCTGGAACGGGAAAATATTCTGTTCCTCACCCCGTCGTACAGAAGCCCACATATCGATGGTGCGTCTCGCATCCGCACCTCTGGTCCTCGCATCTCTGACCATACGGCGGAGAAGTCTTCCGTCCGTAGTCGGGATCCGGTTATGCTCATCAATATTGATATTGGTCAATGCACTGATATAGATCTTGTATTTACTCTCCTCGGGAAGTGCATAAGATGTCTTCTCATTCAGACCGTGGATACCTTCGATCACCAGAATATCATCCGGTCCCAGTTGTTTGAAATTGCCCTTATATTCCCGCTTTCCGGTCTTGAAGTTAAAGGAAGGCAGCTCCACACGTTCACCGGCTAACAATCTGCACATGTCGTCATTGAACTGCTTTACATCAATCGCTTCCAGACATTCGAAATTGTAATCACCGTTCTCATCCCTTGGCGTGAATTCTCTGTTCACGAAATAGTCATCCAGTGCAATGGGATGCGGTGTTTTCCCCAGGGTCTTCAACTGAATGGATAATCTGTGGGAAAAACTGGTCTTGCCGGAAGAAGAGGGTCCGGCGATCATGACAAATTTCACGCCGCCCCTGTCTACGATGCTCTTGGCAATCTCGCCGATCTTACGCTCCTGCTGCGCTTCCTGTACCAGAATCAGTTCACTCAGCGACCCACGGCAGATCTGATCATTCAGATCACCTACGGTCTCAATACCGATCTCCTTTCCCCATTCCTCAGATTCTTTCAACGTCCGGAATAACAGCTTTCTCTCTTGAAACGGCTTAACATGTGTAGGATCTTTTTTATCCGGCAGCAGCAGCATAAATCCATCCTCATACGCTATGACATCGAACCACTTTACATAGCCGGCATTGGGCAGCATGTAGCCGTAATAATAATCGTAATAACCGTCCATTTCATAAATATTTACGAAAGAGCCTCTGCGGTAACGGAACAGCTTTTCCTTATCCTTCATCCCCTCTTTCCGAAACAGTTCCATGGCATTATCCAGGGAATAGGATCTCTTCAGAAAAGGTGTCTTTGCCTCCACCAGCTCCCGCATCCGGTTACGGATCTTTGCAGCATTTTCTTCCGTCGCATTGATCTTCTCTTTTGGAGAGATGTAGGAGCCGTTGCCGATGGCAAATTCCACACGACAGCTCTGGGCCGCCTCTCTGCCGTAGACATCAAATACCGCTTTCAAAAACAGCATTGTGGCAGAACGCACATAAGTCTTGTTGCCCACATCATCCTTCAAGGTAAAAAAGGTAACCTCGCAATCCCTTGTCAGTTTCTTGAACAATTCTCTGATCTTGCCGTCTCTGGCTGCCAGTGCGATCAGATTCTCATACTCCTGCTGATAATCGTTGGTCACATCCTCGTAAGTGGCTCCCTGAGGATATTGTCTCTCTTCCCCGTTTATCTTCACTGTGATCATTTTTCTCACCCTGTCCTTCTGTAATCTGCTTTTACAGGTCTTATTGCCTAAATCCAATCCGCTTCCTTGCCATTATCATACCAATCCAGTGCACGGGTAATCAGGGTGATCTCGTCTGCGATCTCCTGTCTGCGGCATATGGTTCTGGGATTGTCCGCATCTGCCTTTTGCTCCATGCGTCCCACGATCTGCCTTCGCTCAGTCAGCATCCATTCCAGATACTCCCGAAGTATCCGGTCTCTGCGGGATAAAAGCAGCGGGCCGAACTTTTCCGCCAGTCCGGGATCCAGACCTTCCGTCTTCCAGGAGTCCCCGACCTTCTGCCGTACCGCATCGTCCGTCATCGCACCCAGCCAGCGCACCTTCATCATAAAATAATATTTTCCTTCTTCGTAGATGATATTCTCATCCAGCAGAAGATATCCCTCATCCATCAGGAATGTCCGAAAATGCGGGATCTCCGACTGTGGCTGCAGGATCAGCTCTGCAAATCCCTGTGCCTGTTCTCTTCCTTCGGTAAGAATCTTCTCCATGAGAGGTCCGCCCATGCCGGCACAGATCATCCCGTTCGCCTCTCCGGTCTTCAGGCCGTGCAGACCGTCGGAAAGTCTGGTCTCTATCCTGTCCTGCAGACCATATTCCCGGATATGCTCTCTGGCACGCTCCAGGGGCCCTGACCGCACATCCATGGCGATCACCCGTGGGGAGAGCCCCTTCTG
>OIYU01001885.1_pt1 | contig 12513 bp, 10 predicted proteins | sample 1588321 | NCBI WGS metagenome assembly OIYU01 (sample SAMN03283258) | human gut metagenome | biome: human-associated habitat; material: feces | host: Homo sapiens | place: USA | collected 2013 | reverse complement strand
GCACCATGCCATTGGCCTGTGCCATGCGGGCTGGCGCAGCACGGTAGGCGGCATGGTAACAAACCTCATCGACGCCATGACGGCCATGTATCAGACCCGCCCGCAGGATCTGCTGGCGGCCATCGGCCCGCATATCGGCTCTTGCTGCTTTGAGGTGGACCCGCCTGTGGGGAAAGCATTTGCCGATGCGTTTCCTAAGGCAGGCTGTGTGTTGCCCGGCCAAAAACCCGGCAAACAACAGCTGGATCTGACCAGGGCTTCGGCCTATCAAATGTATCGCGCCGGCCTTTTGGGGGAAAACCTGACCATATCCGACGAATGCACTTGCTGCAATGGCGACCTGTTTTTTTCCTATCGCCGCGATGGCAAGGCATGCGGGGCCATGGCCTCGTTTTTACAGCTTAGATAAACAACGATAAAGGGGGAGAACGCCGCATGGCGAAACAAAAGATTCTGGCCGTGGATGACGAACGGCATATCCTGGAACTGATTTCCTATAACCTGGCCGAAGCAGGCTACGAGGTGGAAACGGTGGAAACCGGTGAAGAGGCGCTGAGCAAAACGGCGGAGTTTCATCCCGATTTGATTTTATTGGATGTTATGCTGCCGGATATCGATGGGCTCCAGGTCTGCACCAGGCTCAAACGAGATCCGGATACCGCCGGCATTCCCGTCATTATGCTTACGGCCAGGGGTGATGAGATCGATAAGGTGCTGGGCCTGGAAATGGGCGCCGACGATTATGTGGTCAAGCCCTTTGGTGTTCGGGAGCTGGTAGCGCGTGTCAAGGCGCTGCTGCGCAGATCCGGTTCGCATAAGCAGGAGGAGCAGCCTACCCAGCTCTCCGCAGCCGGCATCACGCTGGATCTCACAACCTACCATGCCATGGCCGGAGGAGAGCGCTTGCAGCTTACTTTAAAGGAGTTTGAACTGCTGCGCACGCTGATCCAAAACAAAGGGCGTATCTTAAATCGGGATCAGCTGCTCAACAAGGTTTGGGGCTATGAGTATTTTGGGGAAACGCGCACTGTGGACGTTCATATTCGCCATCTGCGCCAAAAGCTAGGTGCTTTGGGACAGCATATCGAAACAGTGCGCGGCCTTGGCTATATGTTCAATGAATTGGAGAGAGAATGAAGCGAAGGATTTTTATCGGCACAGCAGTCATCGCTGTGCTGATGACGTTTTTAGTGGGATATTTGGCCACGATGCGCATCAACAATGCCTCCGAGCACGCCGTACAGCAAAATTTGCTGACCAATGCAAAAATCATCGCGGCTGAGCAGGATGAGGCGTCTATGCGCCATGCAGCGGATATCGTGGCCGAGGCCTCCGGTATGAATGTAACCCTGATTCTAAAGGATGGCACCGTTTGGTATCGCCAGCCGGCGCTGGCAAGCGGCAGCCCAGAACAGAATCATCTGGAGCGTGAGGAGGTAAAGCAGGCATTTGAAACGGGCGTGGGCATTGCCCAGCGCCATTCCACGACCATGGACAGAACCTTGAGCTATGTGCCAGTGGCCACCGAGGATGGCTCGATGGTGGTGCGCATGAGCATCCAGGTAGACGATATCCTGGCGGCAAACCGCCAAACGGCATGGGAAATATTTTTCCTGCTCACCGTATGCTTGGCAGGGCTGCTGGTGCTGTCTTGGCGGATGACGACGGTGATCGTATCTCCCATCAATGAGATCACCTCCGTGGCAAAAGAATACGCCGACGGCCAGTACGGGCGAAAGATCCGTACCGATTACCGCGATGAAATAGGCGTGCTGGCGCATGCGTTTAATTCCATGTCCACAGCATTGGTGGAAACCAACGAAACGCTGGCTGCGGATAACGGCAAGCTTCAGGCCATCATGGAGGCCATGACAAACGGCGTCGTGGCGGCGGATTCCGATCTCAAAGTCATTATGACAAACTCCGCCGCGCGCCAAGTGCTGGGCATTGGCTGGTCCGCCGTGGGGCAGAGCTTGTTTGTCGCTACGGGCAAACAGGAATTGGAGAGCTTTTTTAAGCGTACGATGGAAGGCACAAACAAAATCAGCGAGGAGATCACGCTTTCTTATGGCTTTGGCGTGACCAGACAAAAAAAGATTTTGCGCATCCGCGGCTCACGCCTACGGCAAAACGGCGTGACTACCGGCGCTGTGGCTGTGCTGGAGGATATCACAGAGCTAAAACACCTGGAAAATATCCGTACCGAGTTTGCCGCCAATGTTTCACACGAATTAAAGACCCCGCTCACCAGCATCAAGGGCTTTGTGGAAACGCTGGAAAGCGGCGTGGACGATCCCGAGCATGCCAAGCGGTTTTTGCATATCATCTCCTCCGAAACAGACCGCCTAACGCGCTTGATTTCGGATATCCTGTATGTGTCCGAGCTGGAAAGCTATCGCCAAAGCGTGCCGGAGATTGTGGACGTGCTGCAAAAGGCCAGCGACGTAGTGGAGCTATTAAGCAAAAATGCGCAGAAAAAGCACATTGACCTTACCCTGGAGCAAGACCCCCATCACAGCGCCTTCTGCATGGGGGATGGGGATAAAGTGCAGCAGATGCTGATGAATCTTGTGGCCAATGGCATCAACTATACGCCAGAGGGCGGGCAGGTAAAAATACAGCTGTCCTCCGATGAAAAGCAAGTAAAGATCGTCGTCAGCGATACCGGCATTGGCATTGCGGAAAAGGATATTCCGCGGCTGTTCGAGCGCTTTTACCGCGTGGATAAAGGGCGCAGCCGCGCCACCGGCGGCACCGGGCTGGGGCTTGCCATTGTAAAGCATGTGGTGATGAGCATGAAAGGGGATATCCAGGTAAAAAGCGAAGTGGGCAAAGGCTCGTCGTTCATCGTGACCCTGCCAAAGACAGATAAAACGGAAGCATAAAAACACCGCCGCAGAAATTCAGTCTGCGGCGGTATTGTATTTGCTGCAAGGGATCAGATACACCTCCAGATACAGCGTGCGGCGATCTTCTGTTGAAACGGCCTGCGGGGCTTGGATGCGTTTTCCTCCAAAGGACAGAGCGATCCGCCTGCTTGACGTGTTGCGAATATCCACCGGATAGCGCAGGGCAGCAATGCCCAGATGATCTGCATAGCGAAGCAGGGCGGAAAATGCTTGGCTGCCACAGCGACGGCCCTGCACTTCCCGCTTTAACCAAAGGCCGGCTTCCGGCGCTGTTTGTAGATGGTGTAGGCTCACAAGGCCCAAAAAAGAGCCAAGGCATTCTATGGCAAATACGGCGTTGTCCTTTGCCGCTTTTTGCCATCGGCAGATGATTTTAGCGGTCTCGGCCCGGCTTTTCGGCGGCACAGCCTCCATATAACGGGCCACTTCTGCGGTAAAATATAAAAAGATGTCCTCGGTATGCTGACTGCCTACTGGCACAAGACATAGCTGTGAGGGATCATATCTCATGTTCCTTCCTCCTATGCTCAAAATAGCAGATGCCCGCCATCAACACAAGGAAAAGTTGATTAATTCGCCGCGTTTTGGCAAGGATAAAACCAAAAGGAGGCGGCCAAATGCCTGTGTATTTGAATCTTTATCTTTGCATGTTCTTATTGTGCGTAACGGGCGCCGTGTCCGGTCCGCTGCGGCGGGCGCGCATCCACCCGGCCGTGGCAGGCATATTTTGCCTTTTCACGATGTTCTTCTCCGTATTTGAAGAGGTGCAGCTGCTGCCCCGCCTGTATGTAAGCCCCGGCGGCTTTTTCATGCCGCTGGCAGGCGGTATTTTGCTACTGGCCGAGGGGCCGCAGGGAAAACGCAGGTATGTAGGGGCCTATGTAGTGCTTACCATGCTCATCGGCTTTTTGATGGGGCAGCTCACCGAATCGCTGACGGACGTATGGTTCCATGGAGCGCCGTGGGTCGTGTTTGCCGCCTGTATTTTCTCGGCGCTGTTGTTTTGCGGAGAGCACCATACCGCGCTGACCTGTGCGATCCTAGGCTATTACGGGGCAGGGTTGCTAAAGTATCTGCTGGCTGTGCTGCCCCGGGCCTGGGGCTCTATGACCCTGGGCAGCGGCCAGGACGCGCTGCCCTGTGCGCTGCTTGTGCCCGTTACGCTGGCATTGTGCGAAGCCATTCGCTTATGCTCCGGGCTGCTGCGGCGCCGCAGGGAAAAAAGGCAGCGCCAAGCGCCGGCCCGCGAGGAAGCCTCTATGCCGGCAGAGCCGGAGCATCAAAGCGCTTGAGGCAGGGAGAACGCCGTTTTGCAGATTGCAGAGCGGCGCTTTTTTGTGTGGTTGGCGGCCGGGGCAAAAGCATGGTATAATAAACGGAACATCGGAGGGGAATATGGCAAACCATCTCATTGCTGCTGTGGAGCCCGGCTCCATTGCAGAGGAATTGGGCATAGAGCCGGGGGATGCCCTGGTATCCATCAACGGGCGGCCGGTAGCCGATGTATTGGACTACCGCTTTTTGTTGTACCAGGATACGCTGGAGGTGCGGTTTGTTTCCCCTATCGGGCAAGAGCTGACGGCGGAGATCGAAAAGGAGTACGACGAGGACCTTGGCCTTGTCTTTGAGCGCCCTTTGATGGATCGGCCCAAGGCCTGCCATAACAAATGCATTTTCTGCTTTATCGACCAGCTGCCGCCGGATGTGCGCAAGACCATGAAGTTTAAGGACGACGACTGGCGGCTCAGTTTTTTGCAGGGCAACTATACCACGCTGACCAACGTAAGCGATGCAGAGCTGCAACGCATCATCGACCAGCATATCTCGCCGCTGTTCATCAGCGTGCATACCATGGACCCGGCCCTGCGTGTGAAGATGACGAGCAACCCCAGGGCGGCCAAGATCCGCGAACAGCTGACGCGCTTACAGGAGGGCGGCATTGATTTCCATGTGCAGATCGTGCTTTGCCCCGGCGTCAACGACGGGGAGGCCCTGCAATATACGCTGACGGAGCTGGCCAAATTCAGGCCGGCGTGCCTGGATGTGGCGATGGTGCCGGTGGGGCTTACGCAGTACCGCGATGGGCTGTATCCGCTGACGAGCTTTACCAAGCAGACCTGCCGGGAGGCCATCCGGCTGGTAGAGACGTTTGCCCAAACGCTGCCGGAGCCGTTTGCCTATCTTTCGGATGAGTTTTATGTGATGGCGGAGCTGCCGCCTCCGCCGTTTGCGTACTATAAGGATTTTGAGCTGACAGAGGACGGCATCGGCCTGATGCGCTATCTTGAGGATACCGTGGACAAGGCGCTGGCCAAGGCAAAACCGGCGCGCCCGTACCGCGGCACCATAGCCACAGGGCATGCGGCCTATCCTCTGCTGTGCCGCATTGCGGAAAAATGCAGCCGGCATTTGGGCATAGAGCTGCGCGTTGTACGCGTGGAAAACCGCTTTTTCGGCGAAAGGATCACCGTGGCCGGGCTTTTGACCGGGCAGGATCTGTATCGCGCCCTCAAAACAGAGGATCTAGGCGAAATCGTATACATCTCCCGCAGCACACAGCGAGCGGATGAGGATGTGTTTTTGGATGATATGAGCCTTCTAGAGCTTCAGCAAGCGCTGGGCGTGCCGGTGCGCACGTTGGAAAACGATGGAGAGGCTTTTGTGGAAGCGCTGTGCCAGGGAAAGGAGTACCGATGAATAATAAACCGCTGGTGGCCATTGTGGGCCGCCCCAATGTAGGCAAATCCACCTTTTTCAACCGTGTGGTGGGCCGCAGGGTCGCCATTGTGGAGGATACGCCCGGCGTGACCCGCGACCGCATCTATGCCGATGTGGAATGGGGCAGGCATTCCTTTTCCCTCATCGATACCGGCGGCATCGACCCCGCGGGCGAGGATGTTTTGTACGCCAAGATGAAAGAGCAGGTCGATGTGGCCATCGACATGGCGGACGTCATCGTGTTTTTCGTGGACGGCAAGCACGGCAGCCCCTCCCCGGACGACGAAGATGTGGCCACCCTGCTGCGCCATACCAAAAAGCCGGTGGTGCTTGCGGTCAACAAAATGGATAACCCGCACAGCCAGGAGGACGCCTATAATTTCTACACCCTGGGCATGGGCGACCCATTCCCCATTTCCGCAACCCTGGGCATCGGCATCGGCGATGTGCTGGATGAGATCGTATCCCATCTGCCCATACAAGAGACGGAGGAAGAGGAAGGCGAAAAGCCGCTGGAAATTGCCGTCATCGGCAAGCCCAACGTGGGCAAAAGCTCGCTGGTCAATTATATGCTGGGCACCACCCGCGTCATCGTGGAGGATATGCCGGGCACCACGCGCGATGCCATAGATACGCCCTTTACCCGCGATGGTCAGGATTATATCCTCATTGATACCGCCGGGCTTAGGAGAAAGCGCGCCATCGGCGAAAACAGCATAGAGCGCTACGGCGTGGTGCGCGCGCTGGCAGCGATCCGCCGGGCGGATGTCGTGCTGCTTGTCATCGACGCGACCAAGGGCGTAACCGAGCAGGATACCAAGATCGCAGGCTTTGCCCATGAGGAAGGGAAAGCATGCATCGTCGTTGTCAATAAATGGGATCTGGTCGAAAAGGATACCCATACCATGAACCAATTCAAAAAGGACATTGCACGCGAGCTGCAATTTGTTTCCTATGCGCCAACGCTGTTTACCTCCGCGGTAACAGGGCAGCGGGTGGATAAGATCTTCCAGCTCATCGGCCATGTGTATGAGCAGAGCATGCTGCGCATCTCCACTGGCCTATTGAACGAGGCCATCAACCAGGCCACCGCCACCGTACAGCCGCCGACGGACAAGGGCCGCCGGCTGAATATTCTGTATGCCACGCAGGTGGCCGTGCAGCCGCCGACGTTCGTACTCTTTGTCAACGACCCGGAGCTGATGCATTTTTCCTATAAGCGGTATTTGGAAAACCAGCTCAGGCATACCTTTGGGTTTGAGGGCACACCCATCCGCCTGTATATTCGCCGCAGGGAGGACAAAAACGCATGAGCTATGTATTGGGATGTATCGTATGTTACCTGCTGGGCGCTGTACCGTTCAGCGTGCTTTTCAGCCGCGGCATGCTGCATAAGGATGTGCGCCGGTATGGCAGCGGCAACCCCGGCACCAGCAATATGACGCGTGCCTTTGGCATCAAATACGGGCTGCTGGTGCTGCTGTTTGATATGGCAAAGGGGTTTGGCGCGGTGTATTTGGGGCAGTGGATCATGGGGCCTTTGGGCGCATATCTTGGGGCCTTGTGCGCCGTAGCAGGCCATAATTGGCCGATTTATCTAAAATTTAAGGGCGGCAAGGGCGTTGCAACCACCGTGGGCGTTATGCTTGCGTTTGTGCCGTATATCACGCTGATTGCCATGGCCTGTTTTCTGGTGGTGCTGGCGGTCAGCCGGTACTTTTCCCTGGGTTCGCTGGTGTGCCTGGGGCTGGTGTGGGTGCTGGTGCTTTGCTTGCATTTTGCGGATACCTACCTTGTAGTGCTGTGCTCGGTACTGGTTTTGGTTGCGTTCGTGCAGCATAGGGCCAACATCCGCCGGCTGAAAAACGGTACGGAAAATAGATTTGGATCGAAATAAATAGCAAAGCGCCTTTGTTCGCTTTTGATTGAAAGGAGAGAGACGATGCCCATCTTCAAGCCGAACCAAAAGACCTATGCAATGGATCCGATGGATGTGCCCCTTGCCAGCGTGGCCCAAGGGGAGGCGTTTACGCTGTTTACAGAAAATGCGTTAGACGCCGAAGAAGGCTATTTCAACCCGCTGACAGGCCCCATCTCTGTGGAGGGCGCCAAGGCAGGCGATACGCTGGCCGTCGACATTTTAGAGATTCGCCCGCATGACGGCACGGCGATCAGCCGCATCCATAACGGTGTGGGCGCGTTATCGCCTACAGAGGATACCCCGCTTTTGGGTGCGCCGCCTATGGAACGCGTCTATCATTATGTGCAGCAGGGCCAAGACTTTGTTTGCCGGGAAAACCAACGCCTTCGCTTTGCCTACCGGCCATTTTTGGGCACGCTGGGCACTGCGCCGCGGTATGAGCGCATTTCCTCCGTCGTTCCCGGGCCGCATGGCGGCAATCTGGATGTAAAGGACGTTTGTCCCGGGCATACTGTCTATCTGCCGGTGTATACGGATGGCGCAAAGCTGTATGCAGGCGATGCCCATGCCTGCCAGGGCGATGGTGAATTTTGCGGCACGGCGCTGGAAATGGCAGCAGAGGTGACGCTGCGTTGCCGGGTATTGCCAAAAAAGCGCATTGAGGGCCCACGCATCGAAACCCCAACGCATCTGATAACGGTGGCCGCCGCCAAGCCCTTGGAAAGCGCGGCCCGCATGGCGTACCGCGCGCTCATCGATTGGATGGCAGCCGATTTCGGCTGGGATGCTTTGGATGCATATCAGGCAATTACCCAGGCTGGGCAGATGTATCTGGGGCAGCTGGTAAACCCCCTGTATACCATGGCGGCAGGGTTGCCAAAATCGCTGATATTGGGAGAAAAAGAAAAATAGAATATATGGAAAACGCACAACGGCCCCTTCGTGGGCCGTTTTTTGATTGCTGTTCAGGGGCGTTTTTCGCCGCAGCTGCCCGTCAAATGGGGAAAAAACAAAAAATCTGATCCATTTCGGGGAAAGCCATGTTCTGCCGATCCGTTTTTGTGCATATATTGTGATACATATGTGGATGGGAGGACAACAGCGGATGGAACAGTTTGATCTCTATAACGATATTGCACAGCGCACCGGGGGCGAAATCTACATTGGCGTAGTAGGCCCGGTACGCACAGGCAAAAGTACGTTCATCAAAAAATTTTTGGATATGATGGTGCTGCCTAATGTGGAAAACCCGTATAAAAAGGAACGTATCATGGATGAGATGCCGCAGTCCGGTGCAGGGCGGGGCATTATGACCATGCAGCCGAATTTCGTACCCAACGAAGCGGTGGAATTTACCCTGGAGGATTCCGTTTCCGCCAAGGTAAGGCTGGTGGATTGCGTGGGCTACCTGGTCGACGGCGCTACCGGCCAGATGGATGACGACGGGCCGCGCATGGTCCGCACCCCCTGGTCGGAAGAAGACATTCCCTTTGCCGAGGCCGCTGAAATCGGTACCAAGCGCGTCATCAGCGAGCATAGCACCATCGGCGTGGTTGTGACCACCGACGGCAGCATCACCGATATCCCGCGCGTCAATTACGTGCCCAGCGAAGAAAGGGTAGTGTCCGAGCTAAAGGCGTTGGGCAAGCCGTTTGTCGTCATTGTAAACTGCAAAGATACCGCCTTGCCTGAAACACAGCAGCTGCAAAAGGCATTGCAGGAAAAATACGGCGTTCCTGTCATCCTCTGCAATATCCTGGAGATGTCGGCGCGGGATATGGAAGCATTGCTGCGCAGCATTTTGTTTGAATTCCCGATGAGAGAGATCCGCATCGCTATGCCGGAATGGATCTTTGCGCTTTCGGAGGATCATTGGCTGGTGCAAAGCGTCATGGAAAGCGTGGAGAAGGCTACGGAGCAGATTGAATGCGTGCGCGATTATCCCAAGATGATGCAGTGCCTGGAGGATTGCGAATCGCTAAATCCGCCGCGCCTTGTGCAGCTGCAGCTGGGGCAGGGCATGGCGGAGATAGAGGCTTCCACACAGCCCAAGCTGTTTTACAAGGTGCTGGGGGATGAATGCGGCACGCCCATCGAGGGGGAATACCACCTCATTGCGCTACTCAAAGAATTGGTAGAGGCAAAAAAGGAATACGACCGTGTGGCGGACGCCATGCAGGCGGTGCGCGAAACAGGCTATGGCGTTGTGCAACCCTCTATGGATGAATTGACGCTGGAAGAGCCGGAGATTGTCCGCCAGGGCAACCGCTTTGGCGTACGCCTTAAGGCCAGCGCGCCCAGCCTGCATTTGATGCGGGTGGATATCGAAACAGAGGTATCGCCTATCGTCGGTAGCGAGCGGCAAAGCGAAGAGCTGCTGCATTATCTGCTCAGCGAGTTTGAAAATGACCCGACACAGATCTGGAGTACCAACATTTTTGGGAAATCCTTGCATGAACTGGTCAAGGAAGGGCTTTCAAACAAGCTGACCCGTATGCCGGAAGAAGCACAGGCCAAGATGCAGATGACGCTTCAGCGCATCATCAACGAAGGCCGGAGCAATCTGATCTGCATCCTGTTTTAACCTTCCTAAACCGGCAAAGGCGGCAGTGTGCCGCCTTTTGCCCGTTTTTCCATCGGACAACCTCTTTGAAAGTGAAAACAAAAAGGGTAGTAAAAAACATTTATATGCTGTAATATATAAATAGAAAGTTTTATCTTAAAGGAGGAAAATTAATGCAGTATCGCGATTATGGCAATGAGGGATACAAAGTATCGGCCTTTGGTATGGGCTGTATGCGTGTCCCGCACGTCAAGGATGAGCATGGCAACAAGATCATACAGCGCGAGGAAGCTATTAAGATGATCCGCTATGCTGCCGACCACGGGGTTACTTATTTTGACTCCGCCCGGATGTATTTCAATGGCGATTGTGATGCGCTTTTAGGAGAAGCGCTCGCCGGCGGGTACCGCGAAAAGGTGAAGGTCGTCAGCAAGATCCCTCCGCGTTTTGTCAACAGTGAAGAGGAATTCAACAACACGCTGGATGACATGCTGAAAAAATTACAAACCGATTATCTAGACGTTCTGCTGGCGCATGATATGAATCGCGAGGCATGGGACAGATTCCAGCAGATGGGTATGTATCAATGGATGGAAAAGGCAAAGCAGGCCGGCAAGATCAAGGCCATTGGCTTTTCGTTCCACGATGATGTAGATCTATTCCGCGAAATGGTGGATGCCTATCCTTGGGCCATGGCGCAGATCCAGATGAATATTCTGGATGTCAACTATCAGGCTACGGTAGAGGGGATGAAATACGCCGCCTCTAAGGGCCTTGCCATCGTCATCATGGAACCGCTGCGGGGCGGAGGGCTGGCCAATGCGCCCGAACCCGTACAGAAAATCTATGATGCATATCCAGTCAAACGCAGTCCAGTGGAATGGGCGCTGCGGTTTGTCTACAATTTCCCAGAGGTTTCCTGCATACTGTCCGGCGTATCTACCATGGAACAGCTCAAGGATAATATCCGTATCTTTGAAGAAGCTGAGGCCAATGTGATGAGCCAGGATGAATTGGACATGATTGCAAAGGTTCGCCAAGCCTATCAATCGTTGATCAAGGTACCGTGCACCGGCTGCGGATACTGCATCCCATGTCCCAAAGGCGTGGATATTCCGCGGATTTTTTACCTGTATAACAATGGCAATATGTACAACGATTTTGCCAATGTAGTACAGGACAATTACAGCCATGTGCTGAAAAACAACGCCTCTCCGCTGGAGTGTGTCAAGTGTGGAGCCTGTGAAAAGAAATGCCCGCAGCATATCCATATCATTGAAAATCTGCAAAAGGCGCATGAGGCCATTGTGAGCGCCGGCAAATAACGAATTTTCCATCGCCCGGCCGCGGCTTGCGGCCGGTGCGTATGGCAAAAGGTATTTTTTAGACAAGGGGGACAATCAATCATGCAATACCGTGAATACGGCAAGCTGGGGTACAAGGTATCGGCCTTTGGCATGGGCTGTATGCGCCTGCCCAGCAGTGTGGACGAAAAGGGCAACAAAACCATTCACCGTGAAGAGGCCATCAAAATGATCCGCTATGCGGTGGATCACGGCGTCAACTATTTTGACTCCGCCCTGATGTATTTTGATGGCGACTGTGATAAGCTCTTGGGCGAGGCGCTTGCCGGCGGATACCGCGAAAAGGTCAAGGTTGTCAGCAAGATCCCGCCGGGAAAGGTAAACAGCGAAGAGGAATTTTTCCGCATTCTGGACGGTATGCTGGAAAAGCTGCAAACCGATCATCTGGATGTGCTGTTGGCGCATAACCTTGGTAAGGAATCCTTTGCCCAGCTGAAAAAAATCAATATGGTCTCCATGATGGAAAAGGCCAAGGCACAGGGAAAGATCAAGGCCATTGCCTGTTCGTTCCACGATGATTTTGAGACCTATAAGGAAGTCATCGATTATTATCCCTGGGATATGAGCCAGATCCAGATGAATATTTTGGACGTAGACAATCAAGCGACCATTGAAGGGATGAAATATGCTGCTTCCAAGGGCATGGCCATCGTAATCATGGAGCCGCTGCGCGGCGGTGGGTTGGCCAATCCGCCGGAACCCATCCAAGAGATCTACCGCAGCTATCCCGATAAGCGAAGCCCGGTAGAGTGGGCGCTCCGCTTTATGTATAATTTCCCGGAAGTTTCCTGTATTCTTTCCGGCGTATCCACCATGGAACAGCTGCAGGATAACATCCGCATCTTTGAGAACGCTCAGCCCAACAGCATGAGCGAGGATGAGCTCAAGATGATCGATACCGTGCGCGAAACGTATAAAAAGCTCATTAAGGTGCCGTGCACCGGATGCTCATACTGTGTACCGTGCCCCAAGGGCGTCAATATTCCCAGCGTCTTTGAGCTGTATAACGACGGCGCCATGTACGGCGGCTATGAGACC
>OIYU01001873.1_pt1 | contig 12571 bp, 9 predicted proteins | sample 1588321 | NCBI WGS metagenome assembly OIYU01 (sample SAMN03283258) | human gut metagenome | biome: human-associated habitat; material: feces | host: Homo sapiens | place: USA | collected 2013 | reverse complement strand
GGGTGGCCACTACCACAAAATCAGCCTCTGCGTAGGCGGATTCTCCGTCTGAGGTGGCCGTAAGATCCAGTTCCTTTTCCGACAGGTATTTTTCGATATATTCATCTTGGATTGGAGATTTCTTCTGGTTTATCAAAGCAATCTTCTCCGGAATTATGTCAACTGCAACAACATGATTATGCTGAGCCAGCAGTACAGAAATAGAAAGCCCTACATATCCGGTACCTGCGACTGCAATAGATTTATTCATGGTAAGTTCCTTTCTTAAAAATGTGTGAAATCGGGAAAAAAGAGTTTAAATTTTCACAGTTTGTGCTACAATATATAACACTAATTGATGAACCGTTCATGCACAATTTTTATAAATAATAACATGACAGATTGGAAAATACAACGCCTTGGGAACTTTTTGGAATATGCAGATTACAGAACGTTACCAGTGAACAGTAATACAGAACTGACTTTTAAACAATCTCTGATGAATGGAGGAACAGAAGATGTGTACAGCAGCAACCTATAAAACAAAGGATTTTTATTTTGGAAGAACTCTGGATTATGAGATTTCCTATGGAGACCAGGTAGTGATCACGCCTAGAAATTATGTATTTGATTTAAGAGAAGGCGGTCAGCTGAAAAGTCATTATGCCATGATCGGAATGGCATGTGTTATGGAGAACTATCCGCTGTATTATGATGCGGTCAATGAGAAAGGTCTTGGAATCGCCGGTCTTAATTTCGTTGGAAATGCCAGCTACAAGAAGCCTGTAGAGGGGAAAGACAATATTACTCAGTTCGAACTGATCCCATGGATTCTGGGAAAATGTGCTACAGTGAAAGAAGCACGCCAGCTTCTTAAGAATATGAACCTGATTGACACCCCATTTCTTCCTGATCTGCCAGTTGCGCAGCTGCACTGGATTATTGCGGACAAAGAGGAATGTATTACCCTGGAGTCGTTGGAAGAGGGAATGAAAATATATGATAATCCAGTAGGTGTCCTCACAAACAATCCGCCCTTTAACTATCAGATGTTTAATCTGAACAATTATATGCAGCTGGCTGTGGAAAACCGCAGTAACACGTTTTCAGAAAATCTGAAGCTGAATCAGTACAGCCGGGGAATGGGTGGCATGGGACTGCCGGGAGATCTCTCCTCCCAGTCAAGATTTGTGCGGGTGGCCTTTGTAAAAATGAACTCTCTGTCCGGGGATTCAGAAGAAGAAAGTGTAAGCCAGTTTTTCCACATTCTTGGCAGCGTAGACCAGCAGAGAGGCTGCTGCAAGCTGGGAGAAGACAAGTATGAGATTACGCTATATACTTCCTGCTGTAATACAGATAAGGGAATCTATTATTATAATACTTACGACAATCACCAGATCAGTGCTGTGGATATGTACAAGGCGGATTTGGATGGTGAGAAGCTTTATACCTATGCGCCCATAAAAGGGGAACAGATCAGAATGCAAAATTAGCTCCCGTTTCGAAATAAATGTTTCAAAAAACTACCATGTTCCAGAAAGAATGTTCGATTTTTATTGCAAAATTTTAATTTAGTGCTATAATGAACTATCATAGATTCAGATGGCGAATTCATATGAGTTCGCCATTTTCTATAGAATAAATCTGGCACTCATATTAAAGGAGTGCTGACAATACAAGGAGGAAACATGTATGATTACAATACCAGTTTATGAACTTCTTCTTTTACCGGAAGTTACATTTTTCTTTAAAAAAGATATGTTTCCGGAAGGCAGAATTAAAGAACAGAATATCGGAGAAGAAATTCTCTTCGTTTTACAGAAGAAAGAAATAGCCCCAGAGGAAATTTCCATGGAAAATATTTTTCCAGTGGGCGTGATGGGAATCATTGAGAATATAGACGAGGAAGGCAGCGTCAAGATTACTACCAGAAAAAGAGTGCAGGTGACTCGTGTAGAATATACTGACGGCATGGTTCAGGCAGAAGCGGTAGATCTTCCGGATATCCAGGATATCTCCCCGGAAGAAGAAAAGGAGAAATTTGATAAGATCAAGAAAGAACTGATGGATTTTGCAAAAGGCTTTCAGTGGGGCGTCTGGGTACGAAGCATGATCTACCATTGGAAAAGCTATCCGGAAGCCGTCAGTGCCCTGGCTGGTTACATGAGCCTTTCCTGGGAAGAAAAATACCATATGATCGAGGTGGATTCCAGGAAAGAACGCATGCATCTGATGGAAGAGGCTGTCTATGAGCTGATGGAGATTTTCCGTGTCAGTGAGGAGGCTGAGACTGCGCAGAAGAACTCCAATGAGAAAGTTTACCGGGAGTCCGCTATCCGGAAGCAGATCGAATTTCTTCAGCAGCAGTTGGACGAAATGCATCCGGAGAATATTTCTGATGTGCGCCGTTTCCAGAAGAAAATCCAGGAATCCGGCATGAATGAGGAAGCACGCAAAGAAGCTGAAAAGGTGCTGAACCGCATGAAGCAGGAAGGAAAAGACAGCCATGAGTATGGTATGCTGTATGATTATCTGGACTTTGCTACAAGTCTTTCCTGGAAGACAGAGGAACCTGCTGAAATTGATTTGAACGAGGCAGAAGAAATCCTGAATGAAGACCATTATGGGTTGAAAAAAGTAAAAGAGCGAATTATCCAGCAGCTTGCTGTTATGGCTCTTAATAAGAAACAGTCTGGTTCCATTTTATTGTTTGTAGGTGCGCCTGGAACTGGAAAAACCAGTATCGGACAGAGTATTGCCCGTGCGCTTCACCGTAAATACGTGCGTATCAGTCTTGGTGGAATCCGTGATGAAGCGGAAATTCGAGGACACAGAAGAACCTACATAGGTGCTATGCCAGGCAGGATTATGGAAGGAATGAAGAGAAGCGGAGCTGCAAATCCGGTTATGGTACTGGATGAGGTGGACAAGCTCGCCAAAGATTACGGCGGTGATCCGGCAAGTGCTCTTCTGGAAGTGCTGGATCCGGAGCAGAACGGAAGCTTTACAGACCATTATATGAATGTTCCTTATGATCTTTCCAATGTGCTTTTTGTGTGTACAGCCAATTCCACCGATACCATTCCTGAGCCATTGCTCAATCGTATGGAAGTAATCCAGTTTCCTGGATATACTGCAGTAGAGAAGTTTCAGATCGCGAGACGTCATCTTTTGCCGAAAGCAATGAAGAGCATGGGAATCAAAGCCCAGAATCTGAAGGTGACAGATGAGGCAATCCGCCGCATTATTGAAGAGTATACAGCGGAGGCTGGTGTCCGCGGACTGAAGAAGCAGATGGATGTGCTATGCAGATATGCAGCTGTGAAGCTGGTAAAGGGTGAGCAGAAGAGTATTACGGTAAGTGAGAAGCGTGTAGCAGAATTTTTGGGACATGGAATCCATCATGAGAAGATTCTGGAAAATCCAGTGCCTGGAGTTGTAACCGGTCTTGCCTGGACCAGTGCCGGCGGAGAAATCCTTTTTATCGAAACTTCTTTTACAAAAGGCGATGGAAAGGTGATCATTACCGGACAGCTTGGAGATGTGATGAAAGAGTCCGCCCAGATTGCCATTACTCTTGTGAAGTCCCTCTATCCGGAATTCGCGGATAAATTCAAGGAAAATGATCTTCACATCCATGTGCCGGCAGGAGCAGTTCCTAAGGATGGCCCATCAGCAGGCATCACGCTGGTAACTGCTTTATCCTCTCTGGTGACAGGAAGGCCTGTACCTGCAGAAATTGCAATGACAGGAGAAGTTTCCCTTCGCGGCGGTGTTATGCCTATTGGCGGACTGCCGGAGAAGCTGATGGCTGCCCAGAGAGCTGGCGTAAAGCATGTGTTTATTCCATATGAGAATATGGATGATCTTGATGATGTGGCCGATGAGGTAAAAGAGAAGCTTGAGATTACACCAGTTAAGACCGTGCAGGAGGTTCTGGATTACTGTTTACAGCCTGCACGGTAACAGGCTCTGGAAAAGCTGCTGATATAATAATTTTTTTACCAAAACATATTTTCATGTTCAAAGAGAGAATTAACAATTAAAATTACAAAAACTATAAGAAGTATGTTATAATAAGTGTACTAAATGAAACAACTGCAAAGACAGAAGTGCAGTGCATGGAAGCCGTTACAGAGTATGAGGCTTTCATTAAAGATCAGATTATAACCCAGACAGAAAGTTGGAGGAAAAGTTATGAAGAAAGGCAAATTATTAGCTACGCTACTCTGCAGCGCATCAATGGTTATGGGAAGCATGGTTCCCACAGTACCGGCTATGGCAGATGCTATGAAGGTTGTTACACTTGGCGCAGATCTTTCAGATGAGCAGAAGAACACCATGCTGAAATATTTTAAAGTAGATTCCAGCCAGGCACAGATTATCTACGTTACCAATCAGGATGAGAGGGATCACTTAAGTTCCTATGTTCCGCTGGAGCAGATTGGTACAAGAACAGTGAGCTGTGCTTATGTGAAGCCTACCACATCCGGTGGTATCAAGGTTCGTACCGCCAATTTGAACTGGGTTACCTGCAATATGATTGCAAGTTCCCTTTCCACATCTGGTGTTACCAACTGTGAGGTTGTTGCTGCATGCCCATTCGAGGTATCCGGTACAGGAGCACTGACTGGTATCCAGATGGCATATGAGACTGCCAGTGGACAGAAGCTTGACGAGACCAAGAAGGAGCTTGCTACTGAGGAGATGGTAGTTACAGGTAATCTTGCTGATTCAGTAGGACAGAATGACGCTACCACTGTTATCAACCAGGCGAAAATGCAGGTTATTGCAGACAATGTTCAGAATGCAGATGATATCTACAATATTGTTGTAAATATCTCCAATAATAACAATGTAACTCTTACAGATGATGAGATTAATACCATCGTAAACCTGCTTCAGCAGATTTCCCAGCAGGACTATGATTACTCTGAGATGCAGGAAACTCTGGAGCGTGTAAATGACAATGTAACAGGAAAGGCAGAGGAGAGCAGTGATTCATCAGATGATGAGGACAGTATTGTGGATAATGTAGACCAGAGTGCTCTTGGTGACAATGTTATCGAGAGTTCTACAGAGGATCCGGGACTTGCTGAGGAGACTGGAGCTGCAGACGAATCCGGTGAAGAATCCTGGGAAGAATTTCCGGCTTCTGATGATTCCGGCGAGAACACAGATGGAAGTACAGATGAGCCAGCTGATGGTGACATCAGTGAAGTTGGCGGAACAGATACTGGTGATGGCAGTGATTCTTCCGAAGAGATCACAGATATATCCCAGCTGAATACAGATTTCCTTGGCGATGATGCGAAAGCGAAATTTGAAAAAGCGAAGACCTTCTGTCAGGGAGAGTACAGCGGTGATGAGGATGCTCTTTACGAAGTAATGGGAGATGATGCTGCAGTTACTGTAACACTTGATTCTGACACAGCCAACAAGCTTTCCATCAAAGTTCTTCAGAAATACCTTGGTATCCTTGGAAATGGTGCTGTTTCCTATCAGGAGGATGGAACTGAGAAATACATTACACCAGAACTGAATATGCTGGATAAAGAGATGAAGAAACTTTTCGGCATTGATGTGATCGATGATGGTGAGTCTTCTGAGGATATTGATGTTCTTGGCGATGCAGTATCTTCTGATGATAAAGATACCCTGTATAAAGATACTATGAAGTTCTTTGAGAAACTTTATGGTGAGAGTTCAGAATCCAGTGATTCAGCTGACGGCTCTGAAAATGTGACAACAGATGAAAGTGCTACAGATGAAGTAGGCGATGAGTCTTATGACGAGACTATTGATGAAGAGTCCTACGAAGAATAACAGACCTGAATTCGGAAGAATACTGTTGAATAGTATGTGTTGATGCTCCAGGAGATGACATGTCTGCTGGTGGAAAAGGTACAGAAACTGATATCCAGTGGGATATTGGGGACTGTACCTTTTTTTGCAGAAAATAACTGTCCTCTTAAAAATAATCAAAACTGTCTATTGAAGACATACCAGTATCTCGCTATGATAAGTGCTAATTAGATACTGCAGTATAAAAAGCAGTGATTAAACAGGAAACATTGGAGCTTGTTTGAGAAATCATTCCTGCAACTTGTGAGGCACATCTTGCAGAATGTTTTTCAATATGTACCAGGTTTCCGGGAAAGAGAGAGAAACCTATGAACAAACAGAATTCTACCATTATGAAACTTGCAGAGACTGCACTTCTTGCAGCACTTTGCTATGTATCTTTTACATTTTTGCAGATTAAGATTCCGGTACCGGGTGGAGATGCTACTTCTCTTCACATCGGAAATACCTTCTGCGTGCTTGGAGCTCTGCTTCTTGGCGGTTGGTACGGCGGTCTTGCTGGTTCTATTGGAATGACTATTGCAGACCTTATGGATCCGGTTTACATTACAGGAGCACCCAAGACTTTTGTCCTGAAGCTTTGCATCGGTCTTATAACAGGTCTTGTAGCCCACAAGATTGCAAAGATCAATGAGACGAACGACAAGAAATACGTATTCAAATGGAGTCTGATCGCTTCCATTGCAGGTCTTGCTTTTAATGTGATCGCAGATCCCATCGTTGGCTATTTCTACAAACAGTACATTCTTGGTCAGCCCCAGGAAGTAGCGAGCATCCTTGCAAAATTAAGCGCCGGTGCTACATTTGTAAATGCAATTGTATCTACAATCCTGGTTGTGATTATTTACAATGCAGTTCGTCCAGCCCTTATTAAGGCAAATCTGATTCATGTATATGTAACTGCAGCGAATGCGAAATAAGAAGAAAATAACCATCTGGAAAAGTCAGAATATAAGACAAGTGAAAGCTCTGGAATGTCTGAACCGTGTACCGCCATTGAAAGTCAGATTTAGAATCTGACGATAGGAAGCGAGTTCAGGCAGTCCGGAGTTTTTTGTGTTGTTAATGAGACTGAGATGTCTGTTAAAAAAAGAAGATGAATGGCTGGCAGTTTATAAAATTTTAAGATTAGTGAAATTTTTATGACTTTTTCTCAGAACCCCTGGAAACACTGGCAAATTGAGAAATTGTGTGCTACAATGTTACCTAAATCGCAAAAGCAAAGGAGTAGTGCTATGAGTCTGGCAGTAGTAACCCTGAAAAAGGGAGAAGGACGTCTTTTGAAATCCGGCGGAATGTGGATTTTTGATAATGAAGTAGCTTCTATTATGGGAAGCTTTGTAAATGGAGATATTGTACTGGTTCATGATTTTGACGGATATCCTCTGGGAAGAGGATTTATCAATACGAATTCCAGGATTGTGGTACGTCTTCTTTCAAGAGATGAGAATACTGTGATCGATGAGGAGTTTTTTGAGAAAAGAGTGCGGGATGCATGGGAGTATCGTAAGAAAGTAACGGATACTTCAAGCTGTCGCGTGATCTTTGGAGAGGCAGATTTTCTGCCAGGTTTTATTGTGGACAAGTTTTCTGATGTACTGGTGGTACAGTCCCTTGCACTTGGAATCGACCGTTATAAAGAGATGCTGGTGGAACTTCTGAAGAAAGTTCTGGCAGAGGATGGTATCCGGATCTGCGGCGTTTACGAGAGAAGTGACGTGAAAGTACGTAAGCAGGAGGGAATGGAGCCATATAAGGGCTTTATTGGCGAAGAGTTCCCTACTTTGGTTGAAATTGTGGAAAATGGTGTAAAATATCAGGTAGATGTAAAAGACGGTCAGAAGACAGGATTTTTCCTGGATCAGAAATACAATCGTCTGGCAATCCAGAAGCTTTGCAGGAATGCCAGAGTTCTGGACTGCTTTACCCATACTGGTTCTTTTGCTTTAAATGCAGGATATGCAGGAGCGAAAGAAGTAACAGGTGTGGATGCCTCACAGCTTGCAGTTGATCAGGCTACAGCCAATGCAGCTTTAAACGGACTTTCTGATTCTGTAAAATTTATCTGTGAGGACGTCTTTGATCTTCTTCCGAAACTGGAAGAGAAAGGCGAGAAATATGACGTGGTGATTCTGGATCCACCTGCATTTACCAAGTCAAGAAGCTCTGTTAAGAATGCGGTGAAAGGCTATCGTGAGATCAATCTTCGTGCTATGAAACTGGTGAAAGACGGCGGCTTCCTTGCAACCTGTTCCTGTTCACATTTTATGGATTACCAGCTTTTTACCCAGACCATCGGTCAGGCTGCCAGAAATGTGCATAAACGTCTTCGTCAGGTAGAATATCGCACCCAGGCACCAGATCATCCGATCTTATGGTCTGCTGATGAATCTTATTATCTGAAATTTTATATTTTCCAGGTCTGCAGCGACAGATAGGAAAAGGGCTGAATGATTGCCGATTGTTTTGTGAACCATATACAGAATCAGGGATAGGGAAATAATATAATAACAAAAGAGAGACAGAAACTTATTTCAGGAAGATAAGTTCACAAGAAAGAAGGTATTTTATTGAAAGAAAAATTTATGAGATTTATGCAGGGACGCAATGGAGTGGATCAGTTCGCGAGATTCACCATGGGAGTGGCACTGGCTGCTATTGTGCTCACCTTATTTACTGGGACCAGAAGTGGAATCGGCGCATTTCTGGATCTGTTTGGAATGGCTGCCATTGTTTATACTTATTTCAGGATTTTTTCCAAAAATATTTCCAAACGTTATCAGGAGAATCAGAAGTATCTTCAGATGACGGATAAGCTAAGAGCCCGTTTCCAGAAAGAGAAGCGAATGATGAGCCAGCGCAAGGACTATCATATTTACAGCTGTCCTGGCTGCGGTCAGAAAATCCGTATTCCCAGAGGCGGATTTAAGAAAGTGGAGATTGAATGTCCCAAGTGTCATACCAAATTTATAAAGAGGCGCTGATATGTTTGGATATATTGTAATGAACAAGCCGGAGATCAAGATGAAGGATTTTGACATGTACAGAACCTTTTACTGCGGACTCTGCAGGGAACTGCGTGAGAAATACGGGATATCCGGCCAGATTACATTAAGCTATGATATGACTTTTGTGATCATGCTTCTTTCCGGCCTTTATGAGCCAAAGACGTACAAGGGCACTACCAGATGCATTCTTCATCCTGTGAGAAAACAGCCAGTTCGAAAGAATGTGATGACAGAATACTGTGCAGACATGAATATACTTTTAACTTATTATAAATGTCTGGATGACTGGAACGATGACAGAAAATATGTGAAGCTTGGTTACGCCAGGCTTCTCGAGGGGAAAAATAACCGTCTGTTAAAACTTTATCCAGATAAGGCGAAGCGGATCGTCGAACTTCTGGATGAGCTTTCCGCTTTGGAGAAACAGGGAGAGACAGATATAGACAGAATGTCCGGGATTTTTGGGCATATTATGGAGGAGATTCTTGCTTACAGGCAGGATGAGTGGGAGAAAAGCCTTCGAAGAATTGGCTTTTATCTTGGCAAATTCATCTATCTTCTGGATGCATATGATGATGTGGAAGAAGATGTGAAAAATAAAGATTACAATCCTTTCGCAGAAAAATATACAATGGAAGGGTTTGAAGGGGAAGTACGCCAGATCCTTATGATGATGATGGCAGAAACCTGCAGAGAATTCGAGAAGCTTCCTATTATTAAATATGGGGATATTCTTCGGAACATTTTATATTCCGGTGTGTGGTGCCGCTTCGAGGAAGTGAGCAGGAAACGCAAGGAAGAACGGGAGAAAGAACATGTTGGATCCATATAGCGTACTGGGAGTTTCCAGAAATGCAACAGATGAAGAAATAAAGAAGGCATACAGAAAGTTAAGCCGGAAGTACCATCCGGATGCGAATATTAACAATCCAAACAAAGATCAGGCAGAAGAGAAGTTTAAGGAAGTACAGCAGGCATATGAGCAGATCATGAGAGAACGCGAGTATGGAAGCAGTGGTGGATCTTCCGGCGGATACGGTAGTTATGGATATGGAGGATTTGGCGGCTTTGGAGGACAGCAGCGCCAGAGCACTTACGAAGATGAGGAAAGTGTGCGCAGACGTGCAGCAGCTAATTTTGTTCAGAGCGGACATTATCAGGAGGCTATGAATGTGTTGAATTCCCTTTCCCAGAAGAATGGAGAGTGGTATTATATTTCCTCCATGGCGAACATGGGAATGGGGAATAATGTAAAAGCGTTGGAGCATATTCGTGAAGCTGTGCGCCAGGAGCCGAATAATCAGCAGTACCGTATGCTCCTGAACCGGATGGAAGGTGGCGGAAGCTGGTATGAGACACAGCAGGGACCGTTTGGAGGAATGCCGGTGGCAGGGGATGATATGTGCCTGAAGCTTTGTCTGGCGAATGCGCTTTGCGGAATGTGCTGTCCGGGAAGCGGAGTGCTGTGTTGTTGATAAAGTAGAAGTTTATGATACTGTACCGTGGAGAAGGATGCCATTGTACAGTATTCTTTTTTGAGGTGTTTTGATGTTACCAGAGAACAGTAACCTTTGAATGACAGATTTTGTTAAAAATCAATTGACAAGAAAACTCGCACGTATTAAACTGTTAAAGCGTGAAATAGATATAGATACCGCAGACGTGAAGCATCTGACGTTCGTATGGGATAATACAGCTTTTGGGGGCTGCATGACCATTTGTGGGGATTGTGCATCTGGCGTGCGGTAGTATAGGAGGAATCAGATAATGAGTATTCGTATTGGTATCCTGGGATACGGTAACCTGGGACGTGGCGTAGAATGTGCGATCAAACACAATCCTGATATGGAACTGGTGGGAGTTTTTACCCGTCGTGCTCCTGAGACTGTTAAAATTCTGACAGAGACAGCGAAGGTATATTCTGTAGATGATGCTGAGAAGATGAAAGACCAGATTGATGTTATGATTCTTTGCGGCGGAAGTGCTACTGACCTGCCAGAGCAGACACCTAAGTATGCCCAGTGGTTCAATGTGGTAGACAGCTTTGATACCCATAAGAGAATCCCGGAACATTTTGCAAATGTGGACAAAGCAGCTTCTGAGAGCGGTCATGTTGGAATTATTTCTGTAGGCTGGGATCCGGGAATGTTTTCTCTGAACCGCATGTATGCAAATGCAATCCTGACAAACGGCAAGGATTACACATTCTGGGGAAAAGGCGTAAGCCAGGGACATTCTGATGCAATCCGCCGTATCAAAGGAGTAAAAGACGGCAAACAGTACACCATCCCAGTTGAGTCTGCTCTGGAAGCAGTAAGAAGCGGAAAGAATCCGGAGCTTACTACAAGAGAGAAACATACCAGAGAGTGCTTCGTAGTAGCAGAGGAAGGCGCTGATCTTGCAAGAATTGAGAATGAGATCAAGACTATGCCGAATTACTTTGATGAATACGATACCACAGTACATTTTATTTCCGAAGAGGAACTGAAACGTGACCACAGCGGAATTCCGCACGGTGGATTTGTAATCCGCACAGGCAAGACCGGTTGGAATGATGAGAACGGCCACGTGATCGAATATAGCCTGAAACTGGATTCCAATCCGGAATTTACTTCTTCTGTAATCATTGCATATGCAAGAGCTGCATACCGCATGAACCAGGAAGGACAGAATGGCTGCAAGACGGTATTTGATGTAGCACCTGCTTACTTAAGCGCTCTGAGCGGAGAAGAATTAAGAAAACATCTGTTATAATTACTTTATAACAGAAATATTACAGAATTTATAAAAGGACAGTTCTTTCACATTGTGTGGGGCTGTTCTTTTTTTATGGAAAATACCTTTGAAAACATTGCTTTTAAAGAGAAAATAATACGAAAATATTGTGAAAACTTTACAGAGTTTTACTTTCGGGTTGACGATAGATGGAAACTGTAATATAATGAGCTACATAAAGCTGTAACAACTTTGTAAAAACTTGAAGATGATAATAACAGGGGTTGTGTTTGCTGGACAGCAGTATTACCTGTGGACAGCAACAGATTAATTAAAAAGGAAGGTAAGTATGCAAAACAAATGTAAAAAATTCAGACTTTGGAGTATCCTGCTGCTGGTAATGCTTATGGCAGCCGGTTTTACATGCCATAGTACATCAAGAGATGTACAGGCTGCCACGAAGAATGGATTCCGTACAGTAAAAGGAAAAACATACTACTATAAAAACGGCAAGAAAGTCAAAGGATGGCTTACCCTGAACGGTAAGAAATATTATTTTAATAAATCTACCGGTGTTCAGGTGAAAGGCTGGGTGAAAGATAAAAAGGGCAGAAAGCGTTATTTCACAAGCAAAGCAGGTGTTATGGTAACTGGATGGCTTTCCAATTCCAAGGGACAGCGCCGTTACTTTGCACCGTCAACCGGATACATGAAGAAAAAGTGGCTGAAGCTTGGCGGAAAGACCTATTACCTTTACGCGAAATCAGGCGTTGCAGCTACCGGTTTTGTAAAGGACAGCAAAGGAAATATCCGCTATTTTTCCAAAACGGGAATTATGGCCACAGGCTGGCTGACTAGCTCATCAGGAGTGAAGCGGTATTTTGACACTACATCGAAAACTGCTACCAATGGAATCATGGCAGTTGGATTTAAGACAATTAATAATGTTACCTATTATTTCTACAGCGGCTCCGGAGCTATGGCGACGGGCTGGGTGGAGAATA
>OIYU01001785.1_pt1 | contig 13029 bp, 10 predicted proteins | sample 1588321 | NCBI WGS metagenome assembly OIYU01 (sample SAMN03283258) | human gut metagenome | biome: human-associated habitat; material: feces | host: Homo sapiens | place: USA | collected 2013 | reverse complement strand
TCCGGCAGCTGTCACAAAAATGCTCGCGAATACACAAAGTATTCGCTGCGCTTTTCGTTTAACCTGCCAAAAAATCCGCCGCGCGATTCGACACTTGGAATTGTGCGGTATTGCCCTATCATAGCACGGTCCCGGCATTCCGGCAACCGCGCCCGCACGGTTCACCCCCAGCTGCGCGTGATGCGCGCCCCCAGCGGTGCAAGCAGCGCCGCAATGTCCTCGTAGCCGCGGCTGATATGCTCCGCGCCCATGACGCGGGTGCTGCCCTGCGCCTGCAGCGCGGCGATGACCAGCGCCGCCCCGCCGCGCAGGTCGGGCGCTTCCACGTCCGCTCCGTTCAGCAGGTCCATGCCGTGGACATGCAGCGTCCGGCCGCAAACATTCACGCTGGCACCCAGCCGCAAAAAGCCTTCGGCGCAGGCAAAACGGTTTTCAAAAATCGTGTCCGTCACACGGCTTTCCCCCTGCGCCCGCAGCAGCGCCGCCGCCATCAGGGGTGCCGCGTCCGTTGGGAACGATGGATACACGCCCGTATCCCACCCTCCCGCGGCGCGCAGAGCGCCCGAGCTTGCCAGCGCCACAGAGCTGTCCCCCGAGGCCGACACCATGCATCCGGCCCTGCGCAGGATGCGCAGCACCTCGGCCAGATGGGCGTTGCAGGTATTGGTGAGCAGCACCTCGCCGCCGCAGCCCGCCACAGCGCACAGCACGGTGGCCGCGGTAATGCGGTCCGGGCAGACGGCATGCTGCGTGCCCATCAGCAGCTCCCGGCCGCGGATGTGCAGCACCCGCGTGCCGACGCCTGTGATATCCGCGCCCGCGCCCTGCAAAAAGCGCGCCAGATCCGTCACCTCCGGCTCCACGGCCGCGCCGCGCAGCACCGTCTCTCCTCTGGCTGCGGCCGCCGCCATGAGAAGCGTCTCGGTGGCGCCCACACTGGGGAAGCGCAGGCAGATATCCGCGCCCGCAAGGCCGTCCGGCGCAGTGACCTCCAGCGCGCCGCCGTCCTTCTCCGTGATATGCGCCCCCATCTTCTCAAGGCCGGAAAGATGCATATCAATGGGCCGCGCGCCCAGGCGGCAGCCGCCGGGCGTATAGATGTCCGCGCGGCCCGTGCGGGCCAGCAGCGGCGCCAGATAGAACAGCGAGGAGCGCATCGCGCGCATCAGCGGCTCCGGCACTGCGCTGCCCGGAAATTCCGGCGGCGTAATGACGGCGCGCCCATTCTCCAGCAGGACCTTGCAGCCCACGCTTTGCAGGATGCGCGCCGAAGCCTCCACGTCGGACAGATGCGGCACGTCCGTGAGCGTCACCGTGCCGCGGCACAGCACCGACGCCGCCATGATGGGCAGCACACTGTTCTTTGCGCCGGGTATCCGCACCTCTCCAAAAAGGCCGCTGCCTCCGCTGATCGTCAAAATTTCCATATCCCGCACCCCGTTTCGTAGAATGGAGCCCAGTGTCCCAGACTGTAACCCATCCTATGCAAACAGGGCCGTTTGTGTTAAAAGCGCGCCGTTTACGCCGTGGTTTTCATCAATTGGTCCAGATTTTCGCAGATCTTATCCAGCGAATCCGGCTGGGCCAGCGCACGCGCTTTCGCCCCCATGAGCATCAATTCCGCTGGGTCCTTCGTCAGCTTGTCGACGATGCCGATGAGCTTCTCGCCCGTCAGCTCCTTTTCCTCAACCACAACGGCCGCGCCCAGCTTCTGCAGCTGCATGGCGTTGTGGTACTGGTGGTTTTCCGCCACGTTGGGCGACGGGATGAGCACCGAGGCGCGCCCCACGGCCGCGATCTCCGCCAGCGTCAGCGCGCCCGCCCGGCTGATGACCAGGTCCGCCGCGGCCAGCATCTCCGGCATGTTGTCGATGTACTCCCGGATGATGAACTTCGGGCTGTGGTCGATGCCCAGCCGCGCAGCAAGGGCTGCAAAATCCGCTTTTTCAATGCTGCCCGTCGCATGCACATGAAGGAAATCACGCTGCGCGATCTCCCATTTTGCCAAATCGGCCACGCGTTCGCCCAGCACCTGCGCGCCCAGGCTGCCGCCGAAGGAGATGATGACGGCCTGCCCCTCCTTCGCGCCCAGCGCGCGGCGTGCGGCGGGACGGTCCTGCCGGAACATCTCCTCCCGCACCGGGTTGCCCGTAACGACCGTCTTGTCCGGCGCGCCCAGACGCTGCACGGCGTCGGGCATGGCCGCGAACACCAGGTCCACCTGCTTTGCCAGGATCTTGTTGGTCACGCCGGGGAAAGCGTTCTGCTCGTGAATGGCCGTGCGGATGCCCCTGCGGGCCGCGGCCTGCACCACCGGCCCGCTGACGTACCCGCCCGCGCCGATGACAAGGTCCGGCTTTACCTCCCGCAGGATGGCGTCGGCGCGCGGGCCGCTCAGCGCCAGGTGCCAAAGGGCAACCAGGTTCCGCGCGATGTTCTTCGGCGTCAGGCGGCGCTGGATGCCGTTCACCTCGATGGGATGGAACGCATAACCCGCCTTGGAGACAAGGCCGTACTCCATTCCCTTCTGCCGTCCGGCGAAGTGTATCTCCGCGTCCGGATGGCGTTTTTTCAGCGCGCCCGCAATGGCGAGCGCCGGGTTGATGTGTCCGGCTGTGCCGCCGGCGGCGATCAATACACGCATAGGTACCTCCTGCTTTCGCGCAATACCGCACGGTTCCAGGCGCCGGGCCGCGCCGGAAAACTTTTCACCGGCGGTCTGCCCCCGCTCAAAAAATAAAAATGCAGACGCGCGGCCCTGCCGCGCGCCGCTATACCTTCTCCGCGCCGCCCTGGCGGGAGACCGAAAGCACAACGCCCATCTCGCCCAGCAGCATCAGCAGGGACGTGCCTCCGTAGGAAAAAAACGGCAGGCTGATGCCCGTGTTCGGAATGGTCTTCGTCACCACGGCGATATTCAGCACCGCCTGCAGCGTCACCTGCACGATAACGCCCACCACCAGCATGGAGCCGAATTTGTCTTTTGCGTGCCACGCCACATAAATGCCCCGCAGCAAAAGCGCCACAAAAAGGAAAATCACCAGCAGCGCGCCGATAAAGCCCAGCTCTTCACAGATGACGGAGAAAATAAAGTCGTTCTGCGGCTCGGGCAGGTACAGGTGTTTCTGCTTGGAGTTGCCGATGCCAAGGCCCGTCAGCCCGCCCGAGCCGATGGCGTACATGCTCTGGATGATCTGGTGGCCGTCGCCCTGGGCGTCCAGCCACGGGTTCTGCCAGCTTTCGATGCGGCTCATGGCGTAGGGCACAAGGTCCGGCACCAGCACAACGGCGCCCGCCACGCCCGCCACAACGCCCGCGATGGCAAGGCCGAACCATACAAGCCCCGTGCCGCCCACAAACATCATCAGTCCCCCGATGCCCAAAATGAGCACCGTGCCCGAAAGATGCGGCTCCAGCAGCATCAGCCCCGCGATCACGCCGAGGATGACGACGAAGGGCAGCACGCCGTAGGCAAAGGTCTTCATGCGCTTATGGTTGATGGAAATGATGTGCGCGAACAGCACGATGACCGCGAACTTCGCCACCTCCGAGGGCTGCAGATTGCCGCCGATGGGCAGGAATATCCACCGCTTCGCGCCGTTCAGCTCCGGCATGAAGAGCACGACGATGAGCAGTACGACCGTGACGGCCATGATGGGCCACGCAAATTTGTGGAAGATGTGGTAATCCACGTGGGACGCGACGAACATCACGACCACGCCCACCGCGGCGAACAGCGCCTGCTGGCGGATGAAGTGGAAGCTGTCGCCCTTGAAGCGGTAATACGCCGTGGCATAGCTGGCGCTGAACAGCATCACCAGCCCGAACACCACCAGCGTCAGCACGATGATGGCCAGCGGCCAGTCCAGCGGCGGCTGGCTGAGCAGCCGGATGCGGGCCTCGGACTTGCGTTTTAACTTTTTGGCTGCTTCTGGCATCGGGAACCTCCGAAGATACAAAATTGCCCGCGCCGGCCGCATCGGCACAGGCTGCTTATTGGGGAATCAGGATACGTAGACAAAAATACCGCCCAGCACCACGCCCACCAGCGTGATGAAGCTGAACACGGATACGATCTTCACCTCGCTCCACCCGCACATTTCAAAGTGGTGGTGGATGGGGCTCATTTTAAAAATACGCTTGCCGTGGGTCAGCTTGAAATATGTTACCTGCAGCATCACGCTGAACGCCTCGATCAGGTAGATAACACCCATGAAAAGGAGCAGCTCCGGCCGGCCGATGCCGTAAGCCACGGCCACCACCGCGCCCCCCAGGAACATACTGCCCGTATCGCCCATAAACGTTTTGGCCGGGTAAAAGTTCCACGCAAGGAAGCCCGCGCAGCCGCCCGCCACGGCCGCGGCAAACAGCGCCATGGTAGTGTTTCCCAAAAGGCTGGCGATAAACATGAAGCCCATCATTACAACAAAGGTGACGCTGGATGCCAGCCCGTCGATGCCGTCCGTCAGGTTGACGGCGTTCACCATGCCGATGATGAGGAGGAACGAGAGGACGTAAAAGAACCAGCCGAAGTCCACCGCGCCCAGCAGCGGCAGCGTCACGATGGTGGACAGCGTTCCGTTGAGATACAGCGAGGAAAGGTACGCCCCGGTGATGAGCACCTGCGCCACGATCTTATAGCGCGCCATCAGGCCCAGGTTGCGCTTTTTCACCACCTTGATATAGTCGTCCACAAAGCCCACCAGGCCGAAGGCGTAAGCCGTCAGCACGCCGATGAACAGCGAGACGCTGGTGCCGGAAAGCCAGCCCCCCAGCAGGCTGGGCACGCTGAGCGCCAGAACCGTATAGCCCAGCACCACGCCCACAAGGACACCCAGGTAAAACGTCAAACCGCCCATGGTGGGCGTGCCGTTTTTGCCCTGGTGCCAAGTGGGGCCGATCTCCTTGATGGTCTGGCCGAAGTGAAGCCTGCGCAGCGCGGGGATGATCAGCAGGCCGGAGGCCGCTGTGATCGCCAGCGCGCCGAAGGCCGCCGCCATAAGGGCATATTTTTCCATAATTTACACGCTCCCGGTAATTTTTGCGCGGCCGCGCCGCGTCCCGGCCCGATGCGCACGGTCTTTCCGCTGGGCACCCGGCTTTCTTTTATTTTCAGGCAATGCCGCACAATTCCAGGTGTTGAATCGCGCCGGCAGATTTTTTTGGCAGTTTAAACAAAAAACGCAGCGAATACTTTGCGCATTTGCGAGGCTTTTGGAGGCAACTGCCGGAAAATATGCAAGCGGGGCGACACTTAAGGCGTCAGCCATGAATTGTGCGGTGCTGCCTTTAATCCCTGGGCACGGCTTTGTAAAACCCGTCCAGAATCGTCTCGAACGCCATGCCGTGGCTGGCCTTCACCAAAACCGCGTCGCCCGGGCGGCAGTACGCCGTAAGGCGGGCCAGCGCTTCGTCCTTGTCCCTGCAATGCACCGCGTTCGCGCCCAGTGCGGCGGCGCTGTCGCGGCCGGTCCGCATGGCCCCGCCCACGGTCAGCAGCAGGTCCACGCCGCAGCGCGCCGCCAGCGCGCCCACCTCGGCGTGAGCCTGCCGGGTGATGGCGCCCAGCTCGAACATATCGCCCAGCACCGCGACCCTCCGTCCCCGGACAGGATATTCCTTCAGCGTCAGCAGCGCGGCGCGCATGCTGTCGGGGTTCGCGTTGTAGCAGTCCTCGATGACCGTCACGCCGCCGTACTCCACCACATGCTGGCGGTGGCCCGTCGTTTGATAATTCGCCAGCGCCGCGGCCGCAGCGGCCGGTGCAAGGCCCAGGCGCGTGGCCAGCGCATAAGCCGAAAGCGCGTTGCGCACATTGTGCAGGCCCATGGCCGGGATATACGCGGGCAGGCTTCCGTGCGCCTTGTCCGCGATGGTGAACCGCGTGCCCTCCGCCCCGGAAACGATATCCAGCGCCCGCACGTCCGCGTCCGGGTTTTCAACGGCGAACAGCACCTTCTCAAGGTCCGGACGGACGGCCGCGCCGGGCAGATAATCGTCGTCGCCGTTCACCACCAGCGGCGCGCCCTGCGGCAGCCCCTCGCAGATCTCCAGCTTTGCCCTGAGGATATTTTCCCGTGTGCCCAACTGCTCCAGATGGGAGCGCCCGATGCAGGTGATGACAGCGCCCGCAGGCTTTGCCGCCAGCGTCAGCTTCCGGATCTCGCCCAGGCCCTGCATGCCCATCTCCACCACGGCGTACTCCACGCTTTTGTCCAGGCGGAACAGCGTGTTCGGCATGCCGATCTCGTTGTTCTGGTTGCCCTCGGTCCTGAGCGTTTTGCCGAAAGCCGAAAACACCGCGTAACAGAACTCTTTTGTCGTCGTTTTGCCCACGCTGCCCGTAACGCCCGCCAGCAGCGGGCTGTACAGCGCGCGGTAGTTCGCGCCCAGCCGGATCATCGCATCCAGCGCGTCCGGCGCCTGCACGCATTTCTCCGGCGGCACGCCCGGCACCGGGCGCTGCACCACAACGCCCGCCGCTCCGGCCTCCAGCGCCCGGAGCGCGTAATCGTGGCCGTCCACGCGCTCGCCCCGGATGCACACGAACAGGCTCCCCGGCCCGGCCTCCCGGCTGTCCGTCACCACCGACGCGATCTCCGGGTCCCCTGCCAGGGCGCCCAGCCCCCGCAGCAGCACACTCGACAAAACAGGCTGCATATACAATCCTCCATGCTCTGAATACTCGCCGGGCGGCGTCAGGCTTTGTTCAGCCCTTTGCGCTCCAGCCACTCGCGGACGATCCTGTGTTCGTCCAGATAAAGGGTCACCCCGTCGATGACCTGGTAATCCTCGTGGCCCTTTCCGCACAGCGCCAGCACATCGCCCGGGCGCAGCATATCCAGCGCCCGGTTCACAGCCGTGCGCCGCTCCACCTCCACGATGTACGGCTTGCCCGAAGCGGCCAGCACCGGCTCGGCGTCCTTTATTATAGCACAAGGATCTTCCTTGCGGGGATTATCCGACGTTAAAACTGCAAAATCAGCATATTTCACCACGGCTTCGCTCATCAGCGGGCGTTTTTTTGCATCGCGCTCGCCCGCGCAGCCATACAGCACCACCAGCCGCCCCTCCACGAAAGGCGCAACGCCCGCGAGCACCTTTTCAATGGCGTCGCCCGTGTGGGCATAGTCGCACAGGATGGTGAACGCGCCGTGATACAGCACCTCGCACCGGCCGCGCACCCCGCGGGAGGCCGAAAGCGCGGCCGCGGCGTCCCGCGCGGGGATGCCCAGCGCAATGGCCGCGGCGGCCGCCGCCAGCGCGTTGTGCACCGAGTAATCCCCGGGCATGGGGAAATCGATGCGCTGGATGAAGCCGCGGCCCACCATCTCGAACTTCACGCCCGAGGCCGAGAGCCGGATGTTGCGGGCGGTGTAATCCGCCGCGTCGTCGCCTGCGGAAAAGGTGATGCGCTCCGGCCCCTGCACCTCGTCCAGCAGGCGGCGGCCGTAGCTGTCGTCCAGGTTCACCACCATGTGCTTCACCTGGCTGAACAGGCTTTTCTTTGCAGCGAAATAGTTTTCAAAGGTCTTGTGATAATCCAGATGATCCTGCGTCAGGTTCGTGAACACGCCCACCTCAAAGGTAAGGCCCCACAGCCGCAGCTGGTCCAGCGCCTGGCTGCTGGCTTCCATTACCGCGAACGTGCAGCCCGCCAGCACCATGCGGCTGAACAGCGCGTTCAGGTCCCACGGCTCGGGCGTGGTATATTTTGCGGGCACGTCCATGGCGTCGATCTCGGTGTGGATGGTGCCAATGAGCCCCGCTTTGCAGCCCGCCTGCTCCAGCGTCTGCTTGATGAGCGTGGTGACGGTGGTTTTTCCGTTGGTGCCCGTGACGGCCACCAGCCGCAGCTTTTCGGCGGGACGGCCGAAAAAATTCTGGCACAGCTGCGCGTATGCCTTGCGGCCGGAGGCCACCTGCACCTCGCCGGGCAGACCCAGCGGACGCTCGGTGACGATGCACACGGCGCCCGCCTCCAGCGCCTTGCGCGCGTGGTCGTGCCCGTCGGTCGTCATGCCCCTGGCGCACACGAACACCGCGCCCGGGCAGGCCCGGCGGGAATCCTGCGTAACGAGCACCGCCTCGCCCTGCGGCAGCGTGCCGGTATACGGCACGCCGCTGAACAATACCTGTAACTCCATGGATGCACTCCCCTTTCGTGCCGCGCCGCGCGGCCCGCCGCCCTGACGCGGCCTGTTAATCCAGAACGGTGGTATCGTGGAACGTCACCTCGATGACAGACCCGATCTCCACCTGCGTATCGGCCGCAATGTCCTGCTCTGTGACCACGATGGTCTTGCCGCCGCCCGTCACGCCCTTTTCGCTGACGTTCAGGCCCAGCGATTTCAGCGTGGCGCACGCCGCGTCGTAGCTCATATCCGTCAGGTTCGGCACCGTGACAAGGTCGCCGCCGCTCTCGGAACGGTCCTCCGAATACAGGATGATCGTGGACTGGCGCGGCACGATGGTGCCCGCCGCCGGGTACTGATACAGAACGGTATCGCCTGTGGCGCGCTCGATGTCCACATTGAAGCCGGATTCGCGCAGCTTGCCGGCGGCGGCGTTCACACTGGAGCCCACCACGTTGGGCACCGCCGTCTCCACTTTTGCCAGCTCCGCCTCGGTGTACTCCTTGGGCACCCCCAGCGTCTGGAGCGCCTCGTCCAGCACACTTTGCACCACGGGCGCGGCCAGACGGCCGCCGTAATAGGTTCTCTGTTCGTCGTGCGGCGTGTCCAGCATCACCAGCACCGCGATCTGCGGGTCGTCCCCGGGCGCGAAGCCCCAGTAAGAGGAATAATAGGTCTGCTCTTCGTCCGACAGCGCCTGCTTGCGCTGGCTGGTGCCGGATTTGCCGCCCGCCTTATAGCCGGCCACATAGCCCGTCTTGTTGCCGCCGGTCAGCGTCTTGCCATCCGCAGCCGTCATATTTACGCTTCTCGTCAGCAGCTCGCGCATGGTGGCGCTTGTCTCGGCCGAGAGCACCTGCCGCTTCACTTCCGGCTCCACGTTTTCAACGATATTCCCGTCCGCGTCCAGCACCTGCTTTACCACGTGCGGCTGTACCAGATATCCGCCGTTGATGACGGCGCAGGCCGCTGTGATCATCTGGATGGGCGTGGTGGACGTCGTCTGGCCGAAGGCGGAGGAGGCCAGCTCCACGGGCCCCATTCTTTCCAGCGGGACGTACTGTGTCGTTCCCTCGTCGTCCATGTCGACGCCCGTTTTCTCGTAGAAGCCGAAGGCCTGCATATAATTGCAGAACGTCTCCGCCCCCATCATCTGCCCCAGCGTGACATAGTAGGGGTTGCACGAGCCGTCCAGGCCGCCGAAGAAGTCCAGCGTGCCGTGGTTGGTGTGCGCGCACCGCATGGTGCGGCCCGCCACGGTGATGGAGCCCTTGCAGGTGCACGAGGTGTTCAGGTTCGCCGCGCCGGAGTCCAGCGCGGCCGAAGCCGTGATGACCTTGAACACCGAGCCGGGGTAGTACAGGTCGGCCACCGCCTTGTTGCGCCATTGCGCCCACTGCGCGGTATATTTCGCGTCCGCCCGTTCGTTTTCATCCGCAATGGCCGCGATCTGTGCCGCCAGCGCCTCGTCCGCAATGGTGTAAGGGTCCTGCAGGTTGTAGTCCGGCATCGTCGCCATGGCCAGGATCGCCCCCGTGTTCACGTCCATCACGATGCCCACCGCGCGGTTTTCCACATGATACTGGTCCACGGCGTTCTGCAGGTATTTTTCCAATGTGCTCTGGATGCTGGCGTTCAGCGTCAGCACCAGGCCGTTGCCGTCCTCGGCGTCATAGGCCGCCTCGTAGGTGCCGTTTGGCAAATCGTATCCCCAGGCGTTCTTCATGCCCACCACGCGCCCGGCGGTGCCCTTGAGCGTATCGTTGTAATAGCTCTCGATGCCCAGCACGCCGTCGCCGTCCGCGTTCACAAAGCCGATGATCGTTGAGGCCAGCGTCTGGTAGGGATAATAACGCTTCGCGTCCTGCACCAGGCTGATGCCCGCGACAGGAGTATCTTTTCCCTTGTCCGATGCGTTATACTCGGTGATCCAGGCCGTGATGGCGTCCGCCACCGGCTTTTCGATCTGCCGCTTGATGAGCTGATAGTTGCTTTCGCTCTTCTGAAGCTTTTCCAAAATGCTCTGGGCGTCCAGCTCCAGCAGCTCGGCCAGCTTTACGGCAACGTCGTTGATATTCGTGCCGCTTTTGGCCATGTCCCGGGGCGAGGCGACCACCGTCCACACCTTGTTGCTGCGGGCCAGCACCTTCATATCGGAATCGTAGATAACGCCGCGGTTGGGCGTGATGGTCTCGTCCGCAAGCTGCTGGTTTTCGGCGCGGGCGGCCAGTTCGTCGTGCTGCACGATTTGAAGCTGGTACAGGTTGTATACAACGGCCCCAAAGCCCACCAGCACGAACAGCGCGGCCAGCACGATGGCGCGCGTGCGCATGCTGCGGGACACCGCGCTCTTGGGCGCCTTCGCCGTGTCCTGCGGCGGTACGTTCTTTCGATTGTGTTCCGGCTGTTTTTTCATCTCTGCCTCCCGGGATATCGCTGTTGTCAAAGGGCGCGGGCCAGCCGCGCAAACGGTCGAACGCGGGCATAAAAAGAATTATCACCGGCTTTTCCCGCACGAACGGCTCGGCAGAGGAAGAAAGGCGGTGATAATACTTATTGATTCAGGGCGTGAGGTATTCCATAAAGCTGGCCACCGTCTGCGATATCTCGCCCGCCAGGCGGGCCAGCCCGGTGTCCGAGCGCTCCACCTTGTTCTCCTGCCCGGTGGTCACATACGTCACCTGTGAGCGGTCCATCTTTACCATTTTCAGCGTATTCGTTGCATATTCCTGCACCGCCGAAAGGTTTGTTTTCATTTCCATCTCATTGGACAGGTATGTATATTCGCTCTGAAGGTCAGCCAGGGTGTCCTCCTGCGTGCGGATCTGGGCCGAAAGCTCAGTGGACTGCACCTGCGAGTACAGCACGCTGCAAACCAGCGCCAGAAACACGGAAGCGAACGCCACGGCTTTGATCCATTTTAAATTGTACCGCGCCAGCCCCCGTTTGGGCTTTGGCTGCCCGGCCACGCGCAGACGCGGCTTTTGCTCCCGCGGAGCGAACCGCTCAAGGTCGTACGCTGCATTCGTCTGCATGGCGTCCTCTCTCCTTTCTTTTTTGTTTCAAGGCAATACCGTACAATTCTAAGCGTCGAATCGCGCCGGCCGGTTTTTTGGCAGGTTAAACAAAAAGCGCAGCGAATACTTTGTGTATTCGCGAGCATTTTTGTGACAGTTGCCGAAAAATCTGCAAGCGAGGCGACGCTTAAGGCTTCAGCCGTGAATTGTGCGGCGTTGCCTCAAATATGCAATGCGGCCCCGGCCGCGTTACAGCTTTTCCAGTATGCGCAGCTTTGCGCTGCGCGCACGGCGGTTTTCCGCCTGTTCCCCGGCGGCTGCCTCAACGGGCTTTTTGGTAATGAGCTTTGCCCTGGCCTTCCCGCCGCATACGCACACCGGGAACTCCGGCGGGCAGGTGCAGGCCGTGGCCCACTGGCGGAACCGCTGCTTGACGAGCCTGTCCTCCAGGGAATGGAACGTGATGACGCACATGCGCCCGCCCGGCTTCAGTGCGGCAAACAGCACGTCCAGCCCTTCACTCAGTGCGTCCAGCTCACCGTTCACGGCGATGCGCAGTGCCTGGAAGGTGCGGCGCGCGGGGTTTTTGTCCTTGCGGCGCACCGCGGGCGGCAGCGCCGAGGCGACGGCCTGCACCAGCTGCGCCGTCGTTTCAATGGGTGCGGCGGCGCGGGCGCTTTCGATCTTCCCGGCGATCTGCCAGGCATACGGCTCCTCGCCGTATTCCTTGAGGATACGGCACAATTCCGCGCGGGAGGCGGTGTTCACAAGGTCGGCGGCCGTGGGGCCGCTCTGGCTCATGCGCATGTCCAGCGGCGCGTCGCCCTGATACGAAAAGCCGCGCGAGACCTCGTCCAGCTGGTGTGAGGAAACCCCCAGGTCCAGCAGCACGCCGTCCAGCCCGTCCACGCCAAGCTGGGCCAGCGCCCTGTCCGCATAGCGGAAATTGCTCTGCACCACCGTGGCGGGCAGCCCTTCCAGGCGCTGCGACGCGGCGGCCACGGCGTCGGGGTCCTGGTCCAGCGCGATGAGGCGGCCGGTCGTGAGGCGCGCGGCGATCTCTTTTGAATGCCCTGCCCCGCCCGCGGTGCCGTCGAGATAAATGCCGTCCGGCCGGATGGCAAGGCCGTCGATGCATTCCGCGAGGAGGACAGGGATGTGATGAAAACTCATGGCTTAAAACTCCAATTCTTCCATGGCGGCGGCGATGGGCCCGCTGCGCAGGCGCTCGTTCATCTGCTGCCAGGCCTGCGTGTTCCATATCTCGGCATGGCGGCCCACGCCGATGACCGTAACGTCCTTTTCCAGCTTCGCATGCTGGCGCAGGTTGGCGGGCAGCAGGATGCGCCCCTGCTTGTCCGGCGACGCCTCCACGGCGGTGGCGTACAGAAAGCGCTGCACGTCACGGGATTTCACCATGCTTTTTTCGGACAGAAGTGCGGAAATGCGCTCCCATTCGTCTTCCGGAAACGCCACCAGACAGTCGTCCAGCCAGCGGGTGACGATGAAAGTGCCGCCCATGGCCTCGCGGAATTTGGGCGGGAAATTGAGCCTCCCCTTGTCGTCGATGGCATAGCTGTACTCGCCGATCAGCATTTCCAGCCACCACCTTCCCGGCACATGGGGGAGTTTCCCCACTTTTACCCACTTTGCCCCACTTCTGTTTCAATTATAAGGGGCGTCCCTGTAAAAATCAACCCTTTTTCTGTGAAAGTTTTCGACGCCGAACCGTTTTTGACCGTGTCGAAACACGTCTCCGGGCGTATCTTCTTTGGGAACCGCAGCGTTTCCCCGCACGGGCGCGCGAAAGACACGTTGGCGGGCGTTTTATCGGCGTGCAAACGGCCAAACGCAAAAAAGGCGGGCACCTGAAAAGG
>OIYU01001769.1_pt1 | contig 13085 bp, 10 predicted proteins | sample 1588321 | NCBI WGS metagenome assembly OIYU01 (sample SAMN03283258) | human gut metagenome | biome: human-associated habitat; material: feces | host: Homo sapiens | place: USA | collected 2013 | reverse complement strand
AAGATATGCCTTTCGCCGCGGCGCGTTTGCAGTCCAATTTTATTTCCCGGGCAGGGCGGGCCTTCACACCCCGGCCGGGGCCGGTTCACTGAGCAGGCCTGTGGAGTAGCTGCGGTCGCCCACAGCCGCGGCCAGCGCCTCCTTGGTGCTGCGGCCCTCCCAGTAAGCGGCCGCTGCCTTCAGGTATCCTGCAGCCAGCCGGGCCGATTCCCCGCACAGCGCCTCGGGGCCCGCGTCCATCTGTGCATGCGTATAGGGGTTTTCCCAATGCTCCGCAAAGCCGTCCGCCGGGCGCCGGGCGGGCGTCATGTGGGAAAGCCCGTAGCCGGGCTTGTGCAGCACCAGCCGTTCCGCCGCCCAGACCAGCGCCCGCTTGCCGCCGTGAGGCGACAGGAACAGCCTGTGCAGGGCGTGGAAATCATGGAAGGAATCCGCCAGCGCCTCATGCGGGATGTCCATGCGGTAGACCTGCGCCACCGCGTCATGAAGCATTTGCGTCACTTCGGCCAGCTCCTGAGGCGGCAGCCCCGGAGCGGCAGTTCCCGCCGGAACGGCGGGTGAGCCGCAGTCCTGCTCATGGAACATACTGTCCATGGCCACCTCGCAGAAGCCGTGCCCCTCGGGGATGTTGAACTGTCCCTGCGGCCCGCACTGGAACGCCACATACGGATGCATCACGGAATCCGCCGCGTAATGCGCCAGAAAGCCCAGCGCATAGCTGCGCTGGGCGGGCGTGGAGGCCGCGAAGATCATTGTGCGCAGGAACCGGCCGCATTGTTCGTCGTGCATGCGGCCGCCCAGTTCCGGCAGCGGCCAGGGCCGTTTGGCGGAAAGCACACGGTAAGCAAACAGCGGGTCCGGCCCGTTGGCGCCCATTTCATAGGCCGCCGTACTGGGCGCATGCTCCCCGCTTTGTGCCAGCGCCGCGCGGGCGATGCGGATATGTGTATATGCTTCGGGCATATCGATCAAAACCTTTCGCGTTGGGGTCTTCGGGCGGGGCCCCGCCCCTCCCGCACATGGGCAGTACGGATTTTTTACTTCCCCGCGCCCTCTTTTTTCAGCATGCGGGGCAGCACGCCGAAGTAAAGCACCGCGCCCACCAGGAAGATGAGCAGAACTGACAATACGCCCCAGGGCGATGCCTCCTGCTGCGCGGCGGCCAACACGGCCTCGGGGGCCGTCTCCGGCGTAAGGCTCTGCCTGCCCAGCAGCACCACGGTGGCGATCTGCGTCACGAAGCCCATCAGCGCCGGGCCCATGACGGACGAAAACTTGCCGAAGATATCGAAAAAGCCGAAGTACTCGCCCGAACGGTTCTTGTCCGGAAGCATTTTTCCGAACATACTGCGGGACAGCGCCTGGATGCCGCCCTGACTGGTAGCCACCAGAATGGCCAGCACCCAGAACTGCCAGGTCTCGCGCACAAAAAAGCCGAACACGCAAATGCCCATGTAGATACAGATTCCCACGCCCACCATCACGCGCGCGCCGAATTTACCGGCCAGCTTGATGTACATCAGGCAGAACGGCAGGCCCAGGATCTGCACCAGCAGCAGCGCAAGCATCATCTCGGTGTCGCCCAGACCCAGCTGGGCGCCGTAGGAGGTGCTCATGTGGATAATGGTGCCCACGCCGTCGATGTAAAAGAAATAGGCGAGCATGAACACAAAAATGGATTTATGGCCGAAGATGTCCTTCAGCGTGGCCCACAGCCCCCGCAGGGTCTTGCGGATGGCGCCCTTTTCGTGGGGCTGATAGCTTTTCTGCTCCACGTTTTTCAGCAGCGGCCAACTGAACGCGGCCCACCACACGGCCGTAAAGCCGAAGATGAAAGACAGGCAGTACAGCATATCCACGCCCACGGCGTTCATCACAAGAAAAATGAGCAGCGGGATGGTGGAGCCGCCGATATAGCCCAGGCCGTAGCCCATGGTGGAGACGCGGTCCATACGCTCTTCGGTGGTGACGTCGGGTAAAAAGCTGTCGTAGTACAGGTTCGCGCCCGAAAAGCCGATCTGGCTGATGACATACAGGATCAGGATGGCTGTGCCCACGGCCTCGGCCACCCCGGTATTTTCCGCAAAGCCCGTCATGGGCGTAACGGCAAGCCCCGCGCAGGCCAGCACACCCACGGCCAGAAAAACAAAAAACATCTTTTTTCGCATGCCTTTAAAATCGCCCAGCGCGCCGATAACCGGCGCCAGCAGCGCCGAAATAAGCATGGCGATGCTGGTGACATAGCCCCAGATGCTCATGGCCGACGTGGTGTTGCGCATAAAGCCCGCCACCGACGAAAAAAAGATCGGCAGCAGCGTGACAACGATCACCGAATGGGCGCTGTTGGCCCAGTCGTACATCATCCAGCTTTTTTCTTCCTTGGTATACCCTTTCAGCATCGGTACGCACCTCGTCTTATTCAGATTCGCGAAAAAACCTTACTGTACCATGACGCCGCAAAGCGCCCCCAACAAAACCGCATCTACTGCGGTTTTGCATGGTTCAATGTTCTCAAAGCCCTGTGCACCGGCACAGGGGCGTGTGCAGCGCACACGCGCAGCCGCGCAAGCGGCGGCGGCTTTAAGGTTAGTATATCACATAGAAAAGTGTACCATCCCCGCAGGCAAATCACAAGTAGTTTCGCTGTTTTACAGAAATATTACCCGCCTTCCGGCAGCCTTTTGTTCCCGGTTTTATAAAATTTACAGCAAATCTTTAGAAATTCTTTGGATTTTCCCCCCGCGCCTTTTTAGATTGCGGTCTTATACTAAAACACGTTGAAGACAAGCCGCCCGGCGCGCCGGGCGGGGCAAAAAGGCGGGAGGGGTTTCCAATGACGGAACAGGCGTTTGAAGCGATGGTACGGCAATATGAAAAGCTGGTATATACGGTGTGCTGCCAGCTGGTGCACGACCATCAGCTGGCCGAGGATCTTTCGCAGGAGACGTTTGTCTCGGCCTATCTGCATATGGAAAGCTGTCCGCCGGGCGCGGAAAAGCCCTGGCTGTGCCGCATTGCGGTGAACAAGGCAAAGGATCATCTGAAAAGCGCCTACAACCGCCGCATGGCCGTGACCGAGGCCCCCGGCGACACCGCTCCGGCGCTGGCCGCCGCGCAGAACGCCCCCAGCCTGGAGGCTGAGTGCGAAACACGCGCCGACGCCGGCCTTGCGCGGGAGTGCATCGAGGGCCTGGCGGAACCGTACCGCACGGTGTCGGTATTGTATTTCATGCAGGAATGGCCCGTGGAGGCCATTGCACGGCAGCTGGGCCGCATGCCCAAGACCGTGCACACCCAGCTTTACCGCGCCAAAAAAATGCTGCGGCGGGAGCTGGCGGCGGTGGGCTGAGCGCATACGGGCGCAGAAGGTTCTTTCTCTCTGTCCGGGTTTTGTGCTATATTAAATAAATAGTATCGATATACGAAGCACGATGCCGCCCAGCCGCCCGCCGGGCGCGCGGCATACCGCATCGCAGCCGGACAAAAGGAGAAACGCATGGAAACGCATATTCTTGTTGTGGAGGACGACGCCGAGATCCGCGAGGGCGTCGCCATTTACCTGAAAAACCAGGGCTATACCGTACACGGTGCGGCCAACGGCGCCCAGGGGCTGGAGCTTGCCCGGCAGCTGCCCATCCATCTGGCCGTTGTGGATGTGATGATGCCCGTGATGGACGGCATCACCATGGTGATGAAGCTGCGGGACGAGGGCTGCGAGTTCCCCGTCATCATGTTGTCGGCCAAATCCGAGGACATTGATAAGATCACCGGGCTGAACATCGGCGCGGACGATTACGTCACCAAGCCTTTCGTGCCCATGGAGCTTCTGGCCCGGGTGCACTCCCACCTGCGCCGGTACGAAAAATTTCTGCGGGCGACGGGCGCAGCCGCTGCGCCCGCCCTGCGCACCTATGTCATCGGCGGGCTGGAGCTGTGCGAGGACACCGCGGAGCTGACCGTGGACGGCACGCCCGTAAAGCTGACGCCGCTGGAGTTCAAAATTCTGGCGCTGCTGATGAAAAACCCTGGGCGCGTGTTCTCCGCCGAGGAGATATACGAGCGCGTTTGGAACGAACGCGCCGTCAGCACGGATACCATCATGGTGCACATCCGCAACATCCGTGAAAAGATAGAATACAATCCCAGGGAACCGAAATATTTGAAAGTGGTGTGGGGCATTGGGTACAAGATCGAAAAGTAAGGCGGCCGCGGGGCTGCTTTCCGCACTTTTGCTGCTGGCGCTGGCCGTGGGGCTTCTGGCCGGGCTGCGTCCGCTGTACGCCCGCGCTCAGGAACAGGGCGTCCTGTTTTATTATTACGATCCCTTTGTGGAAAACATCCAGACGGCCAACCATACGCTGTACTGGCGGGCCCGCGAGCAGTGGGAGGGCAAGGAGTTTGAGCCGTCGGAGCTTTTGCTGAGCGACGCGAACGCCGCTGTTTACGCCGCACGGGAGGCCGGGGAGGACTTCGTGCTGGGCTACACCGGCGCGGCCGGTGACGAAAGCGGCGGCACCAACGCCTCCTACGGCGGGCTGGACGTTTACGCGCCCGATGCCATCTCCGCGCTGGACGCTTTCAACGCCAGCGTGAAAGCCCATGCCGACGAGCTGGCGGGCAGCTGGGGCAATCTGTTTTACGCCGTGACGGACGACGCAACGGGCAAAACATACACCAACACGGAAGCCGGGCTTGGCGGCTTTCTTTCGGACGACCCCGCCCAAAACGGCTTCGACGCCGCCCAGTGGCGTTATGTGCTGGCGCTCCGCTTCGACGCGCAGGGCAATATGTCCTATGCAGCCTCCTATCTGGGCGAGGAGGGCCAGCAGGACTTTTCCGCTTCTATCTGGAACACGGATATGCAGGCCTACGGCACCGACGCCATACGCCGGCATCTTGACCTGGACGTTCTGTCCTACTACGATCTTTCCGCGCCCAAAAGCGTGACCTTCGTCTACGGGGTCCCGCGGGTATTCGCGGCTTCGGATGACATCAGCTGGTATATCGCAACGTCTCAGGAGCGCTCCTTCATCAACCACGCCTTCGATCCCCTGTTTGCGGCTGCATTGGCCCTTGCGGCGCTTCTGGCCCTGTGGTTCGGCCGCCGGCGCGGCAGCGGGCTGGGCGGCGGCTGGCTGTGCCGTGTGCCGCTGGAGCTGGTACTGCTGGCCCTCGGCTGCGCGGTGCTGATGAACGGCGTCCCCTCCAGCGCTGTAACAAGCAATTTCGACGGCAGCATCGCCGCCGTGCTGCGGGACGAATTCAGCGTGGACCTGCCCTCCGCGGCCAACACCATGGCGAACCTGCTGTGCGCGGGGCTTCTGTTCCTGTTTTTGGAGGTGACGTTTATGTCTGTTCTCGCGCTGCGCCAGGGCCTGGCCCGGGACGGTTGGCTGGGCTATCTGAAAAACCGCAGCCTGGCCGCACGGGCCGTGCGCGCTTTGCTGCGGGGCGCGGGGCGCGTCTGGCGTGCCGTGAGCGGCACGCTAGGGCGCATGTGGCGCGCCCTCACCGCCATCGACCTGCGGGACCCCGCTGAAAAAACGCTGCTGCGCCTGCTGGCCGTAAATTTCGCCATCGTCACGTTCATCTGCTGCTTCTGGTTCCTGGGCATTGCTGGAACCGTGATCTACACGGTGGTGCTGTTCTTCCTGCTGCGCCGCCGCGCCAACCGCATCCAGCAGGACTACGCGGCCCTGCTGGCCGCCGCCCGGCGCATGGCCGGCGGAGACCTGGCCACGCCTGTGGAGGGAGACATGGGCCTGTTCGACCCGCTGAAGGACGAATTGAACCAGGTGCGCGCGGGCTTTGAAAAGGCCGTCGCCGCCGAAGTGCGCAGCCAGAACATGAAGACCGAGCTGATCACCAACGTCTCACACGACCTGAAAACGCCGCTGACCGCCATCATCACCTATGTGGACCTGCTCAAGGACCCCGCCCTTTCTGCCGAAGACCGGGCCAAATACATTGAAACGCTGGACAAAAAATCCCAGCGGCTCAAGCGGCTGATCGAGGACCTGTTTGAGGTGAGCAAGGCCGCCACACGGAACGTGGCCATGCATTACGCTGAAGTAGATCTGGCCGCACTGCTCAAGCAGGTCCAGTACGAGCTGGCCGACAAAACCGAAGCCAGCGGCATCGATTTCCGCTGGCAGCTCCCGGAGGAACGCATGCCTCTGGTGCTGGACGGGCAAAAGACCTGCCGCATCTTTGAGAACCTGGTGGTGAACATCACCAAATACGGCATGCCCGGCACCCGGGCTTATATCACGCTGATGCCGCAGGAGCACGGCGCGCAGGTGGTGTTCAAAAACATTTCCGCCACCGAGCTGGATTTCAGCGCGGAAGAGATCACCGACCGCTTTGTGCGGGGCGACCGTTCCCGCAACACCGAGGGCAGCGGCCTGGGCCTTGCCATTGCCAAGAGCTTTGCCGAACTGCAGGGCGGCACGTTCTCCATCACAGTGGACGGCGACCTGTTCAAGGCCACGGTAACGCTGCCCGACACGAACCAGCCCGAGCAGCCGGAAACACTCCCGCTCCCCGCCGCGCCGGACGCAGACGCGCAAAGCGCCCCGCAGACGGGCGGCGCTCTGCCCGCAGGCATCTGAACCGTACGGATACAAATGAACAAGCCGCCGTTTCCCCGGACACGAAGTCCGGCGGAAACGGCGGTTTGCTTTTTATTCCGAAGGCCGCGCGCCCCACGCGCAGCGCAGCGCGTCCACAGCGGCCCGCAGCGCCCTCTCGTCCATATCGGAATAGCCCAGCACCACGGTGGCGGGCGGACAGTCCTCCGGGTGCTCCATATAATAGGCGGAAAGGCCGTTCACATGCACGCCGGCCCGCGCCGCCGCCTCCACCAGCTCCCGTTCCGTCATGCCGTTGTGCACCGCGGCCAGCAGGTGCAGCCCGGTGTGGCTGCCCCGCACCGCCACGCCATCCCGGCCGAAAGCGGCGTACAGCGCCTCCAGCAGCGCGTCCCGGCGGGCGCGGCAGGCGCTGCGCAGGCGGTTCAGATGCCGCGCGAAATGCCCTTCCTCCATAAAGCGGCACAGCGTCTGCTGCTCGAACCGCGACACCGTGGAGGAATACACGCCGTATTCGGCACGGTACATCTCCAGCACAGGCACCGGCAGCACCATATAGCCGATGCGCATGGACGGCGCCATGCTCTTGGAAAAGGTGCTCACATAGATCACCCGCCCCGCCTGGTCCAGCCCCTGCAGCGATGGAATGGGCCGGGTGTCGTAACGGAATTCGCTGTCGTAGTCATCCTCCACCACATAACGTCCCGGGGCCGCGCCCGCCCAGCGCAGCAGTTCCGTGCGCCGGGCAATGGGCATCGTTGCGCCCGTGGGGAACTGGTGGCTGGGCGTGACATACGCAAGCTGCGCGCCGCCGGCCTGCAGAGCGTCCAGCGTCATGCCGTCCCCGTCCACAGGCACGAACACCGTGCGCACGCCGTTGTTGCGCAGCACCTGCGCCGTGCGGGGATAGCCCGGATTTTCCACCGCAAAGGTGCTGGCGCAGAACAGCCGGGCCAGCAGGCCCACCAGATATTCGATGCCCGCGCCCACCACGATCTGCTCGGGCGCGCACACCACGCCCCGGTAAGCATGCAGATATTTGGCAATGGCCGCGCGCAGGGATGCATCGCCCTGGCGGGAGCCATGGTTCAGAAGCTCCGGATGGGCGGTGACTGTCTCGCGCTGGATGCGCGCCCAGGTCTTGAACGGAAACAGGGCGGTGTCCACACTGCCCGTGCCGAAATCGTAGGCCCAGCGCTTTGCGGGCGGTTCCGGCGGCGCGGCCGGAGCCGGACGGACGGGTGCGTCCAGCTTTTCAATGCGGCATACCGTGAAGCCGCTTTTCGCGCGGGCCGCTATGTAGCCCTCCGCCACCAGCATTTGGTAGGCCGTTTCCACGGTGGAAACGCTCACCCGCAGGTCCGCTGCCAGGCGGCGCTTGCTGGGCAGCTTTTCCCCCGCCGCCAGCCCGCCGGAAGCGATCTCCTCCACGATATGGCGGTATAGCTGACGGTACAGCGGCGCGCCCTCCCCGCGCATCAGTCCCAGCGTAAAGCTTTCCATGCCTGTCCTCCAATCTGACCTTATAAAATATTCATAAATTGAGTATTTTAATCAGTTCACAATCTTCTATAATTGAGGATAAGCGAAAGCGGCGGCCCTGTCAACCGGAAATTCGCGGCGCAGGGCAAAAACAAAGAGGAGTGGTATTCATGGAAAAAACATCCAACCGGTTCACCGTGCGCAGGCTGGCCGTCACGGGCCTGCTGAGCGCTCTGGTATTCGTATTCAGCTGGATACAGATCCCCATCGGGGAGGTAGCGCGCATTCATCTGGGCAATGTGTTCTGCGCGCTGTCCGGCCTGCTGTTCGGGCCCCTGACGGGCGGCCTTGCCTCCGGCTTCGGCAGTATGCTGTTCGACTTTACGAATCCGCTGTACATCGCGGAAAGCTGGATCACATTCATCACAAAATTTTTCATCGGCTTTCTGGCCGGGCTCATCGCCCACCGGAGCGGTAATATCTCGCTGGGACGGGACGTGCTGGGCGCGTCCGTGGGCAGCGTGACGTATGTGGCGCTGTACCTGCTGAAATCCTTCATCATGAAATTTTACATCGAGGGGCAGGCTCTGGGCGCGGTGCAGACGCAGCTCGTGACAAAGGGCGTCACGTCCCTCATCAACGCGGTGCTGGCCGTGGTGGTGTCCGTGCTGCTTGCAAAAGCCGTGCGGCCCGCGCTGCGCAAGGCGGGCATTCTAAGCGAATAACCTCTGCAGACAGGCAAAAAGCACGGCCCGGAGCCTTCCGGGCCGTGCTTTTTTGTCCAATTCGGAAAAATATCGCAAATTTCAAAAAAAGGCTTTTCATCGGTGCCCGGATGGGCTAGAATAGCGTTTTGTGCAGGGCTGTTTTCGGCTCCGCGCGGCGCGGGGCACACGGCCCCGAAGCGCCGCTTTTCGGGAAAGGAAAGGTGCTTTTTTGGTTACGGATATGACTTCGGGCAGCCCCATGCGGCTGCTGCTCCGGTTTTCTCTGCCCATGCTGGTGGGCAATATCTTCCAGCAGTTTTACAGCATGGTGGACGCCATGATCGTGGGCCGCTTTGTGGGCGTGGACGCGCTGGCCGCCGTGGGCGCCACGGGCGGTATGTCGTTCCTGGTGCTGGGCTTTGTCATCGGGCTTGCCAACGGGTTCTGCGTGGTGGTGTCACAGCGCTTCGGCGCGCGGGATGAGGCCGGGCTGCGCCGGTGCGTGGCCATGACGATGCTGCTGTCCCTCATCGTCACCGCCGTGGCTACGGCGGCCAGTTTTCTTGGTACAGAACCGATGCTGCGCGCCATGAACACGCCGGAAAACATCTTCAGCGACAGCGCCGCATACATCGGCATCATCTTTCTGGGGCTGGGCGCGAGCCTGTTTTACAATCTGTTCTCCGGCCTGCTGCGCGCCGTGGGCGACAGCAAAACGCCGTTGTATTTCCTGTGCCTCTCCAGCGCGCTGAACGTCGTGCTGGACCTTCTGTTCGTTGTGACGTTCTCCATGGGCGTGGCGGGCGCCGCCTGGGCCACCATCCTTTCTCAGGGCGTTTCGGCGCTGCTGTGCCTGGTCTATATGCTGAAAAAATTCCCCATCCTGCGCACAGGCCGGGCCGACTGGGCCTGGCACGGCCCGATGGTGCGCCGCCTTGCCCGGATGGGCATTCCCACGGCGCTGTCCAACAGCGTAACGGCCATCGGCTGCATGATTTTACAGGTGACCATCAACGGCTTCGGCTCCACGGTGGTGGCGGCATACACCGCCGCCTCCAAGGTGGAGCAGCTGGCGACGCAGCCCACGTTCACCTTCGGGCTGGCCGCAGCCACTTTTACCGCGCAGAACGCGGGCGCCGGCAAGCTGGACCGCGTGAAGGACGGCGTGCGCAAGGCCACGGTACTCAACCTCATTGCCGGGCTGGCCGCGGCCGTGGTGGTATGGCTGTTTGCCGCGCCCATCACCACCTGGTTCGTGGACCCGGGTGAGACGGCTGTCATCGCCGCGTCGGTACAGTTTTTAAATATCGAAGCGGTTTTCATTCTGGCCCTGGGCGTGCTGTTCGTTTACCGCAACGCGCTGCAAGGCCTGGGCAACGCCGTGATGCCGCTGATCTCCGGCGGTGTGGAGCTCGCCATGCGCCTGGCCGCCGCCATCCTCCTCTCCCGCTTCCTGGGCTATGTCGGCGTGTGCCTGGCAAACCCGGTGGCCTGGACGGGCGCAGCCGTGATGCTGGTGCCCGCCTATCTGGCCGAGCTTCGCCGCCAGCAAAACAACGCGCTGGCCCGCGCCCGCTGAGGCCGGGTCACAGGCCCGAACCGGACGTTTTTTGGCAAAAAACGCACAAACAGGAAGAAAACCCCGAAAAGCCACCGTTCTTTTTGAAAGAAAACGGTGGCTTTCCGCGTTACAATCGTGTACAATGGAAACGTTAGAATGCCCGTATTGTACACGAACGGGCCATCTTAGGAGGAAACGCCGTGCAACAGATCCAACGATATTTCCGCAAGGCCGGCAAAGCGCTGGCGCGCTTTTTCGGCCGCGTAAAGAAAGGCAGCCCCATCGACATCGCCATCCTGGTATGCGCCGCCGCGCTCATCATCGCGCTGCTCGCTATTCTTGTGATGTCCCTGCTGCCCGACGCCGCGCCCGTGGACGCTTCCTCGTCCGCGCCGTCTTCGTCGTCTGTCTCCGCTTCCCAAAGCGGCAGCTATGACCCTGACGCGGATGCGCTGGACAAACAAGCCTACGACGGCACCATCCTGCCGGAGACTGCGGACGGCGGCCAGACGTACATTGACGAAACGATGTTTCTGGGCGATTCCAACACCTACCGTCTGGTGGCCTACGGCCTGACAACGTGGCAGAACAACCTGAGCGCCGTGGGCATGGGCATCCAGCATGTCACCAGCACGCCGTGCATGTACTTCAAGGGTTCATCCAGCCCGGTGTATGTCGCCAAGGCCGTCTCCATGATGCAGCCCCGGCGCATCGTCATCACATACGGCACCAACAACACCAATTCCACTGCGGACACATTCAAAAACCAGTACCGCAGTGCTCTGGAGGCCATCAAAAAGGAATGGCCCTACGCGGATATCATCATCAACGCCGTACCGCCCGTGGCGCAGACGCGCACGGGCGCGGCCGCCGCGCAGAAGGCCATCGACGAATTCAACAAAGCTCTGGCGGACCTTGCCAAGGAGGACGGCTACCGGTTCCTGAACAGCAGCGAGGCCCTGAAGGACCCCGCCACGGGCTTTGCCAGAGCTTCGTATATGATCGAGGACGGCCTGCATTTGAATGAGCAGGGCGCCAAAGCGCTGATCGACTATGTGCGCACGCACACCTACGAGACCGAGGACCGCCGCCCGGCGCTGACCACCATCCCCACGCACACGGCCACGCCGGAGGAGACCTTCAACCCGCAGGCGGCGTCCAGCAGCTCCAGCTCGTCCAGCTCCGAAGCCGAGGGCGTGACCGTCACGTTCTCCATCAAGGACGGCAAAGACGGCGGCTCGCTGTCCGGCACGCTGACGCAGAAGGTGAAGCCCGGCGAAACGTGCTCCACCGTGACGGCCACCGCCAAGGAAGGCTATTCGCTGGAATGGGGCTGCACCGAGGGACGCATTGAAAATGTGAACAACGGCACGCTGACCTTCACCGTGCCCGCAAATACAAAGCTGGAATCCATCAGTGTGTGGGTGACGTTCAAAAATAAGCACACGCACAGTTTCGGCAGCTGGACGGACGCGGGCAACGGCACGCATACACGCACCTGCACGGCCAGCGGCTGCACCAACCCGCCCAAGACCGAGACGGAGAACCATATCAAAGGCAACTGGACGGCAGACCCCAGCGACGCCACCAAGGAGCATATCTACTGCACCAAATGCGGAACAGTGATGGAGACACGTACTGTGGAGCATACACATACGCCGGATTCCGGCACCACGACCCCGGCCACCTGTACTTCAGAGGGTGTGACGATATACAAATGCACCTCCTGCGGACAGGAGACCTCCCGTACTCCAATTCCTGCGTTGGGACATGATTTTAGCGGACAGCTGACAGAAAGCGACGGTTCTGTCTGGAAGAAGTGCACCCGCTGCGGTGCAAAGGGCGATATGATCTCCGGTCCGCCCGCACCTTCATCCTCCACGCCTCCTCCCGCGCCCTCTTCTTCTGCTGCGCCGGAAGCCTCCGGGGCTGCCGACGCCCCTGCCGCATAGCTTTTCGCCGCCTGCCCTTTTTGTGGCGGGCGGCTTTCATTTTTTCTATCAGGCAGAAAGAAGGTTTTTTATGCTCAACAGCAAGGGTTTCGACGAATGGGCCGCCGGTTATGACGCCAGCGTCCGCCATTCCCACGATGCGGGGGAATATCCCTTCGCAGGCTACGATGCGGTGCTGTCTCTTATCGAGGCCCGTGTGAACAGCCGTCCCGGCGCCGATGTGTTGGACTTGGGCTTCGGGACAGGCATGCTGACAGCACGCCTGTACGCGGCCGGCCATCCGGTAGCCGGAGTGGATTTTTCCCAGAATATGCTGGACGCCGCCCGCGCCAAGATGCCCTGCGCAGAATTGTATCTGTATGATTTCACACGGGGCCTGCCCCCCGCGCTGGAGGGCAGGACGTTCGATTTTATCATCAGCACCTATGCTTTCCACCATGTGCCGGACGCCGGGAAACCCGCGTTCCTGCTGGAATTGTCCCGCCGTCTCAGCCCCGGCGGCGAATGTCTGATAGGAGACGTGGCTTTTGAAACGCAGGCCGAGCTGGATGCCTGCCATGCCGCGGCCGGGACGGCCTGGGACTGCGGCGAGGATTATGCCGTGGCGCAGCTGCTTGCCGGTGCTCTGCCCAGCCTGCGCCTTTCCTTCGCGCGGCTTTCCCACTGCGCGGGGGTGCTTTCCATCGGGCGGCACGACTCTCCGCAGCCTGTTTGACGCAAAAAACAGCCAAGCATCGAATGAGCTTCATTGCAAACCGATAAAAAGAGGCCGGAGCCCGGCGGGGAAATCCCG
>OIYU01001745.1_pt1 | contig 13200 bp, 10 predicted proteins | sample 1588321 | NCBI WGS metagenome assembly OIYU01 (sample SAMN03283258) | human gut metagenome | biome: human-associated habitat; material: feces | host: Homo sapiens | place: USA | collected 2013 | reverse complement strand
GAGACGGCCTTCGCAACTATGAGTGCTTCCCCTTCTCGCAAATTACCCACTTTCAAAAAGTGAAAACTATAATCCAAAAAAATCAAATCATCCAATTTCCTCTCACTTCAAAAGGTGAAAACTACAATCCAAAAAAATCAAATTACCCAATTTATCTCACTTTCAAAAAGTGAAAACTATAATCCAAAAAAATCAAACCATCCAATTTCCTCTCACTTCAAAAAGTGAAAACTACAATCCCAAAAAATCAAACTACCCAATTTATCTCACTTCAAAAAGTGAAAACTATAATCTAAAAAATTAAACCACACAATTTCCCTCACTTCAAAAAGTGAAAACCATAATCCAAAAAGCAAACCACATAATTATAGATTCAAAGGAAGTCGTCCCACAACCTCCTTTGTCAACCCACCTATGAGAATCCCCGCCAGGACTCCTGCCACCAGCAGTGCCGGTGCATAAACCATCAAACTCGTATTGCTCACCACGATCATGGCAACGATCAGCTGCCCGATATTATGTGTGACACCACCGGCCACACTGATACCGATCAGACTGAAGCCGGAATGTTTTTTCAAAAGATCCATCACAGTCAGGCTAAGCGCAGCGCCAGCCAGACTATACAAAATACTGAACAGATTTCCAAACATAAATCCGATCACCAGGATTCTGACAACGGACACGAGAGCCGCTTCTTTTACAGAATATCGGTCCAGTATAAAAAGCACCGCCAGGTTTGCAAGCCCGAGCTTGATACCCGGAATTCCTGTAAATACAGGGACCAGAGACTCCACATATCCAAAAATGATCGCTACTGCGGCAAATAATCCGAGATAAGCTGTTTTTCGTTTCATAAATAAATCCTTTCATTTGTTGCAGGAATATCGTTGCAGAAACAGCACAGACAGAATACCGTCTGTCAGAGAAAACTCTACGGAGAACACGTATTACGCATATTCTCCGGAAATTTTATGTCACCGCATCAATTTTAGGCGAACTATCCGAATCCGAATCCTCTGCAGTATTTTCCCCTTCTATCACAACCTTATTAGGAAGGCAGATGATGGAACCGCCGTGCTCGTCCACAGCCTTCTGTTTCATACAGTAATGATCCGGGCAGGTTGCTTCGATCATTGTAACTTTTCCATCTTTGATCTCGCAGACATTGGTGTCTCCGATGTGGATGATCTGGTCCTGGGAAAGCGAATAGGTTCCGAATTCTTTTCCGTCAACGGTAATACGGATCGTATTATGGGAACGTTTCCCCGCAATCTGAAAACCAAGCCAGAGAACCCCTGCCAGAATCAGGATCCCGGCAATAAAAATCAATTCTTTTTTCTTCAAAACAAATCTCCATTTCTATTACAGATTCAGAAAAAATCATATCATAATCGAAATTAAAAGGCAAACATAAGTTAATGATATCTAACCATAATTCATACAGCTGTTCCCAACGGAAAGGGAGGAGTGGCGAAAAAATTCATATTGGAAAAAGTTATAAACTACTAACAAAAGTGTAGACAAGAAAAAAAACAGGTGATATAATACCTAACTGTAAGTTAGCATCATCTAATTTTATGAAAAAGATTAATCAAAACTAATTTATGTATATGGATAAAAACTATATAATTTATCCAAAAAACAGTTATACGCAGATTGAGGGAATAGATCGAGAGCATCTGACGCAGCAATATATGTTCGCACAGCTGAGCCTGATGCAGCAATTTACAGAATTGTTTAAGATACAAGGGAGAAAAGAGATGAAAAATCAGAATTTTTACATGAGAGTGATCTCCTTACTGCTGGTGATCCTGGCTGTACTTTTTTATAACAGCAGCATGAAAGCCCAGGCAAATGAAAAAGAGATCGCAGCTCTGACAGATAAGGTAGATACACTTCAGGAGCAGCAGAATGAACTTCTCAGTGCGCTGGAGACGAGTTATGTAAATCGTATGCAGAATCAGGCAGCATCTGCAGGATCAGGCAGCAGTGATGCAGATACAGCAGGCGATGACAAAACAACAGACACTTCAGACGGCAATGTATCCGATGCAGACGCAGAGGACACAGCAACCGCAGATTCCGATAATGTATATAAAGATGGAACCTATACAGGAGAAGCTGAGGGATACGGCGGGACCATTCAGGTGGAGGTGACACTTACCGGTGATGAGATCACATCCATCAACGTAGTCAGCGCCCCAGGTGAGGACAGTGCATATCTTTCACAGGCAGAGAGTGTGATCGATTCCATCCTGAGTGCTCAGAGTACAGATGTGGATACCGTATCCGGAGCAACGTTCAGCTCCACAGGAATCCTGAACGCAGTGGATGCGGCACTTGGAAAGGCGGAAAACTCATGAAAAAAAGACAGCGGGAGGTAAGGCTGATGCGTGCGGGAATACAGCTGGCATTTTTTATTGCCGCCCCGTCTCTGTTTTCTACAGCCTTTGCAGGGATCAAATCGATTTTTCTTGCCATTGCGGCCGGTCAGCCGGTGGAGTGGAATTCCTTTCTGACTGTAACGGCAGTGCTTCTGATCTTTACCTGTTTTTTCGGAAGACATTTCTGCGGATATGCGTGTGCATTCGGATCTTTTGGAGATGCCGTATATGAAGGCTTTTCCTGGATCCGGATGAAATGCTTTCACAAAAAAAAGAAACCGGCTCTTTCCGAAAAAATGGTTCACGGGCTTCAGAAAGTCAAATATATCGTACTGGCACTGATCCTGCTTTCCTGCCTTACAGGTGTATACGGAAAGCTTACGGGAACCAGCCCGTGGGATGTTTTTTCCATGCTCACGGCAGGACGGCTCCCGAACAGCAAATATCTGGTGGGAATTGTGCTCCTGGTGCTGATCATTGTGGGAATGTGTACACAGGAAAGGTTTTTCTGCCAGTTTCTCTGTCCCATGGGAGCGGTTTTTGCATTAATGCCAATCCTTCCGGGTGCACTGTTTCGGAGAAACCGTGAGAAATGTCCGCCGAAATGTGGTCTCTGTAAAAAAAGATGTCCGGCTCATCTGGATATCGACGGCGACACAGGCAGATCCGGCGAATGTCTTTGCTGTCACGCATGTGCCGCAGCCTGCCCGAGAAAAAATATTCACATTGGAACAATTGAGGAAAAATGATCTATGAGATATCAGGCTCTGAAAAAGAAAACTTTTCTGGCAGCAGCTACATTTACAGGAATTGCGGTGTTGTTTCCTGTGCTGTGCATGGCTGCTTCGGAAAATGATGTACAGACATATACCGATACAGATTTTGCAATGGATACTGTGGTATCAGAAATACTCTATACCACAGGTGACGATATAAACAGTAAGCTGACAGCTGTGCTGACAGATGTGGAGACGAACCTTCTTTCCTGGACCAATGAGAAGTCCCAGATCTATAAGGTGAATGCAGACAGCGGAAAAGATACGGAGATTTCCGACGAGCTTTCCGGATACCTGAAACGTCTTCTGAAGATCGCAGAGGATTCTGACGGAGCCTTTGACCCAACCATTGGGAAGCTGATCCGCCTGTGGGATATTGGAGGGGAAAACCAGAAAATTCCGGAAGAAGCAGAAATTAAGAATGTTCTGAAGGATTCCGGATATCAGAAGATTTTTCTTGACGGAAATACGGTCCATATGGAGGAGGGCTGTTCTCTGGATCTTGGAGCAGCGGGAAAGGGTATTGGCTGTGACCTGATCCTTAAAGAACTGGAAACAAAGAAGGATGTAATAGCAGCACTTATGAATCTGGGAGGAAGCAGTGTCATGACCTACGGAAGCAAGCCGGATGGTTCTTCCTGGAATGTGGCAGTGACAGATCCCAGAGCTGAAAATGAAGATGACTATCTTGGTGTGGTTGCCTTAAATGGTACAGAATTTCTTTCCACATCCGGAGATTATGAGAAATATTTTATCGAAAATGGTGTAAGGTATCACCACATTATGGACCCGTCTACCGGCTATCCGGCAGAAAGCGGAGTGACCGGGGTAACGGTAGTCTGTGACTCAGGTCTGGAGGCAGATGCGCTTTCCACAGCATGTTTTGTGCTGGGGGTGGAAAAAGGGACACAGCTGTTGAAAGCTTACGGTGCAGACGGACTTTTTGTGGATGAAGACCATCATGTGTATCTCACTGAGGGGATGAAGGAGCGGTTCAGCCTGCTTGCGGATTCCTATAGTGTGGAGGATATTGCAGAGTGAAGCTGATCTCCCGGCGATCCGGTTTATGACTGTTTGGCAGAGGGAATGCTCATATCCGCAGTACTTGCGATAGTAAACCTGGAAAGGGTTCTATAAATATATCATATTTTTAGGAGGAATAAGCAATGCAGAAGTGGAATCTATTGAAAAAAACAGCTCCATGCATTTTAAGTCTTGCAGTGGCAGCAACAACCTTTCCGACCGCTGTAATGGCATCTGATCTTGATGCAGCCGTGGTTTCCGAGGCAGAGGCAGGAGATACGGAGGATTTTAGCACAGAGGAAACGGCAGAGGACACTGAAGCTGTAGCAGAAGAAGCTATAGAGGATGCTGCAGACATAACAGAAGAAGCAGCAGAGGATGCAGCAGTGCCAGAAGCTGCTGCAGACGAGACAGAGGATATCCAGCAGGAAGATACAGCAGAGGAAGCAGACTCGTTCTCTACAGGGGAAGAGGATTTCACAGAAGGCGATGAAGTGGCGGAAGCATTTTCCGATTCTGACCAGCTGACAGGCGAGTATCAGTACGTATATGCAGGACTTACCTGGGGTGAGTACTGGGCAGCAGAAGGCGTATATGCAGCTGGAGATACAAGCTCTTCAGAAGAGAAGGATTCACATAGTGAGTTTGATACAGGAGCTTTTGATACAGTAACAAGAGCGACTGCAAATCATGGACTCCACAGAGGAAGCTATCAGACAGAAGCTACGATCATTGCTGAAGACGGAACCAGATTCGACGTATCCTACTGGGAGGATAAAGGAAGCACACTTTATCTTACAGACGGTTCCAAGGGAAAATGGAACAGAGGCAGTATAACAACAGAAGATGGAAAAACCTATACGATGGATCATTATGAGATATATGGTCTGAAATATGTTCCGGTAGCAGTTAAGACCGCAGATTTTGCAGATTTCTGCAAAAAGTATAATGTCGTACAGGATGGAGCTGTGCTCTCCGGAGGATACAGTGAAAACAATCTCCAGTATTACAAAGGCCTTGTGGCAGACGTAAATGCACAGACAAATGGTCTGAAATATGCGGAGAAAAATGGTGACGGCTTTACATTTACAGCAAGAAAATCAGACGGAACAGCTTCCGGTATCAAGGATCAGGCGTTAAAAACAGCAACAGGGATCAAGCCGGGTGTAAAAGCAGCAAGCGGAAGCTACGGCGAATTCCTCCGTGTGGATCTCAATGGAAATTATGGCGATCTTGGTGCAAATATGCAGGCTGTACGCTGGGATTATTATGGAGATGATTCCACATATACAAAATGCCTCGCTTCTTATGGAACCAAGTTTGCCGCAGATAACTGGATGCATAAAGCAATGGGAATCCAGCTTGGACTTACAAAATCTGCACGCTGCAAGCTTCCGGGAGGAACAGACGGAACAGGATACTGGAAACTGACAGTGTATGCTCTTGGATATAATGACTATACCTACAGTTTCCAGGCAACTGCAGAGAATATCGTAAATCCTACAATGGAGCCGACTGATTTTACAAGTCTTAAAACAGAAGTGGAAGCTGCAAAGGCTCTGGCAGAGGCAGATTACACAATTGCAACCTGGAAGTCCTTTGCCGGTGAGCTTCAGGAAGCAGAAGACATTCTTGCAAAAACAGATGCAAGTCAGGCTGAGGTAAATGAAGCACTTGAACATCTTCAGGGAGCAGAGAAAGAGCTTCAGAAGGTAACAGTTACATTTGATAAGACAGCAGCAGCTGTATATACAGGAAAAACAACGACTCTTAAGGCAACAACAAATGACAGCGATGCAACAGTGACATTTAAGTCCGGCAACACAAAGGTTGCAACAGTAAGCAGCAAGGGTGTTGTTAAAGGCGTAAAAGCCGGAACAGCAGTTATCACAGCAAAGGTCGGAAATGCCACAGCAACCTGCAAGGTAACAGTAAAAGCTTCTACAATTAAATTCGCAAAGGCTTCCGTAACGATCTACAAAGGAAAAACAGCAACTGTAAAAGCAACTGCAACACCATCTGCAACTGTAAAATACACAAGCAGCAACACAAAGGTTGCAACCGTAAACAGTAAAACAGGTGTTGTAAAAGGAATCAAAGCAGGAACCGTTACGATTACAGCAAAGGCAGGAGCCCTGAAGACAACCTGCAAAGTAGTTGTCAAGAATCCTGCATTCAGTCTTGTAAAATCTTCTGCAACGATCAAAAAAGGTAAAACAACAACCATCAGATCCAAAGCAACACCTGCAGGCAAGGTTACATATACAAGCAGCAATAAAAAAGTTGCAGCTGTAAACAGCAAGGGTGTTGTAAAGGGAATCAAAAAAGGTAAAGCAACGATCACAGTGAAATGCAACGGAATTACAAAGAAATTTGTGGTAACAGTTAAATAATTTCACTGTTGAACCGAATGTGAGCACAGATATCCGGGAGCCTCTGCCGCAGACATAGAGCAATGTCTGCGGCAGAGGTCTGCTGATTTCTGAAGAGCAATGTCTGACAGAGGCCGCAAGAAAAGAGGAGAGAGTAAGGAAGCATGGAAAAAGATCTGAAAGATAAAAAGCAGGAGGAAAAAAATACTCCGAAGATACCCTGGACTAAGCTGGTCCCTGCAGCTGCTGTGATTGCGGCGCTTGTGTTTTCAGGCATAAAGGCGAAGGGCTCTGATGGAGAGACGGAAGCAGTCGGGCAGGCAGAGACGACCGTAATGTCCGCTTCAGAGCTGGAAAAATATCTCGGGTATGAAAAAGAAAATACTGTTTCTGACAGCACAACTGCCACAGCTGAGAAAAACAGTACAACAAAAAAGAAAAGCTCATCGAAAAAAAGTGCAAAAAAAACAGCAGCGAAAAAAAGCTCAGGTATAAGAACGGTTTCCGAATCTGCAAAAAGCAATGCCGGCGCCGCAGGACAGGGAACCACGCAGACACCGGTAGCAAGCGTTCCGGCAGATGGATATAAGGACGGTACGTATGAAGGAAGCGGAACCGGATTTGGCGGGACGATCCGCGTGAGAGTAACAATCAGCGGTGGAAAGATTGCGGCCATAGATATTCTGGAGGCATCTGGAGAAACTGCGTCGTATTTTGCGTCAGCTCAGGGTGTGATCAGCAGGATGATCGCCGGAAATACACCGAATGTAGATGCAGTAAGTGGAGCAACCTATTCCTCCAACGGAATCATCCAGGCAGTTCAGAATGCCCTCTCCCAGGCAGCGGCAGATGGAAACAGCCAGCAGGTCACCCCTACACCTGCAGCAACTGCTTTACCAACTCCGACATCAGCTCCGTCACCTACAAAAAAACCATCTCCTACAAAGAAACCGGAAGATCCGGACAGTCCCAAAAAATATCTGGACGGTAAATATACAGCTTCGGCAAAGGGCTTCAATGGAGACGTGAAGGTAACTGTGACCATCAAGGATGGCGTGATCGAAGCCCTGAAACAGGAAAATACGGACACGGAGCAGTTTTTTGAAAAAGCATGGAGCGTGCTGGAGGAACAGATCATCGGTACAGATTCTGTAGATGATATTGATGCAGTCAGCGGAGCAACCTATTCCTCCAACGGGATTCTGGATGCTGTAAAAAAAGCCCTCAAAGAAGCGGTTAATCCGGAGTATGGAAAGAAACCCACACCAACTCCTACAAAGAAACCGATACCAAAGCCAACAGCCACACCGAAACCTACGGCAACGCCGAAACCAACAGCCACACCGAAGCCAACAGAGACGCCGGCAGCAACCCCGACGCCGGAGCCGGACGACCCGGATGTGACGCCGGTTCCTGAAAAACCCAATGTAACTCCAACACCAGGGACAGATGAGCCGGATGCAACACCGGAGCCAACGGAAGCACCGGAACCGGTGGGAATGTACAGAGATGGAACGTATACAGGCTCGGCTTTTGGATATGGAGGAAAAACATATCTGACAATTACGATCTCAGGAGGCCAGATCGTATCCATTGAGCAGATAAATCAGGATACACCGGAATTTTTTGATCCTGCATGGAGCACGATCTATTCTCAGATCATGGCAAACCAGTCGGCGGATGGGATCGATACTGTCAGCGGAGCAACATATTCCTCCGAAGGGATCCTGGACGCTGCACAAAAGGCCCTTGCCCAGGCAAAGAATTAACCGGGTGAACGTTGGAGCAGCTATAAACATCTGAATCTAAGCCAATAATAAGAGGTGAAAGAAACCTCTGGACTTCTTGATTTTTTTTGAAGTTCAGAGGTTTTTTTGCTAGGTTTCTGAAATTGCTTCTATAAATCGATAAAAAAATAACGGGAATGTATACAGAATAATAGGAAAAATATCAGAAAATATAAGCGGTTTAAATAATTTGAAATGCAAATTAGCGTGGATTAACCTGAGAAATACAATAAAATTTTTATTGCACAGGGCAATGTTTTATGTTATGTTTGAATGTGTGTAATTAAAGTTGTTATTAAAATGACAAACAATGCTGAAAGGAGAACAAATATGAGCAGTAAAATTACGATCATCGGAGCAGGAAGTGTAGGAGCAACTATCGCTTATACCTTATCACAGAGGAGTATTGCATCAGAGATCGTTCTGATCGATATTAACAAAGATAAGGCTGAAGGTGAGGTTATGGATATTGAGCAGGGAACCAGTTTCCGTGAGCCGATCTCCATCGTGGCAGGAGATTACCCGGATGCTGCAGATTCTGACATTGTGATCATCACTTCCGGTATTGCCAGAAAACCGGGACAGACTCGCATCGAGCTGACACAGACCAACGTCAACATTATGAAGAGTATTACTCCGGAGATCGTAAAGGTGGCTCCCAAAGCGCTTTATATTATCGTAAGTAATCCATGTGATGTTATGACTTATGCATTTGCAAAGCTTTCCGGACTGCCGGAAAATCAGATCCTTGGTTCCGGAACCGCCCTGGATACGGCCCGTCTCCGCTGCAGACTTTCCCAGTATTACGGCGTATCTGAGAAAAACATCCACGCCTATGTATTCGGAGAGCATGGAGATACTTCCTTTGTACCGTGGTCCAGAGCCTTTGTTGCAGGTGCGACCCTTGATGAATTTGACAAGATCGTTCATGAGGATCAGAAAGATCTGCAGCCACTTGACAGAGACGAGGTTCTGGAGTATGTTCATACTTCAGGATCAACTGTGATCGCCAAGAAGGGTGCTACATTTTATGCGGTAGCCGTATCTGTATGCAGACTTTGCTCGCTTCTTCTTGCAGCATCTGATACAATAGTCAGTGTATCAACCATGCTTCACGGAGAGTACGGTGTTGAAGACGTATGTCTTAGTACCATGGCTTCTATCGGACCGGAAGGTGTAAAACGTATCGTTCGTGTTCCGCTGACCGAGGAGGAGACAGAGAAGCTTCATGCAAGCGCCAATGCTCTGAAGGACGTGATCGCACAGATTGATCTTTGATAAATGTCAGAAGCTGTGTAAAGAGGAAAAAGCAGCCTCAGGCAAATTTGAAACAACGGGAGAAAGATAAAAATGGATATTATTCAGGTAATTACCAGAGAATTGAACGTTGAGAAATGGCAGGTCGAGGCAGCGGTTAAGCTGATCGATGAAGGCTGCACCATTCCTTTTATTTCCAGATACCGTAAGGAAGCAACCGGTACACTGAACGACGAACAGCTTCGTAATCTTAATGAGAGACTTACTTATTTAAGAAATCTTGAGGATAAAAAGGCTCAGGTTCTGGGCAGCATCGAGGAGCAGGGCAAGCTGACTCCGGAGCTGAAGAAACAGATCGAGGCAGCGCAGACACTCGTTGTGGTAGAGGATCTTTACCGTCCGTACCGCCCGAAGCGCCGTACACGTGCCATCATCGCCAGGGAAAAAGGTCTGGGACCGCTGGCCGACATCATCCTTCTCCAGATGACGAAGAAACCTCTTGAAGAAGAGGCAAAAGCATTTCTTTCTGAGGAAAAAGAAGTTAAAACTGTGGAAGAGGCCATCAGCGGTGCCAGAGATATCATTGCAGAACACATTTCTGATGAAGCAGATTATCGTATCAGTATCCGTAAGAGAACAATGGATAAGGGAACTATATGTTCCACCGCAAGAGATGAGAAGGAGCAGTCTGTATACGAGATGTATTATGACTTTGAGGAGCCGGTGAAAAAGCTTGCAGGTCATCGTGTCCTTGCTCTGAACCGTGGTGAGAAAGAGAAATTCCTTACTGTGAAGATCCTTGCACCTGAGGAAGAGATCATCCGTTATCTTGAAAAACAGGTGATCGTCCGCGATAATCCATACACTATACCTGTTCTGAAAGAAGCCATTGAGGACAGCTATAAACGTCTCATCGGACCGGCTATTGAGCGTGAGATCCGAAGCGCCCTTACAGAGGCAGCAGAGGACGGTGCCATCCATGTCTTTGGCAAAAATCTGGAGCAGCTTCTCATGCAGCCTCCAATTGCAGGACAGGTAGTTCTTGGCTGGGACCCTGCCTTCCGTACCGGATGCAAGCTGGCAGTGGTAGATCCTACCGGAAAGGTTCTGGATACCACAGTTATTTATCCCACAGCACCAACCAATGAGACCAAGATCCGTGCCGCAAAGGAAACCCTGAAAAAGCTTATCAGCAAATATCATGTGACACTGATCTCTGTAGGAAACGGAACGGCATCCAGAGAATCCGAGCAGATCATCGTGGAGCTTCTTAAGGAAATCCCTGAAAAGGTCCAGTATGTTATCACCAACGAGGCAGGTGCTTCTGTATATTCTGCAAGCAAGCTTGCTACGGAAGAATTCCCGAATTTCGATGTTGGACAGAGAAGCGCCGCATCCATCGCAAGACGTGTACAGGATCCGCTTGCAGAGCTTGTAAAGATCGATCCGAAATCCATCGGTGTCGGTCAGTATCAGCATGATATGAACCAGAAAAAGCTGGGAGAAGCCCTTAACGGCGTTGTGGAAGATTGTGTAAACAAGGTCGGAGTGGATCTGAATACTGCGTCTGCATCCCTTCTGGAGTATATTTCCGGAATCAGCAAGGCCATCGCAAAGAATATTGTAGCCTACCGTGAGGAAAACGGCCGTTTCCAGACAAGAAGAGAGCTTCTTAAGGTTGCCAAGCTTGGTCCGAAAGCCTTTGAGCAGTGTGCAGGTTTCACACGGATCACAGGAGGCAAAAATCCTCTGGACGCAACCAGTGTCCATCCGGAAAGCTATGACGCAGCAAAAAAACTCCTGGAAAAGCTGGGCTACACACCGGAAGATGTGGCAGAGCGTAAGCTTACCGGTATTTCCGGGCAGATCCGTGATTACGGAAAACTGGCAAAGGAGCTGGAGATCGGAGAGCCAACCTTACGTGATATCGTAAAGGAACTGGAAAAACCTGCCAGAGATCCACGTGACGAGATGCCGAAACCGATCCTCCGTACCGATGTCCTGGATATGAAGGACCTGAAAGAAGGCATGGTCCTCAAGGGAACTGTCCGCAATGTCATTGACTTCGGTGCTTTTGTGGATATCGGTGTGCATCAGGATGGCCTGGTCCATATTTCCGAGATGAGCGAGAAATTCATCAAACATCCGCTGGAAGCAGTCAGTGTGGGAGATATCGTGGATGTCCGTGTTCTTGGTGTTGATATGAAGAAAAAACGTATCAGCCTTTCCATGAAGGGAATCAGTAAATAAAGAGAAAAACTGAGTAAAGAGAAGCAGGCAAGTATATTCTGCAGCATTCTGCGGCGGATTACCGGACCGATATACAATAAAGCTATAACAGAAATACAGCAGTGGTTTACACCCTATACTTTATAGAACCGGAGAAATCAGGTTTACAGGGAAAAACCACTGCTGTATTATTATATTACCAGATGCGGATTATAGGAAATGCTTATATCAGAAATAAGCTTTGAAGCTCATAGATCGATCCGCATATGTATATCGAATGATCGATCAGACAGGAGGGATTATATTTGGATAGTACTGTACAGACCGTGCAGGAGGTCGGAAATCAGGTAAGCCAGTACAGGCAGATGTTTGAAAATTATCTGCCGGACATCACGAAATTCGGAATCAAGGTTGTTCTGGCTATTGTTGCTTTCTGGGTAGGAAGCACGGTAATTAAATGGATCGTAAAGTTTGTGAGGAAATCACTGACAAAATCCAGGCTGGATACAGGAGTGGCACAGTTTATGTCCTCACTGGTCAAGATCATACTTTACATACTCCTGATCTTTAACATATCCACAAGCTTTGGAGTAAAGGAATCATCTCTGGCAGCACTTCTCGGAACTGCAGGTGTTACTATGGGTCTTGCCCTCCAGGGCGGACTTGCCAACATGGCAGGAGGTATGATGCTTCTTCTGTTCAAGCCTTTCCAGGTAGGGGATTACATCATCGTTAACGGACAGGACGGAAGCGAGGGAACGGTAGCCAAGGTCGAGATCTGTTATACAACGCTGTTATCCATTGATAACAAGCACATCGTGATCCCGAACGGTACTCTTTCCAATGTGACCATCACCAACGTAACAGCAAGGGATCAGAGAAGGCTGGAGATCAAAGTGGGGATCTCTTACAATGCAGATATCCAGAAGGCCAAGGATATCCTGGAAGATATCCTCACCGAGGATCCGGATACAAGAGAAGACGAAGAGATGGTGGTATTCGTAGACGAGCTGGCAGAAAGCTCTGTGATCATGGGCTTTCGTGTCTGGGTAGATACCGACCGCTACTGGGCAGCCAGATGGAGATTGAACCAGAGGATCAAGGAAGATTTTGATTATTATGGAATTGAGATTCCTTATAATCAGCTGGATGTGCATATCCATAAATAATGTGCATAAAGGAAGAAAGCTAAAGCCCTTTCACATGGCAGAGAAATTGCTGTGTGGGAGGGTTTTTTGGTGAAAGTAACTGGTTTTGGGATTATTACTGCCATTCACGATAATAGAGAATATGAAAATTATTGACAAACCAGTGTCGGGGTGCAATAATACCCCACAGAGATAGTATTTGGACTCAAAACTATACTCTGGCT
>OIYU01001735.1_pt1 | contig 13268 bp, 10 predicted proteins | sample 1588321 | NCBI WGS metagenome assembly OIYU01 (sample SAMN03283258) | human gut metagenome | biome: human-associated habitat; material: feces | host: Homo sapiens | place: USA | collected 2013 | reverse complement strand
TCCGGGACCAGCGGGAGGGGAAGTTTATCTATTACGAGCTGAATGCCTCCGTGCTGGAGGAAGTGATGCTGTGGCTGTCACAGCTGAAAGGAGAGTAAGATATGAAAGAGATGCTTGCGCGCAATAAGGGGAAATTGATTCTGTCCTCTCTGGTGATTCTGCTGCCCATCTTTCCTGGAATCCTTTTGGATCAGCCATTTTTGATCTGGGAGCCGCCGCTGCTGCTGGTTTCCCAGTGGGTGGTCATGCTGGCGGTGCTTTACGCTAACCAGGGCAACGAGCAAAGCCCCAAGGTGCTGAATCTGGTGGCCTGGATTCTTCCCGTTCTGTCCCTGCTGCTGGGACTCATCGGCCAGCTTCTCCAGAGCGGAGCCGGATCGGAGTATCTCATTGTGGCGGTTCTCACCTTTTTTATGGGCCTGATGTTCCTGTTTCTCGGCAACTACATGCCCAAGATCAAACAAAACGGCGCCGTGGGCATCCGCATCAAATGGACCCTGGAAAGCGAGGAAAACTGGAGCGCCACCCACCGCTACGCCGGGAAAATCTGGTTTGCCGGCGGACTGGTGCTGATGGTTTCCGCCCTCATCCCCAGCGTGGCGGTGATGCTGCTCCTGTGGATTGTTCTTATGACGGTGATGGTAGCCTTGCCCTGCCGCTATTCTTACCGCTTTTACAAGGGGCAGCTGGCGGAGGGAAAGGTGGAGAGAAGCCCTGTCAAGCTGGGGAGCATCGCGGTGATTGTGGTGCTTGCCGCGGCCTTCTGCGCTTTTATGGCCTGGTCGCTGTTTGCTGGGAATATCCAGTATGTCTATGGGGCGGATGCCCTCACAGTGGACGCCTCCGGCTGGGGGGATCTGACCATTCCCTACAATCAGATTGCTTCCATGGAGTATTTTGACCAGGCCCCCTCTCAGAATGCTTCCGGCTCCCGCACCAACGGCCTGGGAAATTTCAAGGTATCCTTGGGCCGCTTTGAAAACGACCTCTATGGAGACTATACCCGCTATACCTTTGCCTCCTGCGATGCCTGCGTGGTGTTGGAGGTAGACGGTCAAGCCGTGGTCCTGAACGACGTCACGCCCGAGGCTACCCAGGCTCTCTATCAGGAGCTTTTAGAGCGGGGAGTGCCTTCGGCCAAGAAGCCGTCCTGACGCTCTCCCAAATCGAAAACCCAGGATCACAGCCATTCGCCATACCGCCGGATGTATATCCCTTTCACAAAGGTGACCAAAATCATGTACCCAGCCGCTACTGCTCGCAGAAGGGCGAAATAAACAGGCGGCAGGGCAGTCAGCTCCAGGGCGGAGGCCAGCGGCGTAAAGGGAAGAATGGTCACCACGGCAATGCCCAGCAGCGACAATGCCGTTACCGGGGCCGAGGCGCGGCTTTGCGCAAAGGGGAGCTTGGTGGTGCGGATGCAGTGAATTACCAGAGTCTGGGTCCACATGGACTCTACAAACCATCCTGTTTGAAACAGCGCTGTATACAGGGCCTGAGCCGCTGGGTCGGTCAGCTGCGTGTAGAGCGCTCCGCCGGTGGCCATGGGACACAGCACAAAATACAGCAGCAGGTAAGTGACCAGGTCAAACAGAGAGCTTGTGGGGCCAATCCACAGCATGAACCGGCCAATGCCGGCTGCCTGCCATTTTCTAGGTACGGTTAGATACTCCGGATCTACATGATCCCAGGACATGGCGGTGCAGGAAATATCATAGATCAGATTGAGCAAAACAAGCTGAAGAGAGGCCATGGGCAAAAAGGGAAGAAAGGCGCTGGCCGCAAGCACGGAAAACATGTTCCCAAAATTGGAGGAGGCCGTCATTTTGATGTACTTCATCATGTTGGCATAGGTTTTCCGGCCCTCCAGAACGCCCCGTTCCAGAACCATCAAATCCTTTTCCAAAAGCACAACAGAGGCGGATTCCTTGGCAATATCCACAGCCGTGTCCACGGAAATTCCCACGTCCGCGGCCTTCATGGCGGCGGCGTCGTTGATTCCGTCTCCCATATATCCCACGGTGTGGCCGTTTTCCCGCAAGGCCTGTACCACCCGCGCTTTTTGGAGGGGAGAGAGCTTTGCGAACACGGTGACCTGCTCCGCGGCCCGGCGAAGCTCTAAGTCGTCAAGGCGGTCCAAGTCGGCGCCAAGGAGAATTTTGTCCACGTCCAGCCCCACCTGACGGCAAATGGCCTGGGTGACCTTTTCGTTGTCCCCTGTCAGAATTTTCACCCCTACGCCATAGTCCCGCAGCCCTTGGACAGCGGCCCTGGTGGTTTCCTTCGGCGGGTCCAGCAAGGCCAAAAAGCCAAGGAGCACCATGTCCCGCTCGTCCGCGGTGGAAAACTGTCCCACCGGAGAGGGATTGGTCTTGTGGGCCACGGCAATCACTCGCATGCCCTGCTGGTTCAGCTCCTCCGACTTGGCCAAAATTCGTTCTCTCACCTCTGCCTTTAGGGGCAGAACCTGACCGCCGCTCTCAGCGTAGCCGCAGCAGTCCAGCATTTCCTCCACGGCTCCCTTGGTGACCAGCTGGGTTTTGCCCTTTCGGTCCCGCACCACCACGCTCATCCGGCGGCGTTCAAAGTCAAAGGGGATTTCGTCCACCTTGGCGTACTGACGGATGCAGGCTTCCGCGCCCAGCGCTTCCTGCTTTTCAATAAGCGCCAGGTCAATCAGGTTCTTCAAGCCTGTTTGAAACCAGCTGTTGAGAAAAGCGTGGCGCAACACCCGGTCGTCCTCTGCTCCATCCACGTTCAGGTGATATTCCAAAATCACCTTGTCTTGGGTTAGCGTGCCGGTTTTGTCCGTGCACAGCAAATCCATGGAGCCAAGGTTTTGAATGGAGTTCAGATTTTTCATGATAACCTTTTCCTTGCTCATGGTCAGGGCGCCCTTCGCCAGAGAAGCGGTTACAATCATCGGCAGCATTTCCGGAGTCAGGCCCACAGCAATGGAAATGGCGAACAAAACCGCCTGCATCCAGTCTCCCTTGGTAAAGCCGTTCACAAACAGCACCACTGGCACCATCACCAGCATAAACCGGATCAGCACCCAGGAAACAGCGTTGACGCCCTTTTCAAAGGTGGTTTTGGGGGGCTTCTGGTTCAGGCTTTTGGCAAGAGAGCCCAGCATGGTAGAGTTTCCCACCGCCAGCACCAGCCCTTTGGCGCTTCCGCTGACCACGCTGCTTCCCAAAAACGCCAGGTTTTCCATTTCCGTAAAAGCCCGCTCCTCTTTGACCAAAGCTCCGGTCTTTTCTACCGGCTCACTTTCCCCTGTCAGAGCCGATTGGCTGATGAACAGGTCCTTGGCTTGTAGAATCCGCACATCCGCAGGCACCATATCTCCAGCGGAAAGGTGGACAATGTCCCCTGCTACCAGCTCTTCCATGGGCAGCTCTTCCTTGCGGCCGTCCCGTTCCACGCAAGCGGTGGTGTGAAGCATGCCCGAGAGCTTCGCGGCCACGTTGCCGCTGCGTGTTTCCTGAATAAAGCGCAGCGCGCCGGAGATGGTGACCATTCCCGTAATAATACTCACCGTGGCATAATTCCGGTCGCCGGCCTGGGCAAACACAATGTCCGTAAACACCGAAATGACAGCCAGGGCAAGCAGCACCAGGGTGAAGGGGTTGAAAAACGCCCCTGCTATCCGGCGGAGAAGGGGTTCCCTTTTGCCGTAGGTTACCACGTTCTCTCCGTTTTCATTTCGAGACCGCTCCACCGACTTGGCGGGCAAGCCGCTGCCAGTGGTGCCGTATTTTTGGAACAGTTCCTCGGCTCTGTGAGACGCCGCCCACAGCAGCCGGTTTTTCATGCTGGTTCCATTCTTCCCTGCCAAAGCGGCCAGGGTGGTGTGGTTGGTTTTGTTCCTCATCATGCTTTCGCACCTCCCAAAGAGTAGTAATAATTGGGAACGGTGGAGGCGCATGGCTTGCTTAAACAGAAGAAGGACATGGAAGCCTCTCCTGGTCCTTTTTTTCAGTTAAGCTTGCGCCGCCGCAGCTTCCCATGTCCATTTGCGAATCACCTCACAGTCTTGTAAATGAAAAAATCTATGTCATCGCCCAAGGGCGTTTTCTGAAAAAAGGGCGCAAAAAACCACCGCCCGGCAGCGTGCGGCTGCAAAGCGGTGGCGTTCTAAGAAGATCCCCTTTCTAAAGGGAACCGGCTTTCCTAGAAAATACCCGCCATCGCCCTGCTGTCTCTGTGCTTGTCATTGTGCGTTTGCTGTCGTCCACAACAGGTCACTTGCCTTTCGCTAGAAAAATAAAAACCCCGTGTTCGATAGGAACACGGGGAATTGCTTTTTTCCCAGTCCGTTTGAGCTTTAACTTTACAGGGCGGTGAAACTGCGTTATGACACGCCTTGTGTTCGACGTGTCCTGTTCAAACCAACTCATGGTGTCTCCACCATTTTGCGGCAGCAGTCCATATCCCTGTAAGAGCCTTACCTACCGAACAGTTTCAATGTAGCATGTTTTAGGGCGGATGTCAACCCTTTTTTGGGGACGTTTTGAGAATACCGCCCGTTTTTCCTTTTGCAGTATCTGGTCAGTTGTCCTTGGAGTGGCGTTCGCCCACCTGGAACTGGTCGGAGTGTTGGAACATATACAGCACGGTCAGAGGCTGCTGCCCGGTGAGCTTTTGGAAATCGTCAGTCCACACGTCCATTTTGCCTTGGCGGATGGCTTGGCCGAAGGTCACCATGCCGTCAGAGGAATAAGGAGCCTCGCTGCCCTTCTCAAAGTGGCCGTCGGTAGTGCGGGGAACGCCCATGGCGTCGAACACCTGATAGTTTTCCTCATCGCTGATCTCCTGATAGCTGACGTGGTTGCCGGTGCCTTGATTGCCATACTCGATAAACTGAGAGATGGTCATCAGCTCCGGCCCATTGATATTTAGGGTGGCGTGGTCGTATTCGCCGCCCCGATGCAGGGCATAGGCCACCGCCTTGGCGCAGTCCTTCCGGGAGATGTAGGCCATCTTGCCGTCGCCCTGGTTGTTCTTCAGCACGCCGTCCAGCTTCACATAGGTGAAATAGTTGGTAATCATGGCCTCGGCATATTGGGAATTCCGCAGGAAAATATAGTCCAGGCCCGATTCCTTGATGTAGTTTTCCGTGTAGATGTGGTCCTTTTTCTCCACGCTGGGGTTGGTTTCGTCTCCGGCGTTGACCAGAGAGGTGTAAATCACCTGTTTCACACCGGCAGCCTTGGCGGCATCCACTACGTTCTTATGCGCGTTCTGCCGTTTGGTCCCCACAAAGGGCATAGAAATCAGCGCCAGGCGGTCAGCGCCGGAAAAGGCCTCCCGCAGCCCTTCGGAAAAGTTGAAATTGGTCACATGAGTTTCCACGCCCATGTCCGCGTACTTTTGCAGCGCGGCTTGGCTGTAACCGCAGAAAATCAGGTTTTCCACTGGCTCCAGCTCCAGCAGATACTCCGCCGCTTGGTTGCCCAAATTGCCGTCTACACCCGTCAATAACAGCTTGCCCATGATGATGACCTCCTTGTTTTTTCCGTTCCCCTTGCGGAACGGCTCTCTGTTTCTAAGTATAATCCCACAAGCAGGCTTTCTCAAAGACAAAAGGGCAATACCCTATTTGATTTTCAAATAGCTGGACAGCTCCTGGACAAACAGCTCCATAGAGGGATTTTCCCCCGGCAGATATTTCAGCTCCAGACGGAAGCGGTGGTGGGTGTTCTCAATGGGAATTCGCCGCAGCTGCCCCTTGTACTCCTCGGGGAAAAAGTTGTCCGGGACAAAGCCGATAAGGCCTTCCGTCAAAATCACAAACAGTTCGGATTCCAGGTCGCCGGCGGTCTGCTGAATGTGAGGATAATAGCCGTCCAGCTGGGCATGCTGGATCATCCCGTCATAAGAGCGGCCAATCACCTCGGGGGAAAGCATCACCAGAGGATATTGATACAGCTCCTCCCTGGCCAGAAAATTCCGGTCAAACAGGGGATGGCCCTCAGGCACCAGCGCCTGGTATTCTCCCTCATACAGAAGAAGCGTGCTCATGCCGCTGGTGTATTCCGGCTCAAAGTCGATGCCAATGGCTCCATCGCACTTGCCCGCCCACAGCAGCTGCGAGGCGTCCCGAAAGGAACAAAATTCCACCTCAAAGCCCACCTCCGGGTGGGCGGATTTAAACTGCCGCACAAAGGGCAGCAGAATCTTCAGGTCAATCTGGGAGGTGTAGCACAGGCGAATGTGACTGGCGCTTTCCCGCTCCAGCCGGGGCAGCACCGCTTTAAGCCGCTGATATTGCAGCAGCAGCAGCTTGGCGTCATGATACAGCTGTTTTCCTGACGCTGTGGCCTGAATGGGCAGGGTGGACCGGTCCAGCAGCTTCACCCCAAACTCCTCCTCCAGACTGTTGACCAGCTGTGTCACCGAGGTCTGAGAGACATAGTTTTTCTGGGCAGCCTTGGTGTAGCTGCGGGTTTCATACAGATCGATAAAAATGGGCAGGCGCTCCAGCCGCATAGAGGTTCCTCCTTCCAGTGAACTCTGCTTGTATTATACTGAATTTTCGGGAGAGAAAAAAGGCCTGCCGGCGTTTTTCGTGCTGCTGGAAAAAAGAAAGCCCAAGGGGAAAATTCTTTTCAAAAACACGTCTTGTGTACGGGCAGGGTATGATATAATACATACAAGGTCATGTTTGCGCGGGAATCGCAGGCTATGGGTTTCCGTGGGGAAGGGAGCGGGTGTTATGATGAGAAGAATAAGCAGCTGGATGCTGGCCCTGGTTTTGCTGCTGACGGTAATTCCCACAGGCGCTGGAGGAATCCGTGTTTTTGCTGCGGCGCCCAAGCTGATTGCCTTTACGTTTGACGATGGCCCCTCCATCTATACGGCTGGTCTGCTGGACGGTCTCAAGGAGCGGGGAGCCTCTGCCACGTTTTTTATGACAGGCGTCAATGGCAGCAGCGGCATTGTCAACCAGTCCCAGGTGCTGGAGCGCATGGTGAACGAAGGCCATCAGCTGGCAAACCATACTTACAGCCATATTGTCCCCTTTAACGCTCAGTCCGCTGCCACCATCAGCAGCCAGGTCAGCCGTGTGGAAGAGCTGCTGTTCCAGAGCATGGGCGGCAGCTATACGGATATGGACCGCACTCCAGGCGGGGCGGTGGGCGGCTCTGTCAAAAGCGCCGTTGCCGCGCCCATTATCACCTGGAACGTGGATACGTTGGATTGGAAATATCGCGACGCTGCCACCGTGTGCGGCAACATTCTCTCCACAGCCCGAGACGGCGCGATTGTCCTTCTTCACGATTTATATTCCACCAGCGTTCAGGGGGCGCTTCGGGCTATGGACACGCTTAAAGCGCAGGGCTATGAATTTGTCACCGTGGCGGAGCTGCTTCGCCGCCGGGGAATTACCCCGGAAAGCGGCAAGGTGTATTCCGGCGCTCCCGACAGAGGAATCAACCTTCCTCCTTACAGCGCCCCCTCTGTTTCCTCTTCTCCGGGAACCGCTGGGGTGCAGGTTTCCTTCACTTCTCCGGACGGCCTGCCCCTGTACTACACCACCGATGGGACCCTTCCCAATTTGGGAAGCTCCCGGTATACAGGCCCCATCACGATTACGGCGGACACCACCTTTACCGTTGCGGGGATCGACCAGTACGGCACCCGCACCCGGCCGGTCACACAGAAGGTGGCGGGAATGCCCCGGGCCGCCGCTCCCCGGATTTTCTATGAGAACGGCCTGCTCACCCTGTCCGCCTCCAGTCAGGGGACGCGGATTTTTTACACCACGGATGGCTCCCAGCCTTCCGCGGCCAGCACGCTTTACACCGGCAGCTTTGCTCCCGCCGTTACCACAAAGTGCGTTGCCGCCGGAGACGGTTTTCTGGACAGCCCTGTTGTCACCTGCACCTTAACTCCCGGCGGGAGCTTGTTCACCGATGTGGGAGCGGAGCAATGGTATTACGACAGTGTGGGACAAGCTGTGGACCAGGGCTGGATGGCCGGCACCGGCTCCTATACATTCGCGCCCAACGCGCCCATGACGCGGGGAATGCTGGCGGTTGTGCTGTACAGCCTGGAGGGAAGGCCTGTCCCGGCCGGGGGCGCCGCTTTCTCCGATGTGCCGGAGGGCGCGTGGTACGGGAAGGCGGTACAGTGGGCCAGTCAGACCGGTGTTGCGGCAGGAAGGGGAGACGGCACCTTTGCTCCCCAGGATGCTGTTACCCGCCAGGAGCTTGCCCAAATGCTGTACAATTACGCCGGGTACAAGGACGGCGATCTGACAGCCCAGGGAGATTTAAGCGCCTTTCCAGACGGGGACGCTGTGGCGGGCTGGGCGGAGACAGCCATGGTCTGGGCCAGCGGCAGCGGCCTTATCAACGGTCACAAGGATACCGGCCTGCTGGACCCTGGCGGCGCCGCTACCCGGGCGCAGACTGCCGCCATTTTGAAAAAACTGGCGGAGCTTTAAAGCTCTTCGTATCGCTGAGGGGATTGCCGCAAGGACGGCAGTCCCTTTTGTATTCGCCGTGATAAGTCAGAAAAGCCGCGGCACTTGCGAAAAACCGCTTTTTGTCACGCTGAGGATGTGACAGAGGGCGGTTTTTTCACGTTCGAGCTTTGTGGAAAGCACTCCTTGACGCATTGCAGAAAGGTTCTCAGGGCGGGCTTGCCCTGAAGAGATTTGTAATAGATCCCAAAGGACAAGGGTGCCGCGCCCTTCAGCGGGATACGGGCGATGAAAGGATTTTCGGGAATCAGCAGATCCGGCAGAATGGAAATGCCATATCCCGCCGCAACCAGCAGGGAAATCATTTCCGCCGATTCGCAAAAGTAAAATTCCGAGGGCGGACGGTCCCCCATCAGCTGGCCTTGCAGCCGCGCGATGGTGAGCGAGGACCTGGGAGGAAGAAAGAGAACCAGCGGCTCGTTTTTTAAATCCTCCAGCGCTGCTTCCCTTTTTTCAGAGAGAGGGTGCCGGCTGGAGCACACGCACATAATCGGCGCTTTGGCAATTTCTCTGTAAACGGCGGTGCCTGGGGCAACCGTTTCCTTAAAGCCCGCAATGGCGTCCAGATCCCCCTTCTCCAGACCGCGGTAGATGTGCTGAAAGGGAATCAGCTGAAGCCGGGGGTGGATTCCCGGTCTTTTTTCCCGCAGGCGCTCCAAACTGTGGGACAGGAGAAACATGCAGGGAATGTGAGAGCAGCCCAGGGATAAAAGCTCCACGTCTCTGGAGGACGCGCTGTCAAACCGCTTTTTGGCCCGCTCAGAGATTGCCACAATTTGCTGGGCATCCCGCAGAAAGGCTTTTCCCTCCTCGGTAAGCTTGACAGAGCGGGTGGTCCGCTGAAAGAGGGTGACGTTCAGCTCCTTCTCCAGCGATTGAATCTGCTGGCTCACTGCCGGAGACGTCACATGAAGCTCCTGGGCGGCCTTGGCAAAGCTCAAATACTCCGCCACCGCCAGAAAGCAGGAAAGCTGAAAGGTATTCAAAAAGCGCTCTCCCCTTTCATTGATAAGTTTTTCTTTTTAATAGGAACACTTTCTAAATTCACTTTCAAGGAAAAATGCGTATAATAGGGATGACGCGAATTGTTAGGAAACGAACAGTTTGTGCCGGGATAGATCACAGAAAGGAGCGATTTTGATTGGAAGCAACTCTGCTTTGGACGTTGAGGCAGCTGTACCATTCCCTGGAGCGGCAGGGCAGACAGAGCATGAGGGAGCTTGAGCTGTCGCTGGGGCAGGCAATCGTGCTGTGCTGGCTGCTTTCCCAAAAGGGGGAATGTGTCTGCGCGGCAGATCTGCACAAGGCGCTGGGCTTGTCCAAGTCCGCCCTTTCCTCCACTCTGAAGGAGCTGCAAGCGAAGCAATACCTTTTAACAGTAGAAACCCCGGAGGATGACAGGGAAAAGCTGCTTGTTTTAACCGCCAGGGCCTTTGACGCCGAAGAAAAGCTCTGGACCTCCTTGCGGGAGCAGCAGCAAAGGCTTTGCGGAGACATTCCCGCCCAAAGGCTTGACCAGTTGGAAAGGGATTTGGAGGCCATGCTGCAAAGAATGAAGCGCTTGTGGAAACAGGAGGAATGTGTATGATAAAAACAATACTGGCCCAAGTGAGGGAATACAGGCTGCCAACGGTTTTGGCGCCTCTGTTCACAGTGGGAGAGGTTGTGTTGGAGGTGCTGATTCCCTTTGTCACGGCCTCCATCATTGACAAGGGCATCCAGGCGGGCAATATCCAGCAGGTGTACCTTTACGGCGGACTGATGCTGCTTATGGCCTTGCTCAGCCTGGTGTGCGGGGTCCTGGCGGGACGCTTCGCGGCCAAAGCGTCCTCCGGTCTGGCGTGCAACCTGCGTGAGAGCATTTATGAAAAGGTCCAAACCTTTGCCTTTTCCAACATAGACAAGTTCAGCACAGCCGGTCTGGTAACCCGTATGACCACCGATGTGACCAACGTGCAAAACGCTGTCCAAATGCTTTTGCGGATTGCGGTGCGGGCGCCGCTGATGCTGGTGTGCAGCATGGTGATGTGCTTTTTTATCAGCGGAAGGCTCAGCGCTGTTTTTTGGCGGCGATTGTGATTTTGGCGGCAGTCCTGAGCGTGATCGTGGTGAGAACCACAAAAATCTTCAGTCAGGTGTTCCGCCAGTACGACGATTTAAACGCCAGCGTTCAGGAGAATGTATCCGCCATTCGGGTGGTAAAGGCGTTTGTCCGGGAAGAGTATGAGAACGAGAAATTCGAAAAAGCGGCGGAAAGGCTTTACCGCCTGTTTGTCAAGGCAGAGGGAATTCTGGCCCTGAACAACCCCGCCATGATGCTGGTGGTCTATGGATGTATCTTGGCCATCTCCTGGCTTGGCGCCCAGCTCATTGTGGCCGGCAGCCTGACCACCGGCAATTTGACGTCCCTGTTCAGCTATGTCATGAGCGTTCTCATGTCCCTGATGATGCTTTCCATGGTGTTTGTTATGATTACCATGAGCGCTGCCAGCGTCAGGCGCATTGCGGAAGTCCTGAACGAGCTTCCCGATATGACCAATCCAGAGAGCCCGGAAACAGAGGTGCCTGACGGCAGCGTCGATTTCAATCACGTTACCTTCTCCTACAAGCACGGCAGCGGGGAAAAGGCCCTGCGCGATATAGACCTTCACATCCGCTCGGGAGAGACAGTTGGTATCATCGGCGGCACCGGCAGCGGAAAATCCAGCTTGGTCAATCTGGTCTGCCGTTTGTACGATGTGGATGAGGGCTCCGTTTGTGTGGGAGGCCGGGATGTGCGTTCCTTCGATATAAGGATATTCTCCTTGTTCAATGACCGCGTCCTCCACGTCCTCCTGGCCGGAAAGGACGGTACAGCGCTTGAGGGCGGAGAAGGATTCCCCAATTTCCTTCAGCTCCCTGCTATTTTCCAACAGGGGGAAACCTCCGCATAAGCCCGTCCGTCCAAGGTATTACCCGTCTGCGCCTTCGTCCAGCCCCTTGTAGGAGCAGCCGGAGCAAAGCAAAAGCTCCAGTGCGAACGGCAAGCGAAGGAGCCTTTTCACAAGATTCCGCCTCCTTTATTTAGACGGCGTTTCAGGGAAAAGGCAGATGAGCCTTTGTCTTTTGCGACGCTTTCCTGTCCAGCGTTTTTCGGCTCCGCTGGGAAAGGTTTCCCCCACACGCCGATCAGCCTGCGGACCCAGCAGGCGCAAAAAACGACTGGTTTCTCGAGCGTGAAGTGCCGCTCTCAGGAAACCAGCCGTTTCTTTGCTTTCTTAAATTTTGCCACACCCGCTGTGTGGGAGAAAATTTTCCCTGGGGCTGGAGGAAAAGCTCCAGCATCGCCTGTAAAGAATTTGCGTGTCTCTCGGCCTCCTGCGCCGGTCGCGCGCCGGTTACGGAGCAAAGGCTATTGACACATCGCCGTTATTGCAGGAGACATCCAGCGTCTTTTCACCTCCGGATTTCTCATCTGGCAGGTTGCTTTCGCCCTTTTTAATTTGGGTTTGGATGACGAAATCATCATAGCTTCCCGCGATTGTGCCGGAGATATTCCCATTTTTGGCATGGAGTGTCAGAGCCCTGCCCACGTCCAGGCTTTCAAAGGATAGATTCCCACCGTTGGAGGAGAGGCTGATCTCTCCGGTTACAGCCAGCGCCGGCAGAGTGATATTCTCGTTGGTTGTGGACAGCGTCACATTTTCCAAAAGTCCGTCGGGTATTTCCAGCCGGATTCTTCGGTCCTCTGCGGCGGGCTTTCCCCCAATGTAGTCGGTCCAAGCTTTATCGCTGGCGCTGGTCATCGTCAGCACGTTTTCATCTGAAACGGAAATCTCATAATACTCTTTGCTGTTTTCGAAGTACTGGATGTGAACCTGGTTGTCCGGGGACAAGGCCACTTCAATGCTTCTGTCCTCCACGTCCAGCTGAATTTCCAGAATCTGTGTGTCCGGGGTATAGCTTTTTTCCTCAAAGGGCTGGCTGTTGTCAGAGCAGCCTGCCAAGGCACAGCAGCCCATTACAAGGCACAGTAGAGATAAAAAGGTTTTTCTCATAATTCATTCCTCCATCGTGGTTGAGTAGAGACTGATTTTTTTCGCAAATCTCATACTGGGGCAGTTGAGTTTTACGGAATTTCATGCTAGAATGAAGTATAAACATTTGTGCAACACAAAGGTCAAGAGGGGAAACCGGAAGATGAAAAAATATTTTTCCGTGGGAGAGGCCGCCAAGGCTGTCCGTGTCACCAGTGAAACCCTGCGGCATTATGACCGCATCGGCTTGGTGAAGCCAAGCAAAAAGGACGAATGGACCCATTACCGGTATTACACCGAGGAGGATCTTGTCAGGCTGAATACAGTGCGGGCCTTGCAGCTGATGGACTTGCCGCTGCGGGAGATAAAAAAGGTTTTGGAATATGACGATCTTGAAAAAATCATCGATTTTTTAGCGCGGGCGGAGAAAAAGGCGGACGAAAAGATCGCCGCGCTTCAGGCCAGCAAGGCGAAAATTCAGCTGGCAAAAGCGGATTACGAGAAAAAGCTGCAGAGCCAGCAAAGCTTTTCCAGCGTGTTTGAAAAGGAATACCCAGAGCGGGTCATTTTGCTGTCCGATACCCTAGAAGCCCCAACGTTGGATACTCTTTGGAATTACCTGAATCACTTCTATGAAAAAATACCTCCCGACTTGAGAAAGGACTTCGATTTTGAGGACTTGGCCGGGATTTACACCGAGCGGGGACGGACCAGGCTTTTCGCCGTTTGCACCCGGTACGGGGATATAGAGGGGCTGA
>OIYU01001719.1_pt1 | contig 13365 bp, 8 predicted proteins | sample 1588321 | NCBI WGS metagenome assembly OIYU01 (sample SAMN03283258) | human gut metagenome | biome: human-associated habitat; material: feces | host: Homo sapiens | place: USA | collected 2013 | reverse complement strand
TCGCTGGCTATCTGCCGGAGGACGCAGGAAATGCCTATCAGGCAAAGCATTACCATGGCGTGTTGTTGGTCTATGCTGGCCAGGTGGATGAGGGCGCTGAATGGGGACCAGCGGAGCCGGACAAGCTTTCTGCACCGACCATTTATGGCGAGCCGCAAACCCAATCCTACATGGATTACTATACCGTTGCGTTCAATGAAGGTTTTGATGTAGTAGATCCCTGGAAAGAGGCAGTCCAGAGAGTTACGGTAAATGGTGTGGAGTATCGAGAGACGGATTATATCAGTTTTGATTCCAACCAGACCTATCAACTACCGCCAGCGGACAACGAGATCCGCATCGGAAGCGAAAGCTTTGAGAAGGGTGAAACCTATCATGTTGTTGTCGAAGCAGAAGGTTATGAGGATCTTACCTTCGACATTGTAGCGAAATATTAATCGTTGTTTCTCTATATTTAAATAGTCCAGTGCTCGGCCTGTTCTGAGACCGAGCACTTATTTTATGTACACAATAAAACCCTTGATTCCAATTATAAAATAAATCATCCATTGCTTGTGTGAAAGTGCTGAGAAATAAATACATATTACATTTTATGGGGAGGATTTTTTCTGTTGCCTTCATTATAATTCTGTTTATTTGGTTTCTTTGCCCGCATCGAAATCATAAGAATTTTGTCATTGACAAGAGTAAGGGATGGTGATACCTTAAATGTGCGTTTTTCGGAAAATGATACCAGGCGGTTAGTTTTAGCTAACTGAAAGAGGTGCACACTAACAGTGAATTCTTTCACTGTTAGTGCTGTCTAAACCTACAACTACAATACAGATCGGACCTATCAGATCTCCGAATATGACAATGAATTCTGCATTGGAGCCGAAAGTTTTAAACGTGGAGAAACCTATCATGTTGTCATGAAAGCAGATGGTTATAAAGGTTTCACATGTGATATGAAGGCATAACGGCTAGACGGCACACCACAAAAATTAAGCGCCCAACCTTGAGGAAGGTCGGGCGCATTTTTTATCAAAGCGACGTTAAGAAAACAATTTACTTTAATTTCTATCATGATCAAGTTGAAACGTTTGGAAACCGATGGAGATGAATCCATTTCATCCTCATTGTAAACCGTAGTAAAGACAAAATCATGTCTATACTCTTTGATACAGGCAAAGTAGATTCTCGCATAATTTTATTCTCTTGTTTTTCGGAATACACCAATTCCCAGTAGACCAGGCCCTGTATGAACTCCCAAGGCCGGACTGATCTGTCCCTGTACAGTAATCTTTCCTTTGGGAATTTTAGTTTTGAGATCTGCATAAATCCGTTCTGCCTCTTCCGCAGCGTCCCCATGCATAATCGCGAGCTCTACTTCCGAGTGGCCAGCCATCTGTTGCGCAAGCGCTTCAAGCTTGTGGATGGATTGTACACGTCCGAGGGCCTTTCCAGCCGTATAGTAAATTCCGTCGGAATTGCAGGATATGATTGGCTTTAGGTTGAGCGCCGTGCCAAAAGCTGCGGCAACCAGCCCAATTCGGCCCCCTTTTTGTAGGTATTCTAAACTTTTAACACAAAAGAACACGCGGCTATTTGGAACTTCTAAGGGCAACTTTTGCAATAATTCCTGCCAACACATCCCATGTTCCAGATATTGAGCAGCCCGCAGAGCCAGAAAGCCGCTGCCAATGGAGATATTTTTTGTATCCAATACATGGCACTCAAGACCGTGATAGGCATCCCCTAAGATTTTCATCACATTACAGGTTCCGCTCAGATTGCTGGAAATACAGACGATCAATACCTTTTCATAACCATCCGCTTTAATTTGATCGAAAACCTGATTGATGAGGGCGCCATCTGGAAGAGAGGTCTTGGGAATTTCAATGGGAAGCATGGCATATACCGTGTTGGCACTGATGTTCACGCCGTCCAGATATTCCCGTTCTTTGTACAAAATACGCAGGGGAATTTGATAGATATGATATTTCTCCAAAAGCTCCTTGGGAATATCTCCGCCGGAATCGGTTAAAATGGCTACTTTATCCTGATTCATAGTAAAAGCCTTCCTATTAAAATTATGTAATGATAAGCACGCTGTTATCTGGTTTTTATAACAAGATTATAGCGTGCTTTTATAGAAAAGTCAAGGCAACGGCTGTTACAATTCATAGAAGTGTCGTACGCTTTAAGCGCTGATATAGCCCTTCCCTCCATTTGAGGACCTTCTGAAAGAGGAAGAATCGAAAATGCCAACCATCGAGAAAATTTTGGATGGTTTCTTCTTCATGAATCATATTGAAACTTTGTTTGGTGTTTTAAAGCTATCCGGGTCTTATCAACCTCTATAAGGAGCATAATACGCCTGCGCATAGATTTCCTGAATTTCGCGGATCAGCGGATACCTTGGGTTTGCGGTAGTACATTGATCCTCATGTGCACGCTCCGCAAGTTCCGGAAGACGGTCAAAGAAAATCTTTTCTTCCACACCACAATCCTTGATACACAGGGGACAGTCGAGCTCCTGTTCTAGGCGGTAAACCGCTTTGATAAGATTTTGAACACTTTCCTCTGTGGTCCGTCCACCACAGCCGATAAATGAGGCGATCTTTGCGTACTTTTGATCCGCAACAAAGGTTTCGTACTTTGGAAAAGCAGTAAACTTGGTGGGCTTTTGCGCATTGTAGGCAATGACATAAGGAAGAATGACCGCGTTGGCCCGCCCGTGGGGAATATGGAACTCTCCGCCCAATTTATGCGCCATAGAGTGGTTGAGTCCCAAAAATGCGTTGGTGAATGCCATTCCTGCGATACATGAGGCATTGTGCATCTTTTCACGCGCTACAGGGTCTGCGGCGCCGTTTTTATAGGCGCGCGGGAGATATTCAAATACCATTCCGATCGCCTGAAGGGCCAGGCCATCCGTGTAGTCGCTTGCCATGACGGATACATACGCTTCAATTGCATGTGTGAGGACGTCCAGACCGGTATCACGGGTGGCTGCCTTGGGAAGGTTCCAAACGAATTGCGGGTCGATGATGGCTACATCTGGACGGACTGCATAGTCGGCAAGCGGATATTTAATGTTCCCGTTTTGGCGGTCCGTGATAACAGTGAATGCAGTTACCTCACTTCCAGTACCAGAAGTGGTTGGAATCGCGACAAGTTTTGCCTTTTCCCCTAAACGTGGGAATTTATAGGCGCGCTTCCGGATGTCCAGAAACTTTAAACGCAGACCATCGAACGAAGCTTCCGGATGTTCATAAAAGAGCCACATCCCCTTTGCTGCATCGATAGCAGAGCCGCCGCCGAGCGCAATAATCACATCGGGTTGGAATGCGCGCATAGCCTCTACGCCTCTTCGAATGGTTGAAACATCCGGATCGGGTTCTACATCGGAATAGATCTCGGAATGGCAGTACACAGGCCGTTTCCGCAGATAGTATAAAATCTTGTCCACATATCCCAGCTGCACCATGGTCGCATCCGTGACGATAAAGGCGCGTTCGATGTCCGGCATCTTTTCTAAATATTGAATAGAATCTTCTTCAAAGTAAATTTGTGGCGGTACTTTGAACCACTGCATGTTGACCCTCCTCTGGGCAATCCGTTTGCGGTTAATCAGATTCACAGAGGACACGTTGGAGGTGGTGGAATTGTGACCATAGGAGCCACATCCAAGCGTCAGAGAAGGGGTATTGGTGTTGTAAATATCACCGATTGCCCCCTGTGAGGAGGGGGAATTGGAGATTACACGGCCGACTTTCATCTCCTTGCCATATGCTTTGATGAGGTCTGGATTTGTAGAGTGAATCACAGCGGAATGCCCCAAACCGCCGAGTTCCAACATTTTTTTAGCCATCGCAAAGCCTTCGCCGTGACCTTTGACCACGAAATAAGCCAGAACGGGAGAGAGCTTTTCGCGCGAAAGCGGATAGTCAGGTCCTACGTCAGCAAGACGTGCGATAAGGATCTTCGTCTGATCCGGCACATGAATGCCGCTCTGCTCGGCAATCCAAGAGGCAGATTTTCCGACAACATCTGGGTTGACTGCTTGTGTCTGTGGATTGATAACAAAGTTGGAAACCTTTTCAATCTCATCCCCCTGTAAAAAGTAGCAATTGTTTGCCTTCATGATGCGTTCAAAGGAATCTGCAATTTCTTCATCCACAATGACAGCCTGTTCAGAAGCGCAGATCATGCCGTTGTCAAAAGTTTTGGAGAGCATCAAATCTGTACAGGCACGTTCCAAACGGGCGGTCTTTTCAATGTAGCACGGGACATTTCCAGGTCCGACACCCAAAGCTGGTTTCCCCGTACTATAGGCCGCCCGGACCATTCCACTGCCGCCGGTCGCCAGGACCAAGGATACGCCGGGATGGTTCATCAACGCATTGGTAGCCGCAATGGATGGCGCTGTAATCCACTGTATGCAGTCCTCCGGAGCGCCGGCCCTGACTGCGGCGTCGCGCATCACCCGTGCAGCCTCGACAGAGGATTTTTGGGCGCTTGGATGAAATCCGAAGATGATCGGATTGCGCGTTTTCATACAGATCAACGACTTGAAAAGCGTAGTAGAAGTCGGATTAGTAACAGGCGTGACACCGGCGACCACACCCACAGGTTCTGCCACTTCCACATAGTCCTCTAGCTCATTTTCTTCCACAATTCCAACGGTTTTCTGGCCCTTAATGGAGTGCCAAATGTATTCTGTCGCAAAGATATTCTTGATAATTTTATCCTCGACAACGCCGCGTCCGGTTTCTTCATAGGCAAGTTTTGCCAACCGTACATGTTGGTCCAATCCGGCCAATGCCATAGCGTGAACAATGGAATCGACTTGTTCCTGGTTCATGTCCATAAAAGCCTGGAGGGCCCTTTGCGCCCGCTGAACCAGGCGATCAATCATTGTGTGTACTTCTCCTTCGGTGTCAGCCGCTGCCTCCCGTGCCCGTGCTTCCACAGCGGCATCTGTTTCGGATTCCGGGATGCCTGTTTTCTTTACCACAGGTACTTTTCTTGCTTTTTCATCCATACCTTGGTTCCTCCCCTGTTGTATTTGTTGGTAGTATCTCCTTGTGGAAAAGGAAATATGCTGAAAAGTAGGGGGGACTTGCGGCTTTTTGCGTATAAAGGCAGCGCGCAGTTGGAAAAAGAGCTTACTAGTAAGAAAAGAGCTTTGACACGTTCCTTTTGAGATGGAAACAGGTCATGGCTTAACAAAAATGAGTCCATAAAAAAGTGTGTCTCAAGGCTACGAATTTTGAATTCATAGGAAAGGAACATCCTTTTTTCTGTCTGGAAATAACATCGAAGTCTCTAAAAAGCGAGGGTATCCCAAAAGTCATAAAATGACTGAAGGATACCCTCGTTCTGCAAGGATCCGTAGGATCTACAGTTATTTTGTTGGATGCATGGGCTCATTGGTGATGCGATAACAAAGCGTCATCAAGCTGTCGTTCAGATGGACGTTTTCCACAATCGCATCGGCATATTTCATGCTGATGTCATAGTGACTAAAATTCCAGAAACAGCGGATACCCAACGCATACAGCCGGTCACTCAAGGATTCCACCGCACTTCGGGGAACACAGAGCACTGCCATGGTTGGCTTTTCAAGGTTACAAAAGCGCTCCAATGTATCGATGTTGCGCACGGTGAGCCCATTGATGGTTTGACCGATCTTTGTATCGGAATTGTCAAAAATCCCCACCAGCGTAAATCCCTCCGTTTCGAAGGAAAGATGGGAAGCGATGGCCCGCCCCAGATTACCTGCACCGATTAGTACCGCTTTGTAGGCATGGGATAGACCCAGAATGTTTCCGATTTCTGTACAGAGCTGATCCACCATGTAGCCGTATCCCTGCTGCCCAAACCCACCAAAACAATTGAGATCCTGGCGGATTTGGGAGGCGGTAAGCCCCAGTTTGGCCGAAAGCTCCGTTGAGGAGATGCGTGTAACGCCTTTTTCTCCCAAAAGTTTGAGGAATCGGTAGTACCTGGGAAGCCGCCGGATGACGGACATGGAGATATTTTCCCGTTTTGGCATAATTGATTAGGTCCTTTCTATTCAGAAAAAGAAAGCCAGTTGAGATTCCGCCGTCCGTGCGGAGTGCTTACAGCATTGCCACAAGGCGCTTGTCAATCTCTCTCAGGAAGGTTTCCGTATCCACGGTCGTTTTATTCGGAAGATTGGAAAGGCTGGCGAGATCGCCGGTCATAACGCCCTCTTCAATGGTCTGAATCGAAGCGTGCTCCAACTTGTCCGCAAAGTCCATCAGAGCGGAATTGCCGTCGAGTTCGCCGCGTTTACGCAGCGCGCCTGTCCAGGCAAACAACGTCGCCATGGAGTTTGTGGAGGTTTTTTCTCCCTTTAAGTGCTTATAATAATGACGCTGTACGGTGCCGTGTGCCGCTTCATATTCGTATACGCCGTCCGGGGAAACCAATACACTGGTCATCATAGCCAGGCTACCGTAGGCGGTGGCGACCATATCGCTCATCACATCGCCATCGTAGTTTTTACACGCCCAGATATAACCGCCTTCAGAGCGGACCACGCGGGCAACGGCATCGTCGATCAAGGTATAGAAATACTCGATCCCTGCTGCATCGAATTTTTCCTTATATTCAGCGTCAAAGATCTCTTGGAAAATATCCTTGAACCGGTGATCGTACTGCTTGGAAATGGTATCCTTGGTTGCAAACCAGAGGTCCTTTTTGGCATCCAAAGCATAGTTAAAGCACGAGCGCGCGAAGCTGCTGATGCTCTTGTCCAGATTGTGGATTCCCTGGATGATACCGGGGGTCTGGAAATCATGGATGGTAGCGCGCGTTTCCTTTCCCTCGGAATCCGTGACAACAAGCTCGGCCTTGGCGCCGGCTGGCACCTGCATCTCTACATTGCGGTATACGTCGCCGTAAGCATGACGGGCGATGGTGATGGGTTTTGTCCATGTGGGGATGAATGGCGTAATGCCTTTTACCAAAATGGGAGTGCGGAAAACCGTACCGTCCAACATGGCGCGGATGGTTCCATTCGGGGATTTCCACATCTCCTTGAGGTTATACTCTTCGACGCGCGCCGCATTCGGAGTAATGGTAGCGCATTTGACAGCCACGCCGTACTTTTTGGTGGCGTTGGCGCTGTCCACAGTCACCTGGTCGTTGGTTTCATCGCGGTGTTTGAGGCCAAGATCGTAATATTCAGTTTTCAGATCAATATAGGGCGTGAGAAGAATATCCTTTATCATCTTCCAGATGATACGGGTCATCTCGTCGCCGTCCATCTCCACAAGCGGGGTGGTCATAGGAATCTTATTGGCCATGGGAAATCCCTCCATTACGTTCAATTTTATTTGGACTGCTCTCTTGTATAGTTCAGTAGGCCGCCAGCCAGGACCATCTCGCGCTGGCGCGCTGAGAGGACGGCCTCTGCTTCGAATTCAATCCCCTTCGTTACATCCTTCACAACGATCTTTGAATCATTGGCGATTGCTGTACGAATTTCCGGCAATTCCAGCTCATCCATCTGATCTACACGATCATAATCGGACTCATTCTTAAAGACCAATGGGAGTATTCCAGCATTGGCCAGGTTTGCGCAGTGGATACGCGCGAAACTTTTGGCCAGGACTGCCTTTACCCCCAGATACAGCGGCACAAGCGCCGCATGTTCACGGGAAGAGCCTTGTCCGTAGTTAGCGCCGCCGATAACGATGCCCTTGCCATATTCTTTGCAGCGTTCCGGGAACTCTTTATCGCATACAGCGAAGCAGAAATTGCTGAGGTACGGGATGTTGGAACGGTAGGGAAGGATCTTCGCGCCGGCCGGCATGATGTGATCGGTTGTAATATTGTCGCCAACCTTGAGCAGCGCTTTCGCCGCAATGGTTTCCGGCAGCGGGTCCGTGGTGGGAAATTCCTTGATGTTTGGTCCGCGCAGGATTTCGATTTGGTCCATCTCGCTCTCCGGAGCTGGCGCAACAACCATGTTGTCGTTGATAAGGAACTTCTCCGGCAGGGCAATCGGCACTTCATCCCCGAGAGTCTGCGGATTTGTGAACACACCGGTCAGTGCAGAAGCTGCAGCTGTCTCCGGGCTGACCAGATAGATTTGGCCATCCGCAGTACCGGAACGGCCTTCAAAGTTGCGGTTGAAGGTGCGCAGGGAGATCCCTTTGGAATTCGGGGACTGGCCCATACCGATACACGGACCGCAGGCGCATTCCAGAATACGGGCTCCTGCAGCGATCAGATCTGCCAGAGCGCCATTCTGCGCCAACATATTGTAAACCTGCTTGGAACCAGGGGCAATGGCCAGGCTTACATCCGGATGAACCGTCTTGCCTTTTAGGATGGAGGCGACACGCATCAAATCCAGATAGGAGGAGTTGGTGCAGGAACCGATGCAGACCTGGTCGACCTTGATGGCGCCGATCTCATCCACGGATTTTACATTGTCCGGGCTGTGGGGGCAGGCGGCCAACGGGACCAATTCGGACAGGTCAATGGAGATCTCTTCGTCATACACAGCATCCGGATCAGAAGAAAGCTCAATCCAATCCTCCTCGCGGCCCTGCGCCTTCAGGAAGGACCGGGTGATTTCGTCGGATGGGAAGATGGAGGTAGTGGCGCCCAGCTCTGCGCCCATGTTGGTGATGGTAGCACGTTCCGGTACGGACAGACTCTTGACACCCTCGCCGGAATATTCGACAATTTTTCCCACACCGCCCTTGACCGAGAGAATCTGCAAAACCTTCAAGATGACATCCTTCGCAGAAACCCAGGGGGAAAGTTTCCCTGTCAGGTTTACGCGCAACATCTTGGGCATGGTGATGTAATAGGGACCGCCGCCCATGGCGACTGCGACATCCAAGCCGCCTGCACCCATTGCCAACATCCCGATACCGCCGCCGGTTGGCGTATGACTGTCGGAACCGATCAGGGTCTTGCCCGGAATTCCGAAGCGCTCCAGATGCACCTGATGGCAAATACCGTTTCCTGGGCGAGAGAACCAGATGCCGTGCTTTTTGGCGATGCTTTGGATAAAGCGGTGGTCGTCGGCGTTTTCAAAGCCGGTTTGCAGGGTGTTGTGGTCGATATAAGCAACGCTCCGCTCTGTTTTGACGCGCGGAACGCCCATTGCCTCAAATTCGAGATAGGCCATGGTACCGGTCGCATCCTGTGTGAGGGTCTGATCGATTTTCAGGCCGATCTCGCTGCCGACTGTCATCTCGCCGCTCACAATATGGTTTTTAATGATCTTTTGCGCCAAAGTCAGTCCCATATGATTTTCCTCCATTTTTACTTTCGAAAGTTTTCGTGAATGATCCTGTCTAATTTATTATTCCTATTATCGTTCAATTTCCTAAGATTGTCAATATATTCACACAGATGGGGCCTTGTATCGGTTCTATGTTACCGGTTTATGCTCTGTGAAATTTTGGCGAGGCAGCAAGCTCTGCAGATCAGGATTTGGAAATCGGAACAACCCCTGGCTTGAAGGCCGTGTGGAATGATGTTATAATACAATTGAACTTGCCTATACCGCAATTTTCCCGCGTCCTTCGTGTATGAACTGCTGGATGGCCGGAACACTAAGCGGTAGGAGGTGGCAAGTATGGAAAAAACGTATTCGGCCATGCGTGCCGCGCGGTATGCTGTGGCGCAGCCCGCTGGCGTAAGAAATGATAGCGGAGAAAATAAAGACCGCAGTGAAGCGCGAGACGACGAAAAGCAACAGACCGATCAAATTGTGGATACCGGTTCGGTCATCACCGGAGATGGGCGGCATATGATTCATTGCTTGACGGTGATTGGCCAGATCGAGGGACATAATGTCTTGCCGTCGCAAAATAAGACCACAAAATATGAACATGTAATCCCGCAGCTTGTGGCCATCGAGGAAGAACCACGCATTGACGGTTTATTGATTATTCTAAATACCGTAGGCGGGGATGTGGAGGCCGGACTCGCAATTGCGGAACTGGTCGCTGGCATGAAAAAACCGACGGTTTCTTTGGTGTTGGGTGGAGGGCATTCCATCGGAGTGCCGTTGGCTGTAGCAGCAAAGCATTCCTTTATTGCACCGAGCGCAACCATGACAATCCATCCAGTGCGGATGAACGGATTGATGTTGGGGGTTCCACAGACCTTGGAATACTTCCAGAGGATGCAAGAGCGAATTACGCAATTTGTGACCGACAATTCGCATATTACCCCTCAGCGCTTTTATGAGCTGGCTATGAATACCGAGGAGCTGGTCATGGATGTGGGAACGGTCTTGGACGGGCCGGACGCGGTGAAAGAGGGCTTGATTGACTCCTTGGGGAGCCTGTCGGATGCGATCGATTGTTTATACAAGATGATTGACAAGGAGAAAAAGGCAGCAAAAAAGACCTCGAAGTCGACAAAAAAGACCGGCAAAAAGGCTTAGAATGATAGCCTCACCCCGTAGGCGGAAAATAAAGGCTTTTGAAGGCTGTAAGAATATTGAACGCACAGGCGGCTGGAAAACATGACAGGCTACCGTTAGGTAGATTGAACGAATGTAAAAAACGGTTCCCGCTATCCTAATGCCGTAGATGGAAAGATTTGGTGACCGTTTGCCGAACAGCCTTATAAAAATTTCCACACGGATTTGTGTATTTTGGCCGTTTGGTTTTTGAGGAACACAGGCGCGGTGTAAACCGCGCTTTACATATTTTACTTGAATAGACGGCGGATAGGCGCCGAAGTAATTGGGGGATAAAGTGGCTGGTAAATACGAAAAAAAGACGAGGACTACAAAAAAGAATACGCCTGCAAAGCGAAACAGCAACTCGCAGGCGCGGCGGCAGGCAGAAAAACAGCGTGCCGCTAATCGCCGAATGAGTGAAACAAAAACGACGAAAGCGGAACGGGAAGCGAAACGGGCGGAAGAAGCCAAGCAGCGCAATCAGATTTTAGCGATATTGCTTTTTGCCTTGTCCATTTTTATGGCCTGCTTGGTTTTGATCGAGGGAGACCATGTATGGCTTTGGTTACATAATCTGTTGATGGGCCTCTTTGGAACTTGTGCAATCCTTTGGCCTGTGCTGCTCTTGTATATTTCGATTGTTACAGCGTTTGAGCGGCGCAGTGGGAAGATGCGGGTGAAAATCGGCATCATGGTTGGAATCATCATCTTGGTGTGCGCTGCTTTCTACATATTTGGCGAGAGCGCACAGGAAGGGATGTCCTTTTTCCAGACGCTTGGAGGGCTCTATGGGAAGGGGATTGAACGTTCCGGGGCTGGGCTGGTGAGCGGCCTGCTGGGAATCCCGCTTGTGATGCTTTTAGGAACCGTTGGGGCGCGAATTGTGATTATCTTACTATTATTTGTGGCGGTGATGATTCTCACGGGCACAAGCTTGGTGCAACTTTTCCGTACGGTGGCAAAACCTGCAGAGGTGGTTGCCAACAACATTGGGGAAGCGCGTGAGCGCAGGCAGATGGAACGCCAGCATGACATGAATATCGACATCGCTCTTGATCCGGATGATCCCAACCACTTGCCAGCCCACCCGGTCAAGTCGGTCAAACCACAGCGGAATGAAAAGCTGGAAAAACTGGAGAAGGTTTTTCATACGCCGGACCCCGTGCTCGAAGGAGAAGACCGCCCGGAAGAGCCTGCCGAGGTATTCCGCAAGCCGATTGGCGTGCAGCCGACGGACTCTGTGGTACAGCCAGTGGAGGGAATCCCGGTACCGGAACCACTGACTCCGCTTATGCCGAAATCTATGGAGAAAAAGCAGTTACCAGAGGAGCAAGCGCCCGCCAAGGAGGTTCAACTCACGATGTTGGACGAACCGCCGGAGGACGGTGAGTATCATTTTCCGCCGGTTTCGATGTTGGAGACAACGAAAGCAGCCGACGAAAGCGAGATTGCCCATGAGTTGCAGACCAACGGCCGCATGTTGGTGGAAACGTTGAAGAGCTTTGGCGTACAGACGAAAATTCTGGATATCTCCCGTGGCCCGGCGGTGACACGCTATGAGCTACAACCTGCGGCGGGAGTAAAAATCAGCAAGATTACCAATCTTGCGGACGACATTGCCATGAACTTGGCCGCTTCCGGTGTGCGCATTGAAGCGCCCATCCCAGGAAAGGCAGCGGTGGGCATTGAGGTACCGAACAAAAAGGTCAGTGTGGTGCGTATGCGTGAGCTGATCGAATCGAATACCTTTGTCACCAGCAAGAGTCGTTTAACAGTGGTGTTGGGACGCGATATTGCGGGCGAAATCGCTACGGCCGACCTGGCGAAAATGCCACACCTGCTGATCGCCGGTTCTACGGGGTCCGGCAAGTCCGTGTGCATCAATTCGTTGATTGTCAGTCTTTTGTATAAATCGACACCGGATGAGGTGCGTTTTCTGATGATCGACCCAAAGGTGGTCGAGCTCGGTATTTACAATGGAATTCCACAGTTGTTGGTCCCTGTCGTGACCGATCCGCGTAAGGCCGCAGGCGCATTGAGCTGGGCGGTTACAGAAATGCTCAAACGCTATAAAATCTTTGCCGAAAACAATGTGCGGGATCTAGCGGCGTATAACCGCTTGGCCAGTTCCTGTGGGTATCAGGATGAGCAGGGGCAGCCGATGCAGCACATGCCGCAGATTGTGATTATTATCGATGAGTTGGCAGACCTGATGATGGCCGCCCCCAACGAAGTAGAGGATTCCATCTGCCGGTTGGCTCAGATGGCACGTGCCGCAGGTATGCATTTAGTGATCGCCACACAGCGCCCTTCGGTGGATGTTATCACAGGGATCATCAAGGCGAACATTCCCAGCCGAATCGCTTTTGCTGTCTCTTCACAGGTGGACTCCCGCACAATTCTCGATATGGGCGGCGCAGAAAAGCTTTTAGGGCGCGGCGATATGTTGTTTGCCCCGGTGGGTTCTCCGAAGCCCATTCGAATTCAGGGCTGTTTTGTCAGCGACAGCGAAATTGAAAGCATTGTAAACTTTGTTAAGAAATCGCAGGAACCCGGCTACGATGCAGGAATCGCAGAGGAAATTGAGAAGAATGCTGTGGCAGAAAAGGGGAGTGCTGGCAACGATACGGCGGATTCAGACCAGGACCCGATGATGCAGGAAGCAATCAAGTGTGTGGTGGAGGCAGGACAGGCTTCTACGTCTCTCTTGCAGCGCCGCCTGCGTTTGGGATACGCACGCGCGGGCAGATTGATCGACGAGATGGAACAGATGGGAATCGTCGGCCCACACGAGGGAAGTAAACCGCGCCAAGTGCTGATAACCTACCAGCAGTGGCTCGAAATGAATATGCGGGTTAGCGACGAGCAAAGCAATCCGACGAACGAATCGTAAGATGAATCCGGGCCGCTTC
>OIYU01001713.1_pt1 | contig 13399 bp, 9 predicted proteins | sample 1588321 | NCBI WGS metagenome assembly OIYU01 (sample SAMN03283258) | human gut metagenome | biome: human-associated habitat; material: feces | host: Homo sapiens | place: USA | collected 2013 | reverse complement strand
CAGAGCGACAACTTGTCATTCAAAGAGGACGGCATGACCAGAAGGTCTATGCCGTCCTCTTTTCATGCCAATTTGTTCGCTCTGGCGACCGCTCGCTGACGTTGTCAGAGCATCGGCGTTGCCTTGGCCGTTGGAAATAATCCCAGATGTAGTCGTTGGGGACGTTCTTAAATGACTAGTCATAAGGGACACTCTTGCCGGCACTTGGGGACAGTCCCTAAGTGCCGGCAGATTGGGACACTCCTTTGCAAGATGGCGCTGAAGAGTGTCCCCAACAACTAGTCGTTTAATGCATCAGTTTCTGTCGAGTCGGTGCTCTTTGCGGGTTGCCCGTATAATGGTTTGCGTATGAACCGCAACCAAGGAGTTCCAGTTTATGGACCAGAGCCTTTTTAAATTCGACCTGATCGCCGAGGACCCGACGACGCACGCGCGCGCCGGCGTGCTGCACACCCCGCACGGCGACATCGAGACACCGATCTTTATGCCCGTGGGCACCAAGGCAAACGTCAAGGGTATTCCTACCGAGACCGTCAAGCAGCTCGGCGCCCAGATTGTGCTTGCCAATACCTATCATCTGTCCATGCGCCCCGGCGAGGACACCATCGCCGAGCTGGGCGGCCTGCACAAGTTCATGAACTGGCATGGCCCCATTCTTACCGACTCGGGCGGCTTCCAGGTGTTCAGCCACAACGACGCCGTCAAGCTCACCGACGAGGGCGTGCGCTTTATCGTCAACGACTACGACGGTCGCCACGTGTTCTGGACGCCCGAGGACAACATGGAAATCGCCATGAAGCTCGGCTCCGACATCTGCATGCAGCTGGACCAGTGCCCGGGCTATCCCGCCACGCGCGCCTACGTTGAGCGCGCCGTTGAGCTGTCGAGTATGTGGGCCGAGCGCTGCTACAAGGCTCACACCCGCGATGACCAGGCACTCTTTGGCATCGTCCAGGGCGGCATGCATCTGGACCTGCGCCTTCGATCGCTGCGCCACCTGGAGGAGTGCGGCGACTTCCCCGGCTACGGCATCGGCGGCTACTCGGTGGGCGAGGACCACGAGACCATGTTCGAGACGCTGGCGCCGTTGGTTTCCGAGTACATGCCTAAGCACAAGCCGCGCTACCTCATGGGCGTCGGCAACCCTACCACGCTCGTGCGCGGTGTGGGCGTGGGCATCGATATGTTCGACTGCGTGCTGCCGACGCGCACCGGCCGCATGGGCACGGCATTCTCCAGTGAAGGTCGCCTTAACTTCCGCAACGCCCGCTTTGCGCATGACGACGGCCCCATCGATCCCACCTGCACCTGCCCGGTGTGCACGGGCGGTTACAGCCGTGCGCTCATCCGTCACATGGTCACGCAGAAGGAGATGCTCGGCGGCATTCTGCTGTCGATGCACAACATCTACTACCTGCTCAACCTTATGCAGCGTGCCCGTCAGGCCATTATCGAGGGCCGCTACGGTGCGTTCGTGGGCGACTGGATGAACAGTCCTGCTGCGGTGGATTACTAAGGGCGACAGACACGCTTGCAGAGCGTGGGCAACGGCAAAGGCTGAGCGGCAGCCGCTCGTCACATTCTCTGACGCTGGCTGCACGACCGCTGACCGATAGCTTGCAAGCGCTTGATGCTTCGTGGGTACCATACCGAATAGTTGATGTTCGGGCGGGTGTTTGGCGCATGGCGTCGACCCCGCCCGTTTTTCTTTTTCTCGATAGGAGCACCCATGATTAAGAACGAGAATGTCGAGGGCGAGCCTGCCTACGACGAGACGTACCGCCGCGGTCCCGTGGTCATGCGCGGCCCCATGATTCCTAAGGACAACACCTACGCCAACCTACTGGCGCCCGAGGAGTCGACCGACTGGCTGCATGCCGATCCGTGGCGCGTACTGCGCATCCAGGCCGAGTTTGTCGATGGCTTTGGCGCACTTGCCGAGTTAGGGCCTGCGGTGACCATCTTCGGTAGTGCCCGTACGCCCAAGACCGATCCGCTCTACAAGGCGGCACGCACGGTCGGCCGTAAGATTGCCCAGCGCGGCGTGGCGGTTATCACCGGTGGCGGCCCCGGCATCATGGAAGCGGCCAACAAGGGAGCGGCGAGCGTCAACGGCAAGTCAGTCGGCCTGGGTATCGAGCTTCCGCACGAGCATGGGCTCAACAAATACGTGAACCTCGGTATGGACTTCCGCTACTTCTTTGTACGCAAGACCATGTTCGTCAAATACAGCTCGGGCGCCATCGTGTTTCCCGGTGGTTTTGGCACGCTCGACGAGATGTTCGAGGTGCTCACGCTGGTGCAGACGCACAAGGTCAAGCGCATGCCGCTCGTTTTGGTGGGCACCGAGTATTGGCAGGGCCTGTTCGACTGGCTCAACGGCCCGGTGATGGACGCCGGCATGATCAGCCCACTCGATCCGGAGCTGGTGCACATCACCGACGACCTCAACGAGGCCGTCGACATTGCGCTCAGCGGGTTGATGTGAGTAGCTAAAATGGGACGGGGCTAAAAAGACTGGTCTGAAACGTTTGATACCAGTCTTTTTAGCCCCGTCCCAAATGAACTGCTTCTAGGTTGCGGTGGAATAGGGATTGATTTGCGGCCGATAAGCCAAAAACAGTCCCTATTCCACCGCAACTGATGTGGGCGTCCCTAGTGAGTTGGCTGGTAGCGGGGGCAGTAGCTGATGGCGATGGCGTCGATGCCTACATGGGTGGCGATGGTGCAGCCGATGGGGCCGGTGCCGGCGTCTACATAGTCTTGGCCTGCGAGCGCTTGGCTGACGAGCTCTTGCTCCTCGGCGGCGCCGGTCGTGAGCACGCGCACGCTTGAACCCGGATGCTCAGCCAAAAACGCGAGGCAGTCGGCCATGGTGTTGACGACGATGCGCTTGGCGCCGCGGCCCTTCTTGATGGCCTTGATCTCGCCCGATTTCCACTCCGGCGAAACGGCCAGGCGAATGTTGAGCATCTGCGTGAGCTGGCCGGCGAGCTTGGGCGCGCGGCCGTTCTTAACGAGGTTCTCGAGCGTGCGGGGAATCAGCAGCAGGTGGGCGTCGGGCAGCGTCGCGCGGATCTGCGCCTCGGTCTCGTCCAGGCTGCGGCCGTCCTCGCGCATGGCCAGCGCGTACTCCACCAGCAGGCCCTCGGCACCCGAGCCGGTGCGCGAGTCGATGCAGCGCACGTCGAGTTCGTGCGTTTCGGCCGTCAGGCTGGCGTTGGCATAGCAGGCGGACCACTCGCTGCACAGTGAGATAAAGATGGCGCTATCATGGCCGTCGGCGAGCACGCGGTCAAAGAGTGCCTTGAACTCGCCGGCGCTCGGCTGCGAGGTGTGCGGCAGTTGCTCGGAGCCGGCCATGCGCGCGACGTATTCCTCGGCGGTAATCTGCACCTGGTCGAGCAGGTCCTCGCCCTCGATAATCACATGCAGCGGAATCACGTAAATGCCGAGCTCTTGAGCGTGGGCGGGGGAGATGTCCGACGTGGAGTCGGTTATGATGGCAAAAGACATAATTGCACCTTTCGTTGGGGCGCTTGCGCGCCGCCTTCTGAGAGCAAAGTGCGACAAGTATAGTAGAGTCGTTCCACATTACTAGGTTCAATTGTTGAATAGTCAACAGTTTGAAGTGTCGGTGTGGAAATCGTCAACTGGGGAAGAGGAATGCCGATGGAGGCGTTGGAGATAGGCAAACGGCCGGTCGTGTTGTTCGATTTTGACGGCACGGTGGCAGATACGGGCCGGGCAGTGATGACCTCGACGCGCAAGACGCTGGCTGCGCGCGGGTTTTCGGAGGCGCAGATGGGTGATCTGCGCCGTATGATCGGGCCGCCCCTGTGGAAGAGCTTTCACGACTTTTACGGCTTTTCCCGCGAGGAGTCGCTTGTGGTGGCCGACGAGTACCGCGCCTTTTTTGATGAGCTGGGGCCGGAGGAGTACCCCGTGTTCGATGGGGTCCCCGAGCTGCTGGATGGGTTGGCCGCCCAGGGCAAGCGTATGGCCGTGGCGACGTCTCGCATGGAGGCGAAGTGCATCGATATGGTTCATGAGCTGGGGCTTTGCCAGTTCGAAGCTGTGGTTGGCATGAATCCGCCGCAGGGACGCGAGACCAAGGCCGATTCGGTTCGCGATGCCCTGGCGGCGCTCGGCGCGACGGCCGACGATGCCGTGATGATCGGCGATCGCTTTAACGATGTGGAGGGCGCGCACGCGATGGGCGTGCCGTGCATCGGCATCTATTCGGGCGCGGCAGCGCCGGGGGAGCACGAGGCCGCGGGCGCCGATGCGGTGGTGCACTCGGTGGCCGAGCTTGCTAAACTTTTCGCTATCTAATAGACATAATGTGAGGGGCGGGCGTACCCGTCGCTCATTGGTAAGGAGGTCGTTCATGAATCAGGTGGAGCAGAGCGTTGCCGAGTATGTCGACGAGGTCTGGGAGGATGTCGTTGCCGATATCGAACAACTGGTGAGCTATCCGTCCGTGGCCGTTGCTGCCGATGCGGAGCCCGGTGCGCCGTTTGGCCGCCCGGTCCGTGACGCGCTCGATTGCGCGCTCGGCATTGCGCAAAAGCTCGGCTATCAGACGAGCGACGACGGGGGCTATGTGGGAATCGCCGATATCCCGGGTCGCGGCGACAAGCAGCTCGCGACTATCTGCCACGTGGACGTGGTTCCCGCTGGCCCCGGTTGGAACACCGACCCGTTTGCGATGGAGCGCCGCGAGGGCTGGCTGCTCGGTCGCGGCGTGATTGACGACAAGGGTCCGGCGGTGCTGTCGCTCTACGCCGGCGCTTATCTGCTCAAGCACGGCATTACCCCGCGCTATGCTTTCCGCGCGCTGCTGGGCTGCGATGAGGAAGTGGGCATGTCCGACGTTCACCATTATCTGGAGAACCACGCAGACCCCGACTTTTTGTTTACGCCCGATGCCGAGTTCCCGGTCTGCAATGCCGAGAAGGGCCAGTTTGGGGCGACGTTCGTGAGCTCCAAGATCGACGGCGGGCGCATCGTGTCGTGGAGCGGCGCCGAGGCGAGCAATGCCATTCCGTCGCAGTCCATCTGCGAGCTCGCGATTGCCGCCGATGAGCTGCCGGCGCCGGTCGAGAACGCCGATCGCCTTGAGATCACGACACTCGATAACGGGCATGCGCAGATTTTTGCCCACGGCATTGGCGGTCATGCCTCGATGCCTGAGGGCACTATCAACGCTGTCGGCCTGATCGTGGCGTATCTGCGCGAGGCCGAGGACGCGTTTGGCGCCCGTGACAAGCGCCTGTTGACGCCCGCCGAGCACGAGTTTGTCAAGTTTTTGGCCTTTGTGCATGCGGACGCCTATGGCCGCGGCCTGGGTATCGATGCGACGAGTCCGGCGTTTGGCCCGCTTACCTGCAACGCTGGCGTCATCCGCGTGGCGGATGGCCATATCGAGCAGGTCATCGACGTGCGCTTCCCCGACAGCACGAGTGCCGATACCATCCGCGAGCAGCTCGATCCGCTCGTGGGCCGTTTCGGCGTGACGTGCCAGCTGGGTCGCGCGAAGGTGCCGTTCTCGGTCTCTGCCGATGATCCGGCCGTGAAGGCGCTTATCGATACCTATAACGAGTTCACCGGCAAGCATGCTGAACCCTTTGCCATGGGCGGCGGCACGTACGCGCGCAACTTTGCCCGCGCCGTCTCGTTTGGCCCCGAGGAGACCGGCCTGGAGCTGCCCTCGTGGGGCGGCCAGATGCACGGCCCCAACGAGTGCGCCAACGAGGAACAGCTCAAGCAGGCGCTCAAGATCTATATTGTTGCGATCCTCCGTTTGAATGAATTAGAGCTTTAAGGTCTCGCGGTTTCCCAATCTAAGTTGCGGTGGAATAGTTCCTAGAATGGGCCATTTGATGGCCAAGCAGGAACTATTTCACCGCAACTTTGTTTTTATTGGTGTAAAAGGCGGGTCATGCTTGGTGGCGGGTTTGTTATTCGTTTGTAAAGGCCGTGCTGCGCTTGCGGTAAGGGTCTATCAAATGCCCGTAAGAAACCGTAGTTGGCGCGGACGCTGCCCGGTCGGGGCCGTATCTTTCCAAACAGCAAAGCGGGTGGGGTGCCCGCGAGTCGCATGTATGAAAGGAAGATCATGCTCGATCAGGCTTATTCTCGTCGTCAGTTCCTCGGCCTCGCTGGTGGTTTTGCCAGCATCGTCGGTCTCGGTCTCGTTGGTTGCGGCGGCTCCGGCGCATCCGATGCCGCCGACAAGGGTAGCGCCGCTGCTGCCGAGTCCGTCTCCGGCGAGGTGACTTACGACGGTGCCTCTTCGTTCCAGGCTCTCGTCGAGGCCGCTGCCGAGAAGTTCATGGACGCCAACCCCGATGTCTCCGTCTCCGGCTCGGGTAACGGTTCGGGCAAGGGCCTGACCGCTGTTGCCGCCGGCACCGTCACCATCGGCAACTCCGACGTCTTCGCCGAGACCAAGCTCGAGGCCGACCAGGTCAAGAACCTCGTCGACCACGAGGTTGCCGTCGTGGGCATGGGCCCCGTCGTTTCCAAGAACGTGACGGTCGACGACCTGTCCCTCGAGCAGCTCAAGGGTATCTTCTCCGGTCAGATTACCAACTGGAAGGAGGTCGGCGACGACGACGCCACCATCGTCGTCCTCAACCGCAAGGCCGGCTCCGGCACCCGCGCCACCTTCGAGGCCGCCGTCTTTGGCGACGAGGCCGTCGACTTTAAGGGCGATGCCGAGCTCGACAAGTCCGGCGACGTCCAGACTCAGATGGGCAGTACCGACAACGCCATCTCCTACCTCGACTTCTCGCACTTCGATGACTCCAAGTTCAACGCCATCAAAGTCGAGGGCGTCGAGCCCAAGAGCAAGAACGTCACCGACGACTCTTTCAAGATCTGGGCTACCGAGCACATGTACTGCTCCAAGGACGCCGACGAGGCCACCAAGGCCTTCCTGGAGTTTATGCTCTCCGACGACGTTCAGGGCAAGCTCGTCGAGGAGCAGGGCTTTATCCCCGTCTCTGCCATGAAGGTCGTCAAGGACGCCAGCGGCAAGGTCTCTGCTAAATAAGTAATCGCCCCCGGAAAGGTTTGCAATGGCAAAACAGCTGCCAAAGCGCGACCTTGAGAACGTGGGCCTGGGCGTCACGGGCGCGTGCGTAGCGCTCGTGACGCTTGTCGTTGCCGCGCTCATCTTTATGGTCGCCCAAAAGGGCCTCTCGGCTTTTGTCAAGGACGGCGTCTCGGTCGTCGAGTTTTTCACCGGCACCAAGTGGGACCTGGCCAACACAGCCGAAAACGGCCTGCCCTATACCGGCGCCCTGCCCCTGATCGTCACCTCGTTTGCGGTCATGGTGCTCTCCACGCTTATCGCGCTGCCCATCGCCATCGGCTCTGCCATCTTTGCGGTCGAGATTAGCCCTAAGTTTGGCTCTAAGATCTTTCAGCCGCTCATTGAGCTTTTGACCGGCATCCCCTCGGTCGTCTTTGGCCTGATCGGTTTTCACGTGGTCGTCGGTCTTATGAAGAGCGTTTTCCACGTGAGCACGGGCCTGGGCATCTTGCCCGGCGCCATCGTGCTGGCGGTCATGACTCTGCCGACGATGACCACGCTTTCGGTCGATGGCTTGCGCGCCGTGCCCGATAGCTACCGTCAGGGCTCGCTCGCGCTGGGCTACACCCGCTGGCAGACCATTTGGCACGTGGTGCTCAAGTCCGCCATGCCGTCGCTCATGACTGCGGTCATCCTTGGCATGACGCGTGCCTTTGGCGAGACGCTCGCCGTGCGCATGGTCATCGGCGGCATCGAGGCCATGCCGACGTCGCTGCTGTCGCCGGCGTCCACCATCACCACCACGCTCACCACGTCCATGGCAGTCTATGCCGAGGGCTCGGCCCAAGACGATGTTCTGTGGGCGCTCGGCCTGCTGCTGATGGGCATGAGTCTCATCTTCATCCTGATCATCCACCTTATCGGCCGCAAGGGGGCGAAGGCTCGTGGCTAGCACGCGTATCCACATCGACGAGGCGAGGCTCGGGCGTGTCCAAAAGCAGGACCGCTTCGCCACGGGCGTGTTGACGGCGATCGTCGCCATCGTCATGCTCATCGTCGTCTCCATGGTGGCCTATATCCTGTTCGAGGGCATCTCGACGCTGTTCCAGCCGGGCTTTCTCACGGAGCCGTCGCGCGCCAATGGAACGCAGGGCGGCGTGCTCTACCAGCTGTTCGACTCGTTCTACCTGCTGCTGATCACCCTGATCATCTCGGTGCCCATCAGCCTGGGTGGCGCGGTCTTTTTGGTTGAGTACGCGCCGGACGGACCCATCCGCGACATCGCCTCCACCGCCATCGAGACGTTGTCCTCGCTGCCTTCCATCGTCGTCGGCATGTTCGGTTTTCTGGTGTTCTCGGTGCAGCTGGGCTGGAAGTACTCCATCATCTCCGGCGCCGTCGCGCTCACCATGTTCAACATCCCCATCCTGGTGCGCGTGATCCAGCAGGCGCTCGAGGACGTGCCGCAGGCCCAGCGCGATGCGTGCCTGGCCATGGGCCTCACTCGCTGGGAGGCCACGCTGCACATCCTGATCCCCGAGGCCATGCCTGCCATCGTGACGGGCATCGTGCTTTCGGCCGGTCGCGTGTTTGGCGAGGCCGCAGCACTGCTTTTTACCTCGGGTATGAGCTCGCCGGTTCGCCTGAACTTCTTGAGCTTTAACCTGTCGAGCCCCACCTGCGCTTGGAACGTGTTCCGTCCCGGCGAGTCGCTCGCCGTGCACATCTACAAGATCTATGGCGAGGGCAGCCCCGAGGCCCAGCAGATCGTCTGGGGCACCGCTGCACTGCTGATGATTTGCGTGCTGCTGTTTAACGTAATCGCCCGCATTGTGGGCAAGCAACTGGCAAGGAAGATGACGGCCGAATGAGCGAGATGAATGTAACGCCCGCAACCGAAGCGGCATCGTCCGACACCCGGGACTTCCTGTCGAGCGTGGGGGAGAGCGAGAAGCGCGTGCGCGTGAGCGGCAAGGCCGTGAGCGACGAGGTTGTGCTCTCCACCAAGGACGTCAACGTGTACTATGGCGACCACCATGCACTGCACAATACGTCGCTCGACTTCCACAAGGGCGAGATCACGGCGCTCATCGGGCCTTCGGGCTGCGGTAAGTCGACCTTCTTACGCAGCCTCAACCTGATGAATCGCGAGATTCGCGGCTGCCGCGTGGAGGGCGAGATCAACTATCGCGGGCGCAATGTAAACACCAAGACCGAAAACACCTACGAGCTGCGCCGTTCCATTGGCATGGTGTTCCAGCAGCCCAACCCGTTCCGCAAGTCCATTCGCGACAACATCACGTTTGCGCCTAAGCGCCACGGCATCACCGACCGCGACGAGCTCGACCGCATGGTCGAGGAAAGCCTGCGCGGCGCGGCGCTTTGGGACGAGGTCAAGGACAAGCTCGACAAGAGCGCCTACGCGCTTTCGGGCGGCCAGCAGCAGCGTCTGTGCATTGCGCGCACGCTGGCGCTCAACCCCGACGTGATCCTGTTTGACGAGCCCTGCTCGGCGCTCGACCCCATCTCGACGTTGGCGATCGAGGACCTTATGTCGTCGATCGTGGCCGACCGCGCCATTGTCATCGTGACGCACAACATGGAGCAGGCGTCGCGCGTGTCCAACCGCACGGCGTTCTTCTACATGGGCGATATGGTCGAGTACGACGAGACTGACGAGATTTTCCAACGGCCCAAGGATAAGCGGCTGAATGATTACCTCACCGGCATGTTCTCCTAGTCCGGGACATGCTTGAGGCCCGCGGCGGCCACGGTTGCCGCGGGACTGATTGGAGAGGCGGGTCATCTCTTTTGGGAGATGGCCCGCCTTTTTGCTCTGCGACCGAAACGACCGCCACAAAGGGGACAGGCGCCTTCGTGGTGGTTTGGGGTGGGGCTCGCTGCTATCATGGACAACGTTGAATTTCTACGAAGGAGCAGGGCATATGGCGATTCTTTTGGGATGCGATTCCGTCAGCCTAGAGTTTCCCACCAAGCATATTTTCGATAGCGTGACGCTCGGCGTGGGCGAGGGCGACCGCATTGGTATTGTCGGCAAAAACGGCGACGGCAAGTCGACGCTGCTGAGCGTGCTCGCCGGCACGCTGGAGCCCGATGACGGGCGCGTGACGCACCGTCGCGGCACCACGATCGGTCTGCTCGGCCAAAAGGACAACCTGGTCGATACCGACACCGTGCATCATGCCGTCGTGGGCGACACGCCCGAGTACGAGTGGGCGTCGAGCCCCCGCACGCGCCAGATTCTGGCCGGCCTTATTAGCGATGTGCCCTGGGAGGGCACGGTGGGCGAGCTTTCGGGCGGCCAGCGCCGTCGCGTGGACCTCGCGCGCCTGCTGATCGGCGACTACGACGTGCTCATGCTCGACGAGCCCACCAACCACCTGGACATGCGCACCATCAACTGGCTCGCGCGTCACTTAAAGGCCCGCTGGCAGCGTGGCCAGGGCGCCATGCTCGTGGTCACGCATGACCGTTGGTTCTTGGACGAGGTCTGCACCAGTATGTGGGAGGTCCACGACGGCCAGGTCGATCCCTTCGAGGGCGGTTACTCCGCATATATCCTGCAGCGCGTGGAGCGCGACCGCATGGCCGCGGTTACCGAGGAGCGCCGTCGCAACATGGCGCGCAAGGAGCTCGCGTGGCTGAGCCGCGGCGCCCAGGCGCGTTCCACCAAGCCCAAGTTTCGTGTTGATGCCGCTCGCGAGCTGATCGCCGACGTGCCGCCCGTGCGTGACGAGCTGGAGCTCAAGCGCCTCGCCGTGAGCCGCCTAGGCAAGCAGGTTATCGACGTGGTCGACGTGGACGCCGGCTATGCGGATGCCGGCGGCGCGCCCAAGCAGGTGCTCTCCGATGTGACCTGGCTCATTGGTGCGGGCGACCGCTATGGTCTTTTGGGTGAGAATGGCGCTGGCAAGTCGACGCTGCTTGACGTGATCCAGGGCAAGATTGAACCCACGCGCGGCCGCGTGAAGATCGGCCAGACAGTGCGCTTTGGCGTGCTGTCGCAGCAGCTCGAGGAGCTCAAGCCCTACATGGGCGACACGATCCGCGAGGTGCTCGGCAACTATAAGAAGTACTACGTCATCGACGGCAAGGAGACTTCGCCCGAGAAGCTCTGCGAGCGTCTGGGCTTTACGACGCAGCAGCTCTGGAGCCGCATCGGCGATCTTTCGGGCGGTCAGCGCCGTCGCCTGTCGCTGTTGCTGACGATTCTGGACGAGCCCAACGTGCTCATCCTGGACGAGCCGGGCAACGACCTGGATACCGACATGCTCGCGATTGTCGAGGACCTGCTGGACGGCTGGCCCGGCACGCTGATCCTGGTGACGCACGACCGCTTTTTGATGGAGCGCGTGACCGACCAGCAGTGGGCGCTGCTCGACGGCCACCTGACGCATATGCCCGGTGGCGTGGACCAGTACCTGCGCCTGTGCAACGCTACCGCCGAGGGCGAGCCCGTGGGCGCGCCGAGCGCCAAGACCGGCACGTTCGACACCGGTGCCGCGGCAGCTGCGGCCGAAAAGCCCAAGTCGAGCGGTCAGCCCAACGGCCTGTCCAACGCCGAGCGCCAGAAGCTCCGCCGCGAGGTGAGTTCGCTCGAGCGCAAGATGGAGACGCAGCGCACCCGCGTTGAGGAGGCCGAGGCAGCAATGGCCCAAGTCGATCCCACCAACTACACGGCGCTCGGCGAGCAGCAGGCAAAGATCGACGAGGCTCACGCTGCCATGGACGAGCTGGAGATGGCGTGGCTCGAGGCGAGCGAAAAGCTCGAGGGCGAGGAGTAGGCGAGAATGATCAAAGCCGCGTTTTTCGATATCGACGGCACGCTGCTGAGCTTTAAGACCCACCGGATTCCGGCGTCGGCGCAGCAGGTGCTCGACAGCTTTCACGAGCAGGGGATCGCGTGCGTGATCGCCACGGGCCGTCCGACCTACCAGATGCCGGACTGGCTGTTCGACCTGGGCTGGGATGCGTACATTACGCTTTCGGGCCAGCACTGCTTTGATGCCGAGGGGGTTTACCGCAGCTGCCCGATCGATTCGGACGACGTCGCGGTGATTGTGGACCAGGTGGCGCAGGGGCGCTACGACTCGCTGTGCATGCAGGGCGAGAACTCGTTTGTGAACCGCCTGTCCGAGCGCGTGGTGACGGCTGGCAGCAACGCGGGAATCGTCTACCACGAGGAGCCGTTTGAGCACGCCTTTGACGCACCGGTCTACCAGTTCTGCGCCTTTGTGGACCCTGACGACGAGCATATCGTGACCGATGCCGTGTCGCATTCGCTCACCACGCGCTGGTGCGACCTGTTCTGTGACATTATTCCCGCTAACGGCGGCAAGGACCTGGGCGTGGCGGCGACGCTGGAGCGCCTGGGCATCGACGCGAGCGAGGCGATTGCCTTTGGCGACGGCGAGAACGACCTGTCGATGTTTGCCGCCGTGGGCACTAGTGTGGCCATGGGCAACGCGCAGGAGACTGTGAAGGCCGCAGCGACCTACGTTACGACCGCCGTAGACGATGACGGCATCTACAACGCCGCGAAGCACTTTGGACTCGTGTAGCTGCGACCCGGCACTTGGGGACACTCCTTGCGGGGCGTGTTCCCATTTTGTTTTCGTCCCGCTCGTTTTGTGAAACACGGCTAACTTTTAGGCAAAGTAGTAAGACATGGGCAACTTTTGCGGTAAAGTAAGCCGTGGAAAGTATCCAACGGCTAACTAGCAATCATCGCGAAAGGCGGCCCATGGCTCTGCGTGAATCCGGAGAAGACTATCTCGAATCGATCTACGTTCTGTCGCAACGTCAGGGCATCGTGCGCTCGATTGATGTTGCAGAGTACCTTGGCGTAACTAAGGCAAGCGTTTCAAAAGCTATGGCGACGTTGGAGAACAACGGCTACGTCGAAATGGGCAAGCGAGATGTTCATCTGACGGAGCGTGGTCTGGAGGTCGCTCGTCAAATGTGGGAGCGTCACTGCTTTTTCGTGGGGCTGCTGGAGGATGCGGGTGTTTCGGCTGAGGTCGCGTCGCAAGAGGGCTGCCACATGGAGCACTGCCTGAGCGAGGAGAGCTTTGAGAAGCTAAGATCGATGCTGGGGCGGGACGGTGCTTCGGCGCCAACAATGACCGACTAGCACTCCCGCAGCGGCGCGCCTCCCGCGCCGGAACGGTGCGGGACAGCGACCGAGACGAGTGGTCCCACCAACTAAGTCCAACTCAGACAAGGAACCCCACCAGCAAGCGATGCCCAAGAACCGCCAGCTGTGTCAACGCAGGTCGGGGCCGGGCTTGGTTTTGAAAACATTCCGCAGCGCGAGACCCGTCTTTCCGTTGCTCC
>OIYU01001709.1_pt1 | contig 13435 bp, 14 predicted proteins | sample 1588321 | NCBI WGS metagenome assembly OIYU01 (sample SAMN03283258) | human gut metagenome | biome: human-associated habitat; material: feces | host: Homo sapiens | place: USA | collected 2013 | reverse complement strand
CGCCGCCAATGGCGTTCTGCAGGCTGCGGGGGATGGACTTGATGATGAACTTGCGGATCTTCGTCACCGTGATGAGGATGTTAATTAAACCGCAGATGAACACCATGGACAGGGTCTGCTGCCAGGTGAAGCCCAGGCCCAGGCAGACGGTGTACACGAAGAACGCGTTCAGGCCCATGCCGGGCGCCTGAGCGTAGGGGACGTTTGCCACCAGGCCCATCACCAGGGTGCCGATGATGGAGGCAATGATGGTGGCCAGGAACACGGCGCCCCAGGGCATCAGCTCCTCCTCCAAGCCGCCGGCCCGGCCGCTCAGAGTGTTGGGGTTCACCACGATGATGTAGGCCATGGCGAAGAACGTGGTCAGGCCGGCGATGATCTCGCGGCTGACCGTGGTGCCGTTTTCCTTGAGTTTGAAGAACTTTTCCATTAACTCACCTTCCTAAAAATGTTACCGCTCAAGCGGCCGGCAGCGAGGCCCCTTGCGGGCCGCCGCCCCTGCCTTTTCTCAAAGCCGCACAGGCAGGGGGCGCCCCAAAGGCCCCGCCCCGAAGGGCTGGCGCGCGGAACACGCGCCCATAGGACGATTATACTGGGGGAAGGAAAGAATGTCAATGAATGTTAAAGTTCTTTGAACAAATATTGAATAGAGAATTTCCTGGGGAAATTTCAAGATTTTTTGTCGGGCTCTTGGGGGGCGGGGGAGTGGGCCCGCTTCCAGGCCTGGATCTGCTCCAGCCGCTGGGCTGCCCGGGCCTCGCTGCCCTGCTGGGTGGGGCGGTAATAGGTGCGCCCCAAAAGGGAGTCCGGCAGGCACTGCATGCTGGTCAGCTTTTCCTCTGTGTCGTGGGCGTACACATACCCCTCCCCATAGTGGAGGTCCTTCATCAGCCGGGTGGGGGCGTTGCGGATGACCAGCGGCACCGGCTCCGCCAGCATTTTCTGGGCGTCCCCCTTGGCGGCTTCATAGGCTTTGTACAGGGCGTTGGACTTGGGCGCCAGGGAGAGGTACACCACGCAGTGGGTCAGAGTGACGCTGCACTCGGGCATGCCGATGAAGTGGCAGGCCTGGTAGCAGGCAGTGGTAATCTCCAAGGCCCGGGAGTCCGCCATGCCCACGTCCTCGCTGGCAAAGCGGATGAGCCGCCGGGCCACATAGAGGGGGTCCTCCCCGGCCTCCAGCATCCGGGCCAGCCAGTAGACGGCCGCGTCCGGGTCGGAGTTGCGCATGGACTTGTGCAGGGCGGAGATCAGGTTGTAGTGCTCTTCCCCGTTCTTGTCATAGAGCAGGCTCTTGCGGCTGACGCACTGCTCCAGGATATCCTGGGTAACCGTCACCGTCTCCCGCTCCCGGCGGCCGTTGAGGACCACCATCTCTAAAGTGCCCAGGGCGGTGCGGGCGTCCCCGTTGGCAAAGTTGGCGATGGCCTCCAGCATCCCTTCCTCCAGGCGGATGTCCTGGCCCCCAAAGCCCCGGGGGTCCCGCAGCGCGTTTTGAAGGAGCTTTACCAGGTCCTCCGGGGTGAGGGCCTGCAGCACAAACACCTTGCACCGGGACAAAAGGGCGGAGTTCACCTCAAAGGAGGGGTTCTCCGTGGTGGCGCCGATGAGCACAATGCTGCCCTTCTCCACAAAGGGCAGGAAGGCGTCCTGCTGGGCCTTGTTGAACCGGTGGATCTCGTCCACAAAGAGGAGGGTCCGCTCCCCCATCAGCCGGTTCTGCTCCGCCTGGGCCATGACCCCCTTGATCTCCTTGATGCCGCTGGTCACGGCGCTGAAATTGATGAAGTTGGACTGGGTCCTCCCGGCGATGATCCGGGCCAGGGTGGTCTTGCCCACCCCGGGCGGCCCCCAGAAGATCATGGAAGAGACCCGGTCCTGCTCGATAAGCTGGCGCAGCACCTTGCCCTCTCCCAGCAGGTGCTCCTGCCCCACGAACTCCTCCAGGGTGCGGGGCCGCATGCGGGTGGCCAGGGGGATGTCCCGGGGGTCCTCCCGCTCAAAGAAAGACTGCTGTTTCACCGCGTTTTCCTGCCTCCTTCTTTCTCGTCCACGGCCCGGCACATCCAGGCCAGGGCCTTTTTCCACCGGCCGTCCACGCCCTTGCCGTGGCCGCCCTTGTTCCATTCCAGCACCGTGTCCAGGCCCTTTTCCTTATAAAAGGCGTGGGCCCGGCGGGTGCAGTCCCCCACGGTGCGCAGCAGGGGCGGCCCGCCAAACTCTTCCCGGTCCCCCAGGGAGAGGTAGATCTTCTCCCCCGGCCGGGGCGGGTGCTGTTCCATGTAGTCCAGCCAGCCCGGGTACCAAAGGGAGCCGGACAGGGACCCCGCCGCCTGAAAGGCTCCGCTCTGGGCCTGGGCCCACAGGGCGAACAGCCCGCCCAGGGAGTAGCCCAAAATGCCCCGCCCCTCCGGCCGGGGGCTGGCCCCGAATTCCCTTTCCAAACAGGGCAGGGCGGCCTCTGTGAGGAACTCCAGGTAGGCGCCCGCCTCCCCTGTAAAGGTTTCCCCCTCCCGGACGCCGGGCGCGGGCCAGGGGGTGAAGTCCCGGTCCCCCTCGGCCTGGGCGAAAAACAGCAGGGCCGGGGGAAGCTCCTGGGAAAGACGGGGCAGCTTCGCCTCCATACCCCACCCGCAGAGCACCAGCAGGGGGAGGGGGCCCTCCTCCTGGGGCGCAAAGCAGGCGCAGGGCCGGCCCTCTAGAGAAAAGCGATGCAAGGCCCCCTTCACGGCGCGCCTCCTTCCCGCTTCTGGGCGGCCTTAAGGGCGCCCTGCTTTTGATACTCCCGGGGGGAGAGCCTCATCCGGGTGCGGAACACCTTGGAGAAGTACGCCGGGTTGGAGAACCCCACCTGAGAGGCCACCTCCGCCACGGTGAGCCGCCCCGCCTTTAACAGGGGCAGGCTGCGCCCAATGCGGTAATCCAGCAGGTACTCGAACAGGGACTGGCGCATCTGCCGCCGGAAAAACCGGCAGCACTCGCTTTTGCACAGCCCCACCTGCTTTGCCACGTCCTCCAGGGTGATCTTCTCCCCGTAGTTTTCGTGAAGGTAGGAGAGGATGACCCGCAGGCGCTCCATCCGCTCTGGGTCAGAGGGGGGCGCGCCCTGGTCCTCCCAGTGGCGGTACAGGTCCCCCCAAATGCCCAAAAGCAGCCGCTGCACTTCCAGCTCATAGGTCTCCGGCCTCTCCTGAGAGAGCCGGTAAATGCCCTGAAGGGCCTCTAGGGCGCGGGCCTGCCAGGGCTCCTCCGGAGAGAGCCGCAGGGAGGGGAGGGCGCCGCTGCTTACAATGCGGTCCACAAACTTCCGCCGGATGACGCAGCCCTCATACCCCCCCAGCAGCCGGGGGTGGAAGGTGAGGGAGACATAGTCGCAGTCCTGGCCGCTCTCCACCCGGCAGCCAGAGTGGAGGGCGTCCGCGTTGCAGAAAAGGCCCTCCCCGGCCTTCAGCAGATAGCGGCTGTCGTTGACCCGGTAGTCGATCTCCCCAGAGAGGACCAGGGTCAGCTCCACCTCATCGTGCCAGTGCCAGGGGAAGGACCCCGTCCCGTAGGAGGAGAGCCGCTTGCGGCTGATGTTCACCGGGAACTCATAGGTGCCGTGGGCCTTCAGCTCCCGCTTGTCCAAATTTACCCGCAGTTCCATAGAAAACCTCAATATAAGAAAAAAACAGGCCAATATCCTTGTTGTTTTTCTGCCTATGTTCTCATTATAATAATAACAAAGGCAGAAAGCAACCTGCCGCGGAAAATTTTACAGGAGGTATGGCAGCATGGCGATCTTGGTATTGGGCGGGGCCGGCTACATCGGCTCCCACACAGCGTACGAGCTGATTGACAACGGTGTGGATGTGGTGATTGCGGACAACCTGGAGACCGGCCACATCGAGGCGGTCCACCCCAAGGCCCGTTTCTATCAGGGGGATATCCGGGACCGGGCCTTCTGCGACATGCTCTTTGAGAAAGAGCCCATCGAGGGGGTCATCCACTTCGCGGCCAACTCCCTGGTGGGGGAGAGCATGACAAAGCCCCTGAAGTACTACGACAACAACCTGTGCGGCACCAAGGTGCTGCTGGAGTCCATGGTGGCCCACGGCGTGGATAAGATCGTGTTCTCCTCCACCGCCGCCACCTACGGCGAGCCGGAGAACATCCCCATCCTGGAGACGGACCCCACCCATCCCACCAACACCTATGGCGAGACCAAGCTCTCTATGGAGCGGATGTTCCACTGGGTGGGCCAGGCCCACGGCCTGCGCTATGTGAGCCTGCGGTACTTCAACGCCTGCGGCGCCCACAAGTCCGGCCAGATCGGCGAGGCCCACCACCCGGAGACCCACCTCATCCCCCTGATCCTCCAGGTTCCCCTGGGCCAGCGGGAGCAGGTCTCCATCTACGGCGACGACTACGACACCCGGGACGGCACCTGCGTGCGGGACTACATCCACGTCACCGACCTGGCCCAGGCCCACATCCTGGCCATGGAGTACCTGCAAAACGGCGGCGAGAGCTCCATCTTCAACCTGGGCAACGGGGTGGGCTTCACCGTGAAGGAGGTCATCGAGACCGCCCGCAAGGTGACCGGCCACGCCATCCCCGCCCAGGTCACCCCCCGCCGGGCCGGCGACCCCGCCCAGCTGGTGGCAAGCAGCGAGAAGGCCAAGACCGTCCTGGGCTGGAAGCCCCAGTACGACGACCTGGAGACCATTATCCAGAGCGCCTGGAAGTGGCACGAGAGCCACCCCAACGGCTACGGCAAATAAGCGGGGGGAAAGAGAGCGCCATGGAAAAGATTGCCAGCTTTACGGTAAACCACCTGGACCTGCTCCCCGGGGTCTATGTGTCCCGAAAGGACCATGTGGGAAAAGAGGTCCTCACCACCTTTGACCTGCGGATGTGCGCCCCCAACCGGGAGCCGGTGATGAACACCGCCGAGCTTCACACCATCGAGCACCTGGCCGCCACCTACCTGCGCAACGAGCCCCACTGGAAGGAAAAGGTCATCTACTTTGGGCCCATGGGCTGCCGCACCGGCTGTTACCTCATTTTGGCCGGGGATTACCAATCCCAGGACGCAGTGCCCCTGGTGCGGGACACCTTCCGCTTCATCGCGGAGTATGAGGGGGAGATCCCCGGCGCTGCCGCCAAAGACTGCGGCAACTACCTGGACCAGAACCTGCCCATGGCGCGGTTCCTGGCCAAGAAGTACCTGGCCGAGGCGCTGGAGCACCCCACCGAGAAGAACCTGAACTATCCCGAATAAATCCCGCCAAAGCGCCGGTGTTTGGAAGAGCCAAGCCACCGGCGCTTTTTTGTCCGCCCCTCTAAAAAATGGAGGGGCGATTTGTTTTTTTGCTGAATTTCCACTGAGAGCTTTGATTTAAATTGTATTTGTTGCCCGGGCGTGCTATGATGGGGGTGGAGAGTTTATCTTATCCTTTGAAAAAGGAGGCATCCCCATGACCTGGAACGTCTTGAAATGGGTGGCCATCGCGGCCATGCTTATCGACCACACGGCGGCGGTGCTGGGAGGCTGGCTCCCTCCCCTCTGCTCCGGCTTGATGCGGGACGTGGGCCGGATCGCCTTCCCCATCTTCGCCTACGGCATCGCCCAGGGGTGCGTGTACACCCACAGCGCCCGGCGCTACCTGGGGCGGCTGCTGCTCTTCGCCGTGCTTTCCGAGCTGCCCTATCAGCTGGCGCTGGAGCAGCCCCTCCCGCCTCGCTTTGCCACCACCAATGTGTTCTTCACCTTGTTCGCCGGGGCCGCCTGCTGCCAGATCGTCAAGTTCTGCAAGAGCAAGGGCAGGCGCTGGGCCTGGGCGGCGGTGGTGCCCGTGGGGGCCATCGTCCTGCTGTGCGAGATTTTGGGCACGGACTACGGCGGCTTTGGGGTGCTGTGCGTGCTGCTGCCCTACCTGTTCTGGGAGAGCAAGCCCGCCCGCATCATCGCCCTGGGCTCGGTGGTGGCTTTCCTCTACGTGGTGGTGAGCCACTTTCAGGGGTTTTCCTATCCCCTGTGGTGGATGGAAAACCCCTCTGCCCTGGGGGGCATGCTGCGGCAAACGCTGTTCGCCCTGGCGGGGGTGGGGCTTATCGCCCTGTACAACGGCCAGCCCGGCTCGAAAAAAGGCAAGTGGTTCTTCTATGTGTTTTACCCCGCCCACCTGCTGGCGCTGTGGCTGCTCCGCGCCGCAGCCGATTTGACCATCTTCTATTTAGAGGGGGGATTTTCATGAAAAAGAAGCCCTTTGTAATCCCCGCCTGTGTGGCGGCTGGGCTGCTGGTCCTTTGCCTGGGGGCCTATGGCCTGTTGAGCTGGTTCGGCTCGCCCCTTCTCCCCGGCAGTTTGGAGCGCCGCTGTGCCCGGGAGGTCTCCGCCCACGGGGAGGAGCTGGCCGCTTTCGCCCAGATCTGCCTGGAGACAGGCCAGGTGCCGGAAACTCTTCCCCTGCCCGGCCTGGTGGAACAGGTGGATTTGTGGGGCGCTCCGCCGGAATCCTTTGTGGAGTTCACCTGCGGCGGCTGGGGGCTGGGGTCCTCCACCAGCTATTATGGGTTTTACTATTCCCCCGCAGGCCCCGAACCCTTCCAAGGGGCGGAGGTGGAGCTGATCCCTCAGGAGGACGGCTGGGCCTGGCAGGGCGAGGGAGACAACCAGGGCTTTACCAGACCCCTGGGCGGGGACTTCTACTATTTCGAGGCCCATTTTTGAAAGGAGGTTCTTTCATGCTGCAAGTGATTTTCAATGTAGAGCTCATCAGCACCGCCGCCACCTCTTGCCGGGTGATGAAGCTCTGGGGCCGGAAGCCGCCCTCCGCGTCCCCGTGCATCAGGCCCTCTGCCTGGACAAACTCCACCGCTTCCTGGGCCCAGTCCGCCGCGGGCTTTTTTGCCAGCTCCGCAAACCAGGCCTCAACCTCCCGCCGGGCAATTTCCTTCACTTCCGCTTCTGTCAATTCCAGTTCCTCCTTTTCCGGTTCACTCATCGCCTTGATGATGCTGGGATAGTCTTTGTAAGCCCAGTTGCCGTCAAAATTCTTCCCAGACACCACCAGCTTGTCCGTGTATTGCCAAATCCCATAGGGCTTTTTGTAAGTGCAAGTGCTGTTCCACTGGGCGACCCATTTGTCGTACTTGTCAAGCAGCGGGCTGTTCAGCTTCCCGTTCAGCCAGCTGAGGGAGGCGTAAATGCCCGCATACACCCCAGCCGCCTCCATCGCGCCGCAAAAAGTCTGGCAGGTGGCCGCCAGGTCCGCATTGGCGATCTGGCTGTCCTCCACGTCAAACCACACGCCGTAGGCCGGCTTTTTCCCCGCCAGCAGCCGCAGGGCATGCTGGGCCTCGCTTTTGGCCATTGCGGCGGTTTTGGCATAGGAATAGAGATAGGCTCCCCAGGGCATGCCAGCTGTTTCCGCCTTGCGGACATTTTCGGAGAACCGGGAGTCATCCTGGCTCACATAGTCACTGCCATAGCCCAGGCGGAGGATGGCAAACTGCACCCCCGCGTTCTTCAATGCCTGAAAATCCACACTGCCGTTGTGCTCGGAAATATCCACGCCTTTTTTCTGCATTCCTGCATCCCTCCTCAAAAACTTGGGGGAAAGGGCTTCCCCCTTATTTTATTGTAGGCGCTGCATCTGCGCAGGGGGCGCGGGGCGCTGGGGGTGCGGATTTTTTTGCACTTGACGGCCGGGAATTCATCTTGTAAACTTAAAGAAGCGGGCCTCAGGAAGGGGCCCCGCCCAGCAGGGCGGCTGAACCCGGCCCCAAGGCCGGTATCATGGAGAAAACGACGATTCCGCAGGAAGCAGATCGGGCGCGCCGAAGCGCGCCGGGTTTGGTTCCTGTTGTCTTTTTAGAAGGGAAAGGAGCGCGCTATGGAGCTGAAGGAGTTTTTCCGGCAGTGTCCCCGGGTGGCCCTGGGCTTTTCCGGCGGGGTGGACTCTGCCTACCTGCTGTACGCCGCCTTGGAGCATGGCGCCCAGGTGAAGCCCTATTTTGTCAAGACCGCCTTCCAGCCCCGGTTCGAGCTGGAGGACGCCCGCCGCCTCTGCGCCCAGCTGGGGGTGGAGCTCACCGTGCTGGAGCTGGATGTGCTCGCAGTCCCCTGCGTGGCGGAAAACCCCCCGGACCGGTGCTACCACTGCAAGCGGGCCCTGTTCGGCAGGCTGCGGCAGCAGGCCCTGGCCGATGGCTACTCCGTGCTGATAGACGGCACCAACGCCTCCGATGACGCCGGGGACCGCCCCGGCATGCGGGCCCTGGGGGAGCTGTCCGTGCGCTCGCCCCTGCGGGAGTGCGGCATCACCAAGGCCCAGGTGCGGGCCCTCTCCCAAGAGGCGGGGCTGTTCACCTGGGACAAGCCCGCCTACGCCTGCCTGGCCACCCGGGTGCCCACCGGGGAGGCCATCGCCCCAGAGACGCTGCAAAAGGTAGAGGCCGCCGAGGAGGCGCTGTTTTCCCTGGGCTACAGCGATTTGCGGGTGCGGGTGTTCCACGGCGCGGCCCGGCTGCAGCTGCCGGGGCAACAGCTGGAACGGGCCGCCAAAGAGCGGGAGCGGATTTTGCAGGCCCTGGCCCCTTGGTTTGATACGGTGCTGCTGGACTTGAAAGAGAGGTAAAAAACTCGGACACAGCGCTTTTCGTTTCTGCGAAGGGAAGCGGCGGCTTGCGCCGCGCTCCGCGAAGTAAAGTTCTTTGCCAAGCTTTCTTTCAAGAAAGCGGAGAAAAGGAGTTGAAAGAATGGACCAACAGGAAATACGCTCCCTTTTAGAGCAGGTGGCCCAGGGCCAGCGCTCGGTGGACGAGGCGGTTCTGGCCCTGAAAATGGAGCCCTTCCAGGAGCTGGGCTTCGCCAAGGTGGACAACCACCGGGGCCTGCGCCAGGGCGCCGCGGAGGTCATCTACGGCGCGGGGAAAACACCCCGGCAGATCCACGACATTGCCGCCTCTATGCGGCAGACCGGGGAAAAGGCCATCCTCATCACCCGCATGTCGCAAGAGGCCGCCCAGGTGGTGGGGGAGGATTTACCCCTCACCTACCACGAGATGGGCCGCATCGGCATTGTGGGGGAGATGCCCGCCCCCACCGGCAAGGGGACCATTGTGGTGGCCACCGGCGGCACCAGCGATATGCCCGTGGCCGAGGAGGCCGCCCTCACCGCCGAGGTGCTGGGCAACCAAGTCACCCGCCTGTACGATGTGGGGGTGGCCGGCCTGCACCGCACCCTCTCCCACCTGGAGGACATTATGAGCGCCCGGGTCATCATCGCCATCGCCGGGATGGAGGGGGCCCTGGCCAGCGTCATCGGGGGCCTGTCCGACTGCCCGGTGATCGCCGTGCCCACCAGCGTGGGGTACGGGGCGGCCTTTGGGGGCCTGGCGGCGCTGCTGTCCATGCTGAACTCCTGCGCCAGCGGGGTCAGCGTGGTGAATATCGACAACGGCTTTGGCGCCGGGTATCTGGCCAGTATGATCAACCATTTGTGAGGGGCTGCGCCCCGTTTTTTGCGGAAATCTATCACGAAAAGGAGCACCGCTATGAAAACACTGTATTTGGAATGCAACATGGGCGCTGCCGGAGACATGCTCACCGCCGCCCTGTTAGAGCTTCACCCCGACCCCCAGGGCTTTGTCCAGCGCATGAACCGCCTGGGCCTGCCCGGTGTGGTCTTTTCCGCCCAGCCCGCTGTCAAGTGCGGCATCACCGGCACCCAGGTCTCCGTCACCGTGGCCGGGGAAGAGGAGGAGAGCCACGACGTGCCCCTCCACCCCCACAGCCACGAACACACCCACGAGACGGCCCAGGACGAGGCCCATCACGGCCATGAGCATACCCACGACCACACTCACGAGCATACCCACGAGCACGACCATGCCCACACCCACGGGCACGGCCACGGCCATCACCACCACGCGGGCATGGGGGACATCCGCCACATCCTCTCCCATTTGGACATCCCCCAGCCGGTGCGCCAGGACGCCGAAGCGGTGTACCAGCTCATCGCCCAGGCGGAGAGCCACGCCCACGGCCGCCCGGTGGAGGAAATCCACTTCCACGAGGTGGGCACCCTGGACGCCGTCACCGACGTGGTGGCGGTGTGCTGGCTCCTCCACGACCTGGCCCCAGAGCAGGTTGTGGCCTCGCCCGTCCATGTGGGCTGCGGCCAGGTGCGCTGCGCCCACGGCATCCTGCCGGTGCCCGCCCCGGCCACGGCGTACATCTTGCAGGGGGTGCCCACCTACGGCGGCGCCGTCCAGGGGGAGCTGTGCACCCCCACCGGCGCGGCCCTGTTAAAGCACTTTGTCCAGCGCTTTGGCCCCGCCCCGGTGATGCGGGTGGAAAAGACCGGCTACGGCATGGGGAAGAAGGACTTCGAGGCCGCCAACTGTGTGCGGGCCATGTGGGGCCAAAGCGGCAGTGAGGCCGGCCGGGAGACCGTGCTGGAGCTGTGCTGCAACCTGGATGACATGACAGGGGAGGCCCTGGGCTTTGCCCAGGAGCGCCTGCTGGAGGCCGGGGCCCTGGACGTGTTCACCCAGCCCATTGGCATGAAGAAGGGCCGCCCCGGGGTGCTTTTGACCGTCCTCTGCCGGGAGGAGGACCGGGAAGGACTGGTCTCCCTGCTGTTTCTCCACACCACCACCCTGGGCGTGCGGGAGCGCCTGTGCGCCCGCTACACCCTGGCCCGCTCTCAAGAGCGGGCAGAGACCCCCTGGGGCCCTGTGGGGGTGAAGGTCTCCACCGGCTGGGGCGTCACCCGCAGAAAGCCGGAGTACGAGGACCTGGCCCGCATCGCCCGGGAGCAGGGCCTGCCGTTGGAGCAGGTGCGCTCCCAGCTTTCCTGACAGCCGCTCTTAGCGGAAGAAGGCCCTGGCCGGGGCCTTCTTTTTTTGGAAAAATTTTAGAGCTTTTGTGAAAATCCTGCTATCCCAGCGGGGCGTTCTCTGCTATAATAAGAGCCGGTTTTCGATTTTTTTTAGGAGGGAGCGCCCGCCATGCCGATCCGCGCCAATTACCGCCACACCCAATACGCCTGCTATCTGGGCTACATCACCCAGGCCATTGTCAACAACCTGGCCCCCCTGCTGTTTGTGATCTTCCAGCAGGCCTTTGCTATCAGCCTGGAGAAGATCACCCTGCTGGTGACGGGGAACTTCTGCCTGCAGCTGCTGGTGGATTTGATCGCCGCCCGCTTTGTGGACAAGATCGGCTACCGGCCCTGCGTGGTGGCGGCCCACCTGTTCGCCGCGGCGGGGCTCATCGGCATGGGCACCTTCCCCCGCCTGTTCCCCGACCCCTACGCCGGGCTCATGCTGGCGGTGGGGCTGTACGCCATTGGGGGCGGCCTCATCGAGGTGCTCATCAGCCCCATTGTAGAGGCCTGCCCCACCGAGAACAAGGCCTCTGTGATGAGCCTGCTCCACTCCTTTTACTGCTGGGGCACGGTGGGGGTCATCCTGCTCTCCACCCTGTTTTTGCAGGCCGCCGGCCGGAACAGCTGGAGCCTGCTGGCCCTGCTGTGGGCCATTCTGCCCCTGTGCAACGCGGTGTACTTCACCCAGGTGCCCATTGCCCCCCTCACCCAAGAGGGAGAGAGCCTGCCCCTGGGCAAGCTGTTCTCCATGAAGCTCTTCTGGGTTTTTGCCCTGCTGATGGTGGCCGCCGGGGCCTGCGAACAGGCCATGAGCCAGTGGGCCTCCGCCTTTGCGGAGAGCGGCCTGGGGGTCTCCAAGGCGGTGGGGGACCTGGCGGGCCCCTGCATGTTCTCGGTGCTGATGGGCCTTTCCCGGGTGGCCTACGCCAAGTGGGGCGGCCGCCTGAGCCTGCTCAACTGTGAGATTGCCTGCGGGCTGTGCTGCGCGGGGGGATACCTGCTGGCGGCCCTGGCGCCCCATCCGGCGCTGGCCCTGGTGGGCTGCGGCATCTGCGGCGTTTCGGTGGGCATTTTGTGGCCGGGCACCTTCAGCGTGGCCTCCCGCCACTGCCCCAAGGGGGGCACCGCCATGTTTGCCCTGCTGGCCCTGGCCGGGGACCTGGGCTGCACCAGCGGCCCCACCCTGGTGGGCATGGCCTCTGGCCTGCTGGGGGGCCAGCTGAAGGCCGGCCTACTGTTGGCGGTGGTGTTCCCCGCCCTGCTCATCGGCGCTGCCCTGGCCTGCAAGCGGCTTTTGGCCCGGGGGGAATCCCCCGCCCAGAAGGGCTGAGAAAACAGGCGCCCGGCCCAAGGGCGCCTTGGTGAAAGCGCCGGAGAACAGGCTGGTAGCCATAACTAATTAGTGTATTCTAACTTTTTTCCTCCCAGGGGCCGTTTCCCTCTTGACAAATCGGTAAGAGAGCGCTAAACTGAAAGACGTTCCGAGGTTAGATTTTGCTAACCTCTTTACAATGCCTTATGGGTTAGAACTTTCTAACCAATTGATAAGGGGGAATTTTCTATGATGCCATTGGCGATGGCAAAGCCCGGAGAGACCTTTACCATTAGCAGGGTTACCGGGAAGGACGAGGTGCGGCAGCACTTGGCAGAGCTTGGCTTTGTGGTGGACGGCAAAGTCACCGTGGTGAGCGAATTGGGCGGAAACCTAATCCTCCAGGTGAAGGACAGCCGCGTGGCCCTGGACCGAAGCATGGCCGCCCGCATTTTGGTCTGAACCAGCTAGAAAGGAGAGGGAACATGAGAACACTGCGCGATGCCAAGGTGGGCGACACCGTCAAGGTGGTAAAGCTCCACGGAGAGGGCGCTACCAAGCGCCGCATTATGGACATGGGCATTACCAAGGGCGTGGAGATCCATGTGCGGAAAGTGGCCCCCCTGGGGGACCCCATGGAGCTTTCTGTGCGGGGCTACGAGCTTTCTGTGCGCAAGGCCGATGCCGGAATGATCGAGATTGGATGAGCTGGGCCCCGGGCCCCCGGCCCTTCCGGCGGGGGGCGTTTTCCGGCCCGGTGGTTAGGTTTTTCTAACAGCTTAGGAGGGAACTGAGAAAATGGAAATCAAGATCGCGCTGGCGGGCAACCCGAACTGCGGGAAAACCACCCTGTTCAATGCCCTGACCGGCTCTAACCAATACGTGGGCAACTGGCCCGGCGTCACCGTGGAAAAGAAGGAGGGCCGCCTGAAGGGGAACAAGGACGTGGTCATCCAGGACCTGCCCGGCATCTACTCCCTTTCCCCCTACACCCTGGAGGAAGTGGTGGCACGGGGCTATCTGGTCAACGAAAAGCCAGACGCCATTTTAAACATTGTGGACGGCACCAACATCGAGCGCAACCTGTACCTGACCACCCAGCTCATCGAGCTGGGCATCCCCGTAGTGGTTGCCGTGAACATGATTGACCTGGTGCGCAAAAACGGGGACAAAATCGACCTGAAAAAGCTGGGAGAGGCCCTGGGCTGCGACGTGGTGGAGATGAGCGCCCTGAAAAACGAGG
>OIYU01001708.1_pt1 | contig 13447 bp, 14 predicted proteins | sample 1588321 | NCBI WGS metagenome assembly OIYU01 (sample SAMN03283258) | human gut metagenome | biome: human-associated habitat; material: feces | host: Homo sapiens | place: USA | collected 2013 | reverse complement strand
GTATTCTCCCGAATCAGAAAGAAGAAGAGATGAGATGAAGTTGTTTTGCGCCGTCTCACGCGACAGCTTTGATATAATATCACTTCTATTTTTTAAAGTCAACCTTTTTTTCTATTTTTCTTTTACTTTTTTATTTTTCTTTATTTCCTCTGCTCGAAGCCTACAGAGCAAAGAGTTCCGCAAGCGGAACTCTCGCGCCGAGCGCGGCCGCTTTAACGGCAGATTTCTATTGAATAATACAAACTTGCGGCCACTATCTTAGAGTGACCGCAAGTTTCATGATCGGATTAAATTCATATATAACTCTTAGGATTCCATTATTCTGAATTGCTGTGTAAGCTTCCTTTCCGAAAGACGTCGTATAAAGAAACGTGACAAACATAAACAAAACCCACACGATGATCAGCGCCCCTCCCGCACCGAGAATCCCCCCGGCAAGGCGGTTGATCAATCCGAGCACCGGCAAATTCGCTATAATGTCCAATGCAAAAATAACGGCGCGAAGTATAATCGTAATAATAATAAAGGTAAGAATAAATGCCAGAATATTAATGATCAGTTTTGCCGCTGCTTTTGCTATATACTGCACAAAAGTATCTGCGCCCAGCTTTTCATATATATCTTCATTATTATTTGTAAGCAGAAGTGATTTAAATATTTCCGGAATATCCGCCCCTTCTATCGCCGCCACTTGTGCATCCTTTGGTATTTCCGCTTCTTCCAGCAAGCTTTCACCCTCCTCGCCTCCAGAGCGCAGCCCGGAAAGAAGGCTGCTGGAAATTCCGTACTCCGCCAACTCTTCATCCGATATATTCCCATTAATAATATCCTGTATTGTAATGCCCGCCGCATTCAGCTGTTCTTCTGTAATGCCCGCTGCATTCAACGCTCTTCTGATATTCTCCTCCGTCATCATAGAGCCTGTATTTTCCTCGTCTCCCGATGAAAACATACCGCCAATGGCGCTTACCGCCTGATCCTCAATCATAGTATCCAGCGGAGTCATACTTATAATCCCTTCGCTCACATAGGGCGTGAGGAAAAATACCAGCACAAAAGTTACGATAGTCGCTGCCAAAGATACTGCTATTTTAACTGCTCCTCTGTAAATTCCTACTACAATGCAGATCAAAAAAATGATCCCTGTTGTAATCACTATCCAATTCATAAGCTCTCCTTATTTTACAAACCGAACCACTTCCATTCCGTTTGCATTCATCACAATGTATTTATTAACGCCCAGGATCGGGAACATTTCCTGTATTGTCTCATTCAGTTCTCCGTCAAATTTTTTGATTCCGTTTCTTGTAAAAACGCTGCACTTTTTCCCTTCATACATAATAACCTGACTGCCGCATATTTTTACGTTGGAATAATCTCCACTGAAATTTTCGGAGAGGACCTTCTTTCCGTTTTTATTGTAAAGACAGAGTTCATTCCCTTCTTCTCCTTCATTTTTCAGTATAAGTCCTATATATCTTGTGCTGTAAAATACGCTTTTTATTTCTTTCTCCAGCTCTACTGTCTGAGCCAGTTTAGGCGTTTCCTTCCCTTTATAGATCAGCAATCGATTATTTCCTACAATCACAGACGTTTCCTGATCAAGGAAAAAAGCGGAAGGAGCTGTCATATCTTCATAATTATCCGTCACAATTTCATAATTATCAGCTTCCTTTCCTCCTTCTCCGAAATTATAGTAATATACATTTGTCGATGCTTTTCCATTCTGGATCACAAGATAAGATACCAGAAGGATTGTTCCATCATCCGACAAACTGATGTTGAGAGGATATCCGGTTCCCGCCAGAGACGCCGACAATTCTGCAAGCACATTTCCCGCCGCATCATAACATATAATCTGCGGCGAAGCATCATCTTTCAAAATAGCCGCCACAATACCCTGGGAAGATACTGCGATTTTCTCTATGGGCCGCGTAGTCTCTATTTCTCCCTTTAAACCTTCTTTTGTAAATACTTCAATACTGTTTCCGCCTTTGTCCGCAACTGCTGCCGATTCTCCGTAAACAGTAATAACCGGATTTTGAATCTGATAAGACTGATTCCACTCTTCCTCTCCTTTTCTATTGAGAAAAGATATTCCATCCCGGCTGTATTTAAGCACTCCGTCGGCAAATTCTTTGTAACTGCTGTTCCCCGAATTTTCCGAACGATAAACATCAATTGTTCTTACCGATGTATATGTCTGGAGCTGAATAACCAGATACACCCCGATCAAAGCCAGTATAACTGCCGCCGTGCCGATGATCGTTCGCCGGCGCATTTTCGTCTTATGGCTTTTGATCTGCTCTTCCAGCTCCTCTATAGAGTAATCCTCCATGCCCTCTGTCGGCATCTTCTGTGTCTGTTCCTTTTCCTGCTCTCCCTGGAGTTTACTTTTTTTCCTTAGCTTCATAAATCAACCTCTTTAGTCTACGTTATGCGTACAGTATAACACACTCTTCCCCTGTTATGGTAGCAGCAATTTCTGACCAATGAAAATAAGGTTCCCATCTGTGAGCCCGTTCATTTTACAGATTGCCTCCGCTTCTTCTGTTGTTCCGTACAATTTCAGGCTGATCTTGTCCAGTGTATCTCCCCTTTGTACTGTATAATAATCTTCCTCGCTTAATTCTTCCTGTATAGTAGATATAGGAGGCTGTATGTCCGAAGAAGCCTCTTCCTCCTGCCCGCTATCCCCCTGGGCAGCCGCCTCCTCACTGTCCGGATCATCTGCCGCTTTCGCATCAGCGCCGGCTTCCGTCTGCCTCTCTTCCTCGCCGCTGCCCTGCACGGATTTTGACAGCGTTTCTATGGAAGACTGTACAGAGTTCATCTTATCATAATTATTCATGGTCGAGATACCGATTGCCAACACTACCACAACCAGCAGCGCACTTGTAAGATATACCAGCTTGGAATTATTTTTCTGCTCCTGCACTTCCATTTTTTCTTTTATCGCAGAACGAAAATTCTTTGCAGCTCGATCCTCAACCACTTCACTGGGTGTCACGCCAATCTGCCGCCGTGTATTGATCATGTAATTCTGCATCTCCGGGTTTTTTTCATAGAAAATATAATATCCGCCCATCTGCATTAATTCATGATATTTGTATGCGAAATAAATCTCTTCGTCCTCTTCTGCATGCTTTAATATGAAAATACTATTCTTCTTTGTAAAAATCTGTTCATGGATCTTCACCATACTGCCGGACAATGTCATCGGCCTGCCGGGAGCGATCAGGAACCATCCTACTATATCTTTTTCCGGAAAATAAGTTTTGCACTCCTCTTTTGCTTCTTCCAGAATACCGGGCAGGATCTTGATCTCCCCTGCATTTTCTTCTACTTCCTTTATCTGGACCGCACCGGTAATGCACACACATTCCTGTCCTTCTATCGACAGGCTTTCTCCCATCAGAAGCGCTCCTACAGGCATGTCCGACGCCTTGTCCCTTAACTGGGCAAGGTAAGTATCTACGTAATCTTCCACGTAAATTTTGGGCGTGTCGCATACGTTTCCTACCTGCCTTACATTCTTCGGAAACTTTCTTTCCATATACTCTCACCTCATTGCATATTTTTGATTATCATAGCATAAGGTTTTTGCGCATTTTATCATAAGCTGGAGCCTGTCCACAGAAGTTTCCGTTTTCTTTTTTCCACCTTCGACATCTTCCGTCTGTCTCCGGCATACAGCTTTGTTCTTTTCTGTCAGAATAAAAAAGGCAGCTACACGCCGCCTTTTTTCATATTTTCTTCTGTCCATCTTTCAAATATATCTCTTGTCTGCTTCCAGTGAGATCTGCTGATAGGTACCTTGTCTCCGCTGCGAAGTGTAATTTCCGCTCTTCCAAAGATACGGATTTTCTCCATATTCACAATAAAACTGTTATGGCACATTACAAATCTTTCCTTATCCAGATACGCTTCCACCTCTGACATTTTCATGGTCGTAAGGACAATTCCAGTTAATGTGTGAATTTTAGTAATTCTTTTATCCCTCTCTATATATTCAATTTCTTCTTCATCAAGAACAAATTCATTTTTCCGATAGGGAAGAACAAGAAATCTTTTTCTGCTGTACTTATTTTCCTCCATATATCCCATTATCTTTTCCAGATATTGTTTTAATATCTTTCGATCATCTTTTTTTCCCCATCAAATCCGCTTTCGTGAAGCGCTGTAGTCTGATGCATCCCGCTCCCTCCTCACATACCTTTCCTGTTACTGGCATTCCCCTATTTCGCCAAAAAACTTCATCTTTAGAAGTATTTTATCAATTAATTGGTCTAATATCAATATAAATACGTTGCCTTTTTAACATACTAGACACAGAAAATATTTTGGGCAGGGATCGATATGAAAATATACTGGAACGGAAAAACAAAAAATATCATTGGCCCATCCATCCGGGTGCTGCGCAAACAGGCAAAACTGACCCAAAAAGAACTTGCAGAAAAGTTACAGCTTCAGGGTTATGATTTCAGTGATCTGACGATCCTTAGAATTGAACAGGGCAGCCGTTTTGTTCCTGACTATGAAGTACTGGCTCTTGCACGCTTCTTCCAGGTCAGCCCAAACACTCTGCTGGACGGCTCTGTTATTTCCGAAAAAAAAGCAGCCCATGACAGGTGCTGCTTTTTTATTGCTATTCGCAGAATTTCTTTATTTTTTCATAGATACTTTCGGCATCTAATCCGTATTTGCGGATCAATTCTACAGCCGGACCGGATTCTCCGAATGTATCGTTGATACCGATCTTCATCACTTTCGCCGGAGCTTTTTCCGCAACTACATCACATACTGCACTTCCCAGGCCTCCGATAATAGAATGCTCTTCCACTGTCACGATCTTGCCTGTCTTTGCAGCTGCACTGATCACAGCTTCCTCATCCAGAGGTTTGATGGTATGCATATTAATCACCTGTGCACTGATCCCATCTGCTTCAAGCTTCTTCGCTGCTTCCAGAGATTCTGACACAGTAAGACCTGTAGCAATAATGGTAACGTCTGTTCCCTCACGGAGAACAACTGCCTTGCCAAGCTCAAATTTGTAATCCGGATTATCGTTGATAACCGGAACTGCAAGACGTCCAAAACGCAGATATACAGGGCCCTGATGTTCATAAGCCGCTTCTACCGCTGCTTTTGCCTCCACATCATCGGAAGGATTGATCACAACCATACCCGGAATGGTTCTCATCAGCGCGATATCCTCGTTGCACTGATGGGTAGCCCCGTCCTCTCCTACAGAGATGCCGGCATGTGTCGCTCCGATCTTCACATTTAATTTCGGATAGCCGATGGAGTTTCTCACCTGCTCAAACGCACGCCCTGCTGCAAACATGGCAAAAGAGCTTGCAAAAGGAACCTTTCCTGTTGCTGCGATTCCCGCTGCAACTCCCATCATATTGGACTCCGCAATACCACAGTCTATATGACGCTCCGGAAACGCTTTCTTGAATACGCCTGTCTTTGTAGCTGCTGCCAGGTCGGCGTCCAGGACTACAATATCCTCATGTTTTTTCCCAAGTTCTGCCAATGCATTTCCATAGCTTTCTCTTGTAGCAATTTTCTTTACATCTGACATATTGCTTCACCTGCCTTTTCTAACTCTTCCATTGCAGCTGCATACTGCTCATCATTTGGAGCGCTTCCATGCCAGGAAACCTGATTTTCCATAAAGGAAACTCCTTTTCCTTTCACTGTCTTTGCAATAATAGCTGTCGGCTGCCCTTTCGTCTCTCTTGCTTCCTTAAACGCTGCAGCTATCTCATCAAAATTATGTCCGTCAATATTGATAACATGGAAATTAAATGCCTCAAATTTCTTATCGATCGGGTACGGAGAATTAACTTCTGTAATTTTACCGTCAATCTGGAGATTATTATTGTCCACGATCACAACCAGGTTGTCCAGCTTGCGGTGAGCTGCCAGCATAGCCGCCTCCCACACCTGGCCTTCCTGGATCTCGCCATCACCCAGAAGTGTGTACACACGGTATGTGTCACCGGATAATTTGGCTGAAATCGCCATTCCTACGGCTGCTGAAATTCCCTGTCCCAGAGATCCTGAAGACATATCCACTCCCGGAATATGCTTCATATCCGGATGTCCCTGGAGATAAGAGCCTGTCTTACGAAGCGTAGTCAGATCTTCTACCGGGAAAAACCCTTTCTGTGCCAGTGCAGAATAATATCCCGGTGCTGTATGTCCTTTGGACAGCACAAACCGGTCACGATCTGCCTTTTTCGGATTTTTTGGATCGATATTCATCTCTTCAAAATAGAGATACGTATAAATATCTGCTGCAGACAAAGATCCGCCCGGATGTCCGGACTTCGCACTGTGAGTTGCAGTAAGCACTCCCTTTCGGATCTCATTTGCAGTCTTCATTAATTCTTTTTTATTCATGAAAATTGCCTCCTGCTTTTATTCATCAGCCCTCTTAACCTATTCCCCAAATACAGCTTTATAGTCGGCCTGGAATTTCTCGATTCCCACATCTGTCAGAGGATGTTTTGTCATTTTCTCAATAACTGCATACGGTACAGTTGCAATATGTGCTCCTGCCAGCGCGCAGTCTGTTACATGCATTGGATGACGTATACTTGCTGCAATGATCTGTGTGTCAATATCTCCTGCGATCTCGAAGATTTCTGCAATTTCACGGATCAGATCCACACCTCTTACAGAAATGTCATCCAGACGTCCCAGGAATGGAGATACATAAGTCGCCCCTGCTCTTGCTGCCAGAAGAGCCTGGTTTGCAGTAAAGATCAGTGTAACATTTGTCTTGATTCCCTCGGATGAAAGCTGTTTGCAGGCCTTAAGTCCTTCTACAGTCATAGGAATCTTCACAACCATGTTGGGATGGATCTTCGCAATCTCACGTCCTTCTTTGATCATCCCTTCAGCGTCAACTGTTGTAGCCTTTACTTCACCGCTGATCGGACCGTCCACGATAGACGCAATCTCCGCGATCACTTCTTCAAACACGCGTCCTTCCTTTGCGATCAAAGACGGATTTGTCGTTACTCCACAGATCACGCCCATATCATTTGCCTTTTTGATATCCTCTACTTTGGCTGTGTCAATAAAAAATTTCATCCTTATTTCCTCCTTTAAAATCGATGCTTGGTTCGTTGATTCTATTATATCCTCCAAAGAAGAATCAGGTCAATAGGACTCCTTTTTTATTAATAATTTATCTTATTAATTATATAGATTTATCAATGCATTGTTTTAACTCTTTTGCTGTTTTGATTATATAACCTGTCTTTTTGCCTGGATTTCAAATACTTTTATCCTGCTATCCAAAAATTATTATTAATATTTTCTTCAAATGCATTAATTTTATTTTTTTGCCCGCCTGGGATAGGAAGTTGTCCCTCTCTGGATCAGCTTCGGTTCATACTCCACATGGTAGGTACTGATGGGGTCAATGTCATAATATTTTGTCCGCTGGGACGCGATTTTCTTCATAATGATATCGCAGGCATCCCTCCCTTTAAAGATGACGAAATGCTCAATTGTAGTAAGAGATACCTTATGCATTCTGGCAAACAGCGTATTATCGCATCCCATAACAGAGACATCCCCCGGCACTTTCAGCTTTGCCTCCTGCAAAGCGTCCAGGATTCCGAAGGCGATCATATCGTTCAGTCCCACGATGGCTGTCACCTCTGTCCGTTCCTCCAGAAGCTCTTTTGTCAGCTCATAACCGATCAGATATTCCGAATCAATATGTGCCACATCCTGATCCAGTTCTTCTGCCGCTGCCCGGATCACAACCTGATCCTTTAGACCGGCCTTTTCAAACTCTTTCAGAAATCCTTCTACTCTCTTGGAGCGCTGTTTCTGCCTTACTGTAAGCGGAGGCGCTATATAAGCAACTTTTTTGTGACCTAGATCCAGCAAATGTTTTGCCATGATCCGCCCCAGTTTGGAGTTGTCCAGCTCTACCGCATCCACATTAAGGCGTTCATTTTGATTATTTACTATGACAACAGGGATCTCCTCTGCCAGCTTTTCCACCGTATCCATAAAACAATGACTGGGATTGCAGGTATAGATAATCCCCAGCGGTTTAAGTGACTTCATCATTTTCAGATATCGTTCTTCCATTTTCAGGTCTCTTTGAGTATTACAGACAAAGAGGCCATATCCCTGCTCCTTTGCCCTCGACTCAATCCCCTGCAGAAGCATCACATAATATGGATTCGTCAAATTGGAACAGAATACGACCAACAGCTTTTCTCCCCGGCTCTCCCGGCGGAGTTTTCTCTTCGGAAGTACATACCCCAGTTCTCTGGCAGCCTTTTCCACTTTCTCTACTGTTTCTTTAGAGAAAGATACATTGTATTTTCTGTTAAGCACCATCGATACTGTAGACTGTGAAACTCCTGCTGCCCGTGCAATGTCAGTAGAAGTCACTTTTTTCTTACCAGACATTTTCTATATCTCCGTCCTTCCTTCCAGCGCCCGAAGAAGCGTTACCTCATCGATATATTCCAGATCTCCTCCTACAGGAACACCACTGGCAATACGGCTCACCTTAATCCCAACAGGTTTGATCAGTTTGCTGATATACATTGCAGTTGTCTCCCCCTCCAAGCTGGAATTGGTTGCGATGATCACCTCATTCACATCATCCCTTAAACGCTCCATCAGCTCTTTCAGCTTAATATCACCAGGCCCGATCCCCAGCATCGGAGAGATCGCGCCGTGAAGGACATGATAGACACCATCATATTTTCCCGTCTTTTCATAAGCTGCCAGATCTCTGGGTGTTTCCACTACCATAATCGTCTTGTGATCCCTCTCCTTGCTGGCACAGATAGGGCAGATTTCCTGATCCGTCAGTGTACAGCACACAGAACAGTAGCGGACATTTTCCTTTGCTTTCACGATCGTATCCGCCAGCTCACGCACCTGATCATCCGGCATATGGATCAAATGAAATGCCAGTCTTTGTGCGGACTTTGGTCCGATTCCAGGAAGCCGGGAAAACTGCTCAATCAGTTTGCTTATCTGACTGCTGTAATAATCCATAGATCGTCACCGCCAAGCCTAGAAAAGTCCCGGCATTCCGCCGCCCATACCGCCGGTCAGCCGTGACATGCCGGCCGCTGATTCCGCATCGGCCTTGTCCATCGCTTCATTCACAGCTGCAACGATCATATCTTCCAGCATTTCCACATCATCCGGATCTACCGCTTCTTCATCCAGCTTCACTTTCAGGAGCTTCTTTGTTCCGGAGACTGTCGCCTCTACCGCACCGCCTCCTGCTGTAGCAGAAAATTCCTTTGTCTCCATTTCTTTTGCCTGTTCTTCCATCTGACGCTGCATCTTCTGCGCCTGTTTCATTAAATTTGCCATGTTTCCCGGCATTCCTCCGGGAAATCCTCCTCTTTTCGCCATGTAAATATCCTCCTTATTTCAAATACTGTTATTCCAAATATTGTGTGATAATGTCTTATTCCTCTTCTTCTGTGATCTCCATGTGAATAACCTCCTCGATATCCACATAGCTGTCCTCGAAAGTGCGCCCGTTTTCTACCTGCCGCACATCTATATCCATTTCTTTGCCGGTTTTCTCAGCAATGATGCGCTTGATTTCGTTTTTATGTTCCTCTGTGCCCACAAAGCCTGCGCTCACCTCGTCCTCCAGTACAATGATCAGGTGATTATTTTCTCCTGCACTTAAGCGGGCCTTTTTCAGATACTGTCTAAGCCCTGCCGGCGCCGCTTCCCGGATCTGTCCGAAATTCGCCGCTACTGCCCTCACATCCTCACTCAGTGCCTTTGGCAGCTTGGGTTTCGGATGTATTTCCTCTTTCTCCGTATTCTGAACATATACGGTTCTTTGTCCCTCTGGCGGTGCTGCCAGCTTTTTCTTTACCTCATCTTCCAGAGCACGTATTCTGGAAAGAATGGTGTCTGTCTTTACCTCCATCTGGGGACGGCACAGCCGGATAAAAGTTACTTCTGTAAGCACTCTCTTCTGTGTTGCATACTTCAATTGATTGCTAAGGTCCGAGAAAATCCGTATATAACGGATCAGTTCATCGGTTTCAATCCTCTTTGCTTCTTCCTTGATCCTCTCCAGATTCTCTGTTGATACATCCAGCACATCTTCCATCTCTTCCGAACTTTTTACAAGAAGCAGATTGCGAAGATACCAGGTGAAATCTGCTGACAATTGCGAAAGCTCTCTTCCCTGCATAACCAGTTCATCCACTGTTTCGATCACTTTCTTCACATCCCGGGCAAGAAGCTGTTCAAGAAGGCGGCCGAGTACATCCGCATCAACCGCCCCCAATACTTCCAGCACATTGTCATAGGTCAGCCTCTGTCCGATGTAAAATGCGGCGCACTGATCCAGAAGGCTTAGGGCGTCCCTCATAGAACCATCCGCCATCCGGGCAATATACCGCACTGCCTTCTCTTCTACATCCAGTCCTTCTTTTTTGATCAGTTCATCAAGGCGTCCGGATATGGTATCAATAGAAATCCTTTTAAAATCATATCTCTGACATCTGCTCAGGATGGTCACCGGAATTTTGTGGGCTTCCGTTGTTGCCAGAATAAAAATAACATATTCCGGCGGTTCTTCCAATGTTTTCAGGAGCGCATTAAATGCCCCGATAGACAGCATATGGACCTCGTCAATGATATAAACCTTATATTTTCCTTCCGTTGGCCGGTATGCAACTTCCTCACGTATCTCCCGGATATTATCCACGCCATTGTTGGACGCCGCATCAATCTCTATCACATTCATGGATGTGCCTGCCGCTATGGATCGGCACATTGCACATTCTCCGCACGGACTTCCCTCATTTGGATGCTCACAGTTCACCGCTTTGGCAAAAATCTTGGCTACTGTGGTTTTCCCCGTTCCCCGCGTTCCGCAGAAAAGGTAGGCATGTCCGATACGGTCCGTCCGTATCTGATTTTTCAATGTTGTCACGATCGCATCCTGACCTTTGACATCCTCAAATTCACCGGGCCTGAACTTCCGGTATAATGCCATATATCCCATCTGATGCACTCCTTCTGACTGATTTTGTCTGTCTGCTATTGATCTCCAAAACTGATTCCTGTCAGTCTTGCTTCTTTAATAATACCAGATTCCGGATCCACTACTTTCAGTTTACCTGCCACTTCAGAAAGAGGCGTTTTTGTCACCTCTCCCCTCTTGATTGCTACCATATAACCGAAATCTCCGTCCATGATCATATCCGCTGCAGCCGCTCCCAGACGGGTTGCCAGAACCCGGTCATAAGGACAGGGGGAGCCCCCTCTTTGAGTGTGTCCCGGCACGGTAATGCGCACTTCCTGATTCATTTTCTTCTGAATCTTCTCTGCGATTTCATAGGCAACAGAAGGATAATTTTCCTTCGCTTTCTTCGCCTTCAGCTCTTTTTTGGAAAGCTTGGCATCCTCTTTCGAAATCGCTCCTTCTGCTACAGCTATAATTGTAAAATGCTTGCCGGCATCAGCTCTTCTTTTTATCGCATCTGTCACCACTTTAATATCGTAGGGTATTTCCGGAAGCAATATGATATCCGCTCCTCCGGCAATTCCTGCATGAAGAGTTACCCATCCGACTTTATGTCCCATTACCTCTACAATAAACACACGGCTGTGCGAAGTTGCGGTTGTATGGATCCGGTCGATGGTATCTGTTGCAATATCTACTGCACTCTGAAAACCAAAGGTCATATCTGTTCCCCACAGATCATTGTCAATCGTCTTAGGAAGCGTAATGACGTTCAACCCCTCCTCCCGAAGAAGATTGGCTGTCTTATGTGTTCCATTTCCTCCAAGTATCACCAGACAGTCAAGATTCAGCTTATGATAGGTATGCTTCATCGCCTCTACCTTATCCAGACCATTCTCATCCGGAACCCTCATCATCTTAAAAGGTTGTCTGGACGTCCCCAGAATCGTTCCTCCCCTTGTGAGAATCCCTGAAAAATCAGATGATGTAAGCATCTTGAACTCAGAATAGATCAGTCCCTTGTATCCATCCTTAAACCCATAAATCTCCACATCATTTCTTTTTGAGAAAAGTCCCTTTACTACTCCTCGCATAGCAGCATTTAAAGCCTGACAGTCACCACCGCTGGTAAGCATTCCGATTCTCAACATAAGTCATTCACTCCTTTCTATCGTGCACATTGGCGCGCTCCAACCCTTCGGATTCTCGCTCACGGGCTTCGCCCCTTCTTCGGACTCTTGACGCCGTGCGCGCTCCAACCCTTCGGGTTCTCGCTCACGGGCTTCGCCCCTTCTTCGGACTCTTGACGCCGTGCCAGCTCCAACCCTCTGGGTTCTCGCTCACGGGCTTCGCCCTATAAAAATGCGAAAACCTCAAACCGCCTGCAAGCAGGCGTTTGCGCTTCTCGCATTTTTGCACGGCTCATTGCCTACGTGGACATTATACCTTATTTTCAAAACGGGCACAAGGAAAAAGAGCCTCTCTCCCTTTACCTGAAACGTGAAAAGGGATATACTGTGTATCAGAAATCTATTTCATGAAAGAAAGCAGGTATCAAAAAATGCACAAATACGATGTAAAACTCTGGACGCTTGCTGCAAAAGGAGAGATCGTCCCGGATCGTTCTCTTTTAAAGACTCCGGAGCAGATAAAAAAGATCAGGGAAAGTGCTGCTCTGAACACAGCCGTTCTGGACCATGTTGCCTCCCATATTCGGGCCGGTATGAGCACCGCCCAGATCGACCGTCTGGTCTATGATTATACTACAGAACACGGCGGGATCCCGGCGCCCTTAAATTACGAAGGTTTTCCAAAAAGTGTGTGCACTTCCATCAATAATGTCATCTGTCACGGTATCCCCAGCGAAGAGGAGATTTTACAGGACGGCGATATCATCAATGTAGATGTCTCCACCATTCTGGACGGGTACTATTCCGATGCTTCCCGCATGTTTGCCATCGGCAATGTTGATGAAAGAGCCCAAAAATTACTGCGCGTCACTCAGGAGTGTGTGGAGCTGGGTCTGAAAGAAGCGCGTCCATGGGGCCATCTGGGCGATATTGCGCATGCCATCAACTCCCACGCCCGGGCAAACGGTTATTCTGTAGTTGAAGATATCGGCGGACACGGAATCGGACTGGAATTTCATGAGGAACCCTTCGTAAGCTACGTAACGCCCAGGGGTACGGAAATGGTTCTTGTTCCCGGCATGATGTTCACCATTGAGCCTATGATCAATGAAGGTAGTCCCGATTTCTTTATCGACGAAGACAATGGGTGGACGGTCTATACCATTGACGACGGACTCTCGGCACAGATCGAATATATGGTACTTATTACCGAGGATGGTGCGGAAGTGCTGACAAAATAAGGGGGCTTTGAAAAGCAATGTCATTTAGTTAAGGCACTGAAATGATAACTCTCTTTTAGGCAGAACTT
>OIYU01001706.1_pt1 | contig 13454 bp, 8 predicted proteins | sample 1588321 | NCBI WGS metagenome assembly OIYU01 (sample SAMN03283258) | human gut metagenome | biome: human-associated habitat; material: feces | host: Homo sapiens | place: USA | collected 2013 | reverse complement strand
CATCGATGGCGCCCTCGGCATAGGCACCGTAGCGAGCGATGTCCTCGTCCTCGCAGCCCAGCGAAAAGAACGGCACCTCGGCGCGAACGCACGGCCACGCGAGCAGGTCGGCACGAACAGCCGACTTGAGCCAGCGGTTCAGGGCAACGTCGAAGCGTTCGCGCTGCTCCGGCGTCAGGCGCCACAAGCGTGCCAGCGCATCGGCACGCGCGGCGGGCAACGCGTCGGCACCCATCTCGATGAGCCACTGGCAGGCGGCGTGGAAGGCCGAGCCCAGCGCCATGGGATTGCCGGCGGGCTCGACAGCGGCCACGTCTGCATCCGTCATCTCCGAGCCATCCGACTCTGCATCATCGCCAGCCTCGTCCATGGGCACGTGCGCCTCGGCGGCACGGTCCTCGGACTCGGCATGCAGCGCCGCGGCAATTGACGAGTAGCTGTACGAATCGCGCTCCGGATACGGGCAGGTGCCCATGCGCACGCCCACCGCCTGGGGATACACGAGCTCAAACGCATCGGGCTCGGGGTCGGCAGGACCAGGGACGATTGTACTGGCCGAATCGTCGGCAGCATCTGCATCGGCATCGCCACGAACAAGCCTGCCCTCGGCATCCAGCGAAGCGTTGGCCTCAAACGCCTGCTCGCCAAAGGTAAAGCCCGTGAGCGAAATGAGCTCGTAGTCGCCCGGCTGGGAGTTGTCGAACACCAGGCGGTCGGCATCGAGCTGCGGTATGTCCAGAGCGTCGGTCGGCAAAATACGGCGCAGCACATCGTAGGTCAGATCGGTCTCGACGTCGAAGGTCGGCGCCGTCACCTTGCCACGGCTCACGCCGGCATCCATCGCCAAGATCACCAGCTCGCGCGCACGCGTCATGGCAACGTAGAGCAGACGAGCCCGTTCCTCGAGCGAAAGCTGCAGGTCGTCGTTGCGCAGGCGGGCAAATGCCTCGGCGGGAGAGCCCGTCGCGCATACGTCCTCCATGAGCTCCGGCGGCAGCCACAGCGACGTGCCCTTGCCCTTAAACGCATGCTCAAGCTGCTTTTTAACGTCGTCGCCCTTCACAAAGGTCCCATCGGCAAGCTTAACGCCATCAAAACGAGCTGGCAGTGCCACGACCTGCGCTCCGCCCTCGACGCGACCCATCTGTGCCGCACCCGAGGACTTACGCACGCCAAAGCACTCGGCAACCGCCACGACCGGATATTCCAGACCCTTGGACGCATGCACCGTCATGATGCGCACTGCGCCGTCACCCTCCTCGTTGAGGGCACCCGGGGCCTCCTTGCCCGCCAAGAAGCGGTCGAAGGCCAGCGCGATGGAACGCGGAGAATTGCCGAGCTCGGCCTCTGCCTCGGCCACGGCGTCGAGCGCCTTGAGCACGTTGGCGGCAATGGCCTTGCCTTCGGGGCCGCGCTGCGCCAGGCGCACGAACCAGCCGGAGGCATTGACCACGTCGCGCGCGATGGCGGCGAACGAATCGCGCCCCACGCGGCGCAGTGCATAGCGCAGCACCTCGCGGGCACGCGTCACGAGCGGCAGGTCTTGCAAACCCGGCACGTCGGAATCGCTCATGATGCCCATGTCGATATTCCGGCGCGAGGTCTCCCCTGTCTCGCTATCGAGCTTGGTCGCCAGCGCCAGGAACTCCTGAGCGCCGAGCGCAAACATCGGCGAGGCGAGCAGCGGCATAAGGCCCCGCGCCGTATCGGCCGGATTGGCGAGCGCACATACCAGGGCGCGCACCGTCTGCACCTCGGCTGCCTGGGCAAAGACCGAACCACCCGCGATGACGCAGTCGAGCCCCTGGTCGCGGAAGGCCTGGGCGTAGACGTCGGCGTTGGTCATGCGGCCCAGCAGCAGCACCATGCCGCCCTGGGGCTGGCCGGCATCGGCAAGCGCGCGGAATCGCTCGGCGATCGCACGGGCCTTGGCCTGTGTGCGTTCCTGCGTACTGCCGCCGGCAACAAAGAGGGCCTGGCGACGCGAGGCGTCTGCCACCAGCGTGTCCTTGCGGCCGTCGCTCGCCTCAAGATCCAAAAAGCCCTGCATCAGGCCGCCGTCATCGCCGTCGAAGACGCGTGCCACGTAACGCAGTACCTCGTCATGGCTGCGGAAGTTGCGCACGAGTTTGACGAGTTCGCCGGCAGGGGCGTCGGCCACGGCAGTCGCCTCGGGCGCGGCAGACGAGCCCACCTTGCGCTCCTGACGACGGAACACCTCGACCTCGGCGCCACGGAAGCGATAGATGGACTGCTGCGCATCGCCCACAGTGCACAGCGCGCGCTCCCCCGCACCCGTCAGGTAACGGATCAGATCGACCTGCATCTGGTCGGTATCCTGAAACTCATCGATCATGACCATCTTAAAGCGGCCCTCGTAGGCGGCTCGGATGGCGGGATAATCGCGCAGCGCCTCATATGCCATGCGCAGCAGATCGTTATTGTCGAGCGCGGACTGGTCGGCCTTGAGCGCACGGTACTCCGCCTCCACGGAACGGGCCAGGCCCACCAGCGCATCGAGCGCCGGGCCACCGCAGGCAAGCACGATATTGATAAACGCATCGGCGGCCTCGGCCTTGAGCAGCTCGGCCTGCTCCTTAGGGAATGCCTTGCTCGCGCGCGGCATGGTGCACGACATCATGAGTCGCGCCGCATCGGCCATGGTCTTGCCGCTCGCCTCGAACGCGTCGATGGCATCGAGCGCCGCCTGTGCCTTCTCGGTCGAGGCCTTGCTCGCACCCAGCGCCGCGCGATAGGCATCGGCGAGTGCCGAGGTATCGGCCTGGCCGCGCGCCACGCGCACGTCGTCCATACCGCCCGGCAACTGGCTCGACAGCTCCAGCAGGTCGCGCACCAGACCCTTGATGGTCGTACCGCCGCCAAAGGAACCGCCCTCGCCCGCCATGGGATACCAGGCATAGAGGGCCTTGAGCGATGCCGCGAGCTCGGGGGCGGCATCGGGTGCCGTCGCGCGACCCAGCACATGCTCAACAGCCTGGTCCATGAGCTCGTCGGTATCGGTGAGCACCGTGAACTCGGGGTCGATGCCCAGCTCCAGCGCGTGCGCGCGCAGGATACGCGAGCACATGCCGTGAATGGTCGAGATCCACGCGTCGTCGACGGTCAGTGCTTCCTCGTCCATGCCCTCGTCGATAAGCGCACGGCGCACGCGGTCGCGAATCTCGGCCGCGGCATCTTTGGTAAAGGTAATGGCGAGCACCTGGTCCAGATGCTCAACGAACGGACCGGATTCGGGCGAGAGCGCATAGACGATGCGGCGCGTGAGGGTAAAGGTCTTACCCGAACCGGCGCCCGCCGAGACAAACAGCGGGCGGTCGAGCGTTTTGACAATCTGCAGCTGTTGCGGCATCAAAGTCGAAAGATCCATGGTCTACACGTCCCTCCTTACAAACGTTCCTTCGTGGTTATACGAGCAGCGCGCATGCGCGGCCTGAGCCGACGCCGGGTCGACGGCGGCAACGTTGCCCGCCTCGAGCTCGCGCAGGCGCTCGGCGATGCCGGCCTCCACGCGATCGAGCAGGGCATCGAAGTCCATGCTGCCGCCCTCGCCCGGGAAGCCCTTCTTGAGGCCCGGGATGCGACCGTCACCGCGCTCTTCCTCGAGCAACTCGGCGCTCGCCGCACCGCGCAGCGCGGGCTTGCCGCCCTTGGTCGAAAAATAGAGCGCTGCACGGGTATCCAAGCCCAGTGCCCGACGCATGGCCTGCGCGTAGATGAGCGTTTGGGTATGGGGCGGCAGCCAGCGCGGGTCGTCGATGGGAGCCTCGCCCGTCTCCTCGTCACGCACCGTGGGGTCGGCAAGCTTAAACTCCTCGACACCCGAACGATGCTTGTAGTCGATTACCACGGCGCGGTTCTCGGCGTCCACGTCCACACGGTCGATGCGCCCGCCGAGCGGCCAACCGGCATACTCGACCTGGAGCTCGTTGAACGCAAACTCCAGGTAGCGCGGGGCAAAGGGGGCAAGTGCCTCGGACTCGTAGGCAAGCACGCCCTCCAGCTGCGGCAAGATCTCGGCCACCTGGCGCTCCTCCACCGCAGAGAGCGGCACCAGCGGGCCCTCCGTGCCGCGCTTGCCGGCGTGCTCGGCCAACGTCTCGTCAAAGACCTCGTGCAGCAGCTCCTGAGCACGCGGCAGATTCTCGGGCGTCACGCGCTCCATGCCTTCTTGGGGCAGACGGGCATGCAGATGCTCCAGCACGTCGTGGACAAAGTTGCCCTTCTCCATGTTGCCAAAGCCAGCGTCGATCGACTGGGGCTTGACGCGATACGAGACGAACCAGCATAGCGGACAGGTCGAATAGGCCTCGATCTGCGAGGCAGACGTCAAGCGCGGCACCAGCGGCGCATCCTCGCCCTCGCCATCGCGACGGCGCAGGACCAAATACGGCACGGCCTCGGCACTCAGATGCTGAGGGGCTTCACAGGTCACGCGCTCGCGCTTGAGGCCTTCACCTGCCGCGGGATCAAAGTCGGCGATGATATCGCCCTCGCCCACGCACGTGGGCTTGGCAGCGCCAGCGGCCTCGGCATGTGCCCGCAGCTCGGTCCATACGGCTGCCGGGTAGCACTCGCGCGCCTGGCGATCGTGCGTCACGCGGGCGAGCGCGACCGGACCGCTCGCCGCCTGCATCGCACGGCCAAAGCGCACGCGCAGCAGGGCGGCGGGCTCCAAAGACACGCCATCGCGGCGCAGCTCGGCCGTCAATGTGGCAAGCGGGCCCTCTTCGTGCGAAAGCGGATAGCTGTCCAGGTCGACATCGGCAAACAGCACGGCATCGTAGCCGCCAGGACGCAAAACCGACGCATCGGCAAGCGACACGAAGCGCACTTGTGCCCGTGGCGTGCGATCGACCTCGTAGGTCGCGTAATCGTAAGCGGTACTGCGCTTGTCCACCTTGGTTCGAACGCCGTCGAGAACCGGCACGGTCGCGGCCTGCGACACGTCGAGTGCGCGAGCATCGTTCATAAGGATGTCGATGGCATGGCGCAGCAAAGCCGTCTCTGCCTGGCGACGGGCCTGGCCGTCAAGGCCGCCTAGAGCGCGATCGGGCAGCGCCTCGGCAACGGCGAGCATGGCCTTGAGCGCCGTCACGGGTTTGTCGCGCCACAGCGCCTGGAACACGTCCGAGACCACACACGGCACGTTCTTAAACCAGTTTTCGTCGCTCGCCGCCTTGCGCGCGCCCCTCACCTGACCCTGGACGCTCTGCAGCAGGCTCTTAACGCCCGCAGTGGTCTTGTTGCGCGACAGGCGTATGTTCTTGTCGAAGCCGCGGGCGCTCGCGGCGTCGGCACCCGAAAGCGGGCTATAAATCCAGTCGGTAAGCTCCGGAGCGGGCCACCACTCGGTCTTGGAAGCGGTGCCCTCGTCGGCGGCTTTCATACGCTCGATCAGGTTGGCGAGCGCCGTAAACTGCCTGCCCGCGATGGACTGGGAAAACGCCGTGAACTCAGTCGTCTCGGCCGCAATGTGACGCGCCGCCAGACGGGCAGCGAGTTCGCCGAACAGCTGGGGCGCCCGGGCGGAAACTACGAGCACGCGCGCGGGGTCCGCAGACGCCGTGACACCGCCGTCGACCGCGGCGTCCTCACACGTTTTTACCAGCCCATCGATTGCATCCACATAGGCGTGGGCGCGGGCGTGAGGGCCGGCAACCTCTATAAAGGTAGGCTGAGCGGCGGACTCGGAGGCAGTCTGGGGCACAGTGGCACCCTCCCCCAGCGGCGCGACCTCAAACAGCACACCGCGGGCATCAAATGCCGTGGCAAGCTCCTCGCGCATCGCCGCCTGCTCGCGGGCAAGCAGCACGACGACCTCTCCCCCATTGTTCGCCACGGCAGACAGCAGCTCGAGCAGACCGTGCGTAAACGACGTGATACCGCGCACGCATACGGCGCGAGTGCACGTCGGCAGGCTATCGGCCAGGGCACCGGCCATAATGTCGGCTGCCTCGCAGGGCTCGACCATATCTCGACGGTCCAAGCCGCTCGCATAGGCGCTCAACAGCTCGAACACGCGGGCCTCAGCGTCGCTTTTGGGCTCGGGCTGAGCGGCGGCATCGCGGCAGCGTTCGTCGCCCGTCCCCGCCACGCCAGGCAACACATCGCGGGCCATACGCGCAAGCATGTGCACCGTGCCCTGACTGCGCGAAAGCGGCTGCAGGTCGGCATCGTCGAGACGCGTGACCATGTCCGAGAACAGCATCTGGCGCTGCAGGTTGTCGACGAAACCGCGCCCGTCGCCCAAAAGCTCCCAAAGCGAGCGAAGCCACGATGTAGGCGTCTTGTAGTCGATACCCAGCGAAACGCCGGCTTCCGCCGCATCATGACGGCACAGGTCGAGCTCGGCAAACGTTGGTGCCAGCAACACGGCACGCCCGTAACGGGCAATAAGGTCGGCAAGCAGCGCCGACTCGGCATCGCTCAAATCCGTGCCGGCATTGGTGGTATAGATTCGAACAGGCATGGTCCTCCGCTCAAACTGTTCGCAATAATCAATGCATCCATCCTACCCGCCCAAGCGGACACATTGCCACCGCAGCTCCATCTTTTGGTACAAAGCAACCTGACCCCAACGCACCAGCCGATTGCGGGCATATAAAAACCGCCCCCGGGAGAGCGGTTTTGCACAATTCGTTTTTGGCGCGGCCTACTCGCCATCCTCCAGTTTAATGAGGATCTTGCGGTAGCCACCGTACTCGCCGTTGAGCGCCTTGGACACACGGCTCACCGTGGTGGACGAAGCGCCGGTACGGGCCTGAACCTCAACATAAGGCTCGCCCTCGTCCAAATAGCGCGCAACCTGCAAACGTTGAGAAAGGTCGCAAATCTCGCGCGGCGTGCAGATATCGGTCAAAAACGCTTGGATATCCTTCTCGTCGTCCAAAAGGCTAAATGCGTGGACCAGCTGCTTGACATCAGGCTTGTCAAACATGTTCTCGATATTCATCGATCACCGCCAAACCCGCCAAAAGGCATCGAAGTTGATACTGACATCGGGCATCGTTCGCCCGTTCTATGCAATAGGGCAACGCCTGTGGCTTTTGCCCGTAGCAGTGTAGCACACCACCAAACTAAAGCGACAAGACTCTCTGTCAGCGGCGCGTTTTTCAGGACGAACGCCGTTTTGAAATCGAATGCGCACGTAAGCTCCACGAATATTTGCGACAATGGGCATCCAGGCAAGGCCCCGCGTTCGCGCAGCCGTCCAAGTCGCCACGGCAAGCTGCTTCACGCGTCACTAACTCTTCCCGCGCAAGAAAGGACCCCCTACCATGCGCTTTATGCTTAACTGGCTCTTTACTTCGATCGCCATCGCGATCGCCACGTTCCTCGTCCCCGGCATCCAACCCTTCGGTTTTGCCGAGGCCTGGGTCTGTTTCGCCTTTGTGGGACTGTTCCTCAACATCGTCGATTCGCTCGTCAAGCCGTTCCTGACGGTCATCTCACTGCCGCTCACTATTATTACGCTTGGTATTTTTCAGCTCGTAGTCAACAGCTTTATGCTCGAGCTGGCCAGCTACCTGTCGGTCAATCTGTTGGGCGCTGGTATCTCCATTGCCGGCTTTGGATCGGCCTTTATGGGCAGCATCCTGGTATCCATCATGCGCAGCATTCTCGATAGCATCGCCTAGGGCTAGAACTGTTCAATACGAACCGTCATATCGACCCAAAACGAAGGCCGCCCATCGCAAAAATGGGCGGCCTTCTTATTTGTCAAGTCTCAAAGGGCGAGAGAATCTACCATTTCCGCTCCGTCCCCAAATGGCGGGTATGGGTTAGATGACGTAGTCGTAGCCATGGTTGGGAGCGACAAGTTGATCAAGCGTCACACCGTCGAGGTAGTCGTTGATGAGCTTGTCCAGGTTCTTCCACACGTCGAGCGTGGGGCACTCGTCCGAACGCGAACAGCCCTTGCAGTCGCCGTCCAGGCATGCGACCGGCGCCAAGCTGCCCTCGGTCAGGCACAGGATCTCGCCCACCGTATACTGCTCGGGCGGGCGCGTAAGCACGTAGCCGCCGCCCTTGCCGCGCATGCCCGAGAGCATGTTGGCGCGCACGAGCGTAGCCAAGATGTTCTCGAGATATTTCTCGGAAATCCCCTGTCGCGCCGCGATCTCTTTGAGCGGGATGCGACCGGCCGCCTGGTGCTCGGCCAGATCGACCATAACGCGCAGGGCATATCTGCCCTTAGTAGAAACCAACATGTATAGTGCTGCCTTTCGGTCATTTAGTCCGTAGAAATTCTAGCCGAAAAATTGGTTTTGAAAATACCCGTTCCGGTCAAGATGGTTAATCGACTCATAATAATCTTCTATTTCCTATTGCGTTACTAGGCTTTAGTGTCTACTATGCTTGCCAACAGCAAAATGAACAACCTATACGGTTTGTGGGTTTATCTGCTACACATACCGTAAAACCACACGGTATCCAGTCATTTGAACACTTTGGAGGTTCACCATGAGCAACGTTTACACGTCCATCGATCAGCTTATCGGCCATACCCCGCTTCTGGAGCTCACTCACTTTGAGGCCGATGAGGACCTCAAGGCCCGCGTGCTCGTCAAGCTGGAATACTTCAACCCCGCCGGCTCCGTCAAAGACCGCGTCGCCAAGAACATGATCGACGAGGCCGAGAAGGCCGGCAAGCTCGTGCGCGGTGGCGACTACACCATCATCGAGCCCACGAGCGGCAACACCGGCGTCGGCATCGCCTCGGTGGCGGCGGCTCGCGGCTACAAGGTGATCATCACCATGCCCGAGACCATGTCCGTGGAGCGCCGCAAGCTTATGCAGGCATATGGCGCACAGCTCGTGCTCACCGACGGTTCCAAGGGCATGAAGGGCGCCATCGCCAAGGCCGAGGAGCTGCAGAAGGAGACCCCCAACAGCATTATCGCCGGCCAGTTTGTGAACCCCGCCAACCCCGCCATCCACAAGGCCACGACCGGCCCCGAAATCTGGGATGACACCGACGGCGAGGTCGACATCTTCGTCGCCGGCGTTGGAACCGGCGGCACCGTGACCGGCGTGGGTGAGTTCCTCAAGGAGCAGAACCCCGAGATTCAGGTCGTCGCCGTTGAGCCCGCCACTTCCCCGGTGCTCTCTAAGGGCCAAGCCGGCCCGCACAAGATCCAGGGTATCGGCGCCGGCTTTGTGCCCGACGTCCTCGACACCCAGGTCTATGACGAGATCATCCCCGTCGAGAACGACGACGCCTTTGCGACCGGCCGCGCCGTGGGCCACAAGGAGGGCGTGCTCGTGGGCATTTCGTCCGGCGCCGCCGTGTGGGCCGCGCTGCAGCTGGCCAAGCGCCCCGAGAACGAGGGCAAGACCATCGTGGCGCTGCTCGCCGACACCGGTGAGCGCTACCTGTCCACGGCACTGTTCCAGGACTAGAGCTTCTCGTTCTTAGAACGAGTCCAAGGCACGCCGGCCTTCCCTCTCTTCTGGCAGCCTGGACTCATCCCAACAGGGCGTCCCACATGACGCCCGAACTTGCTACAATGTCTGCGGCGCGGAACCAGCCTCCCGCGCCGCTTTTCTTTTTTGGCCACATGCCACCAAGGAGAACCTCCCCATGCACAACAAGCGCGTGCTCGTCGCCATGAGTGGCGGCGTCGATTCCAGCGTGACCGCGTACCTGCTCAAGCGCCAGGGCTACGAATGCGTCGGCGCCACCATGCGCCTCACCTGCCCCGCGCCCGATCCCGTCACGGGCATGAGTAAGGTCGACCGCGACATCGCCGATGCAAAGGCTGTCGCCGAGCGCCTGGGGATACCCCACCATGTGCTCGACTTGCAGCAAACCTTCGACCGCAATGTTATCGAGCGCTTCGTGACTGCCTACCAGGAAGGGTTGACGCCCAATCCGTGCATCATCTGCAACCGACATATTAAGTTTGGCGCGCTGCTCGATGCGGCACTCGATATGGGCTGCGACCACATCGCCACAGGTCACTACGCCAAAACGAGCCAGGCGTCCGACGGCACCTGGCAGCTGCATCGCGGCGAGGACCCCAAGAAGGACCAGAGCTACTTTTTGTATTCGCTCACACAGGAGCGGCTGTCGCGCACAATCTTTCCGCTGGCCGGGCTGGACAAAGAGCGCGACGTGCGCCGCATTGCCGCCGAGCAGGGCTTCATCAACGCCAAGAAGGCCGAGAGCGAGGACATCTGCTTTATCGCAGACGGCGACTACGCGGGCTATATCGAGCGCCGCTGCGGACATCCCACTGCACCGGGCGACATTGTGTGGCGCGACGGCAGCGTGGTCGGACGCCATAACGGCGCGTTGCGCTATACCATCGGCCAGCGCAAGGGCTTGGGCGTCGCGATGGCGCATCCCGTGTATGTGACGGGCGTCGACACCGCCAACAACACCGTGCATCTGGGCGAGGCCGAGGACCTAACGGCCACAGCACTCACGGCCGACGACTGGATCTGGAGCGCCCCTGCCGACCGCATGGAGGCAGAACTCGATGCCGGCGGCATTCGCGTGGGCGCCAAGTACCGCTACCGTCAGAAAGACCAGGCAGCAACCCTTACGCGCGGCGAAGACGGGCAAATGCTGCTAACTTTTGACGAGCCGCAACGCGCCATCGCCCCCGGCCAGGCTGTCGTCGTCTACCGCGGCGACGTCGTCCTCGGCGGCGGCACCGTTACGGCAGCCATCAGGTAGCCGCGGGATTATCGCCGCACGTGTCGAAGCACTCCAACAGCAGCATTCACCTCGATAACGCGACGCTCCAGGCCGCGGCGAATGGACTCGAGCCGACCCTCCGCCGTGGCCCACTTGCTCTGCGAAAGAATCATTATCGCTTCATCAACAAATCCGTTGAGCCGCGATGAGTCGAACCAATCGAGCGAGTCCGCAAGCGCCAGTTGGACGGAAGGATTGGGTCCAAACGGCTTAGCGGCAAACCCAAACTCCCCAGCTGCGAGCACAGCAGTTGGCACGTTATACCACAGACAGTTGCCGCTATCGAACAGCGGTGCATGCCTTATCTCCAAGGTATCGACATTGCGGATGATGCCGAAGTTTCGCCAATGGCGATCGCTGTCGGCCAAAAGGGCGTCGCAAACGATCATCTGCGACATAGACCTTCTCACAGCGGCCTCATCGGCACCATGCTTGCCAAGGTAGCGACAGTATCGATCGTATGTCGAGTTTCCCCGCTGGCTACCAAGTGCACCCTTAACGTAAACAGCCGGAACGTATTCCTCGCGGCCGTCAAGAAAATCCTCGCACAGGCACACGGGGCCATTGAACATCCGCTCAACCGTATAAGGAACAAACTCGCCCTCCGACAGCAAGCGACGATGTAGAGCCGTTGCAACCGCCTCGTTAAAGGGACGCTGATCGTCCACGCCACATCCCTTGACCAGAACACGAGCGCCGTTTCGGATCATCCACGATTTAGGAAGCTCTCCCTCGGACGTGTTATCCGGATTTTTAAGACCGATGCCTTCCAGCCAACCCGAACGCTCTTCGGGCGCCGATCGCTCAAAATCGTTCTCAAAGTAATTGAGGTTTCGCCATTCGAGCCCGTCGCATTCTGCCGGTCGCAGCCAATAACAATCCGAAAGTGATAGGCCCAGGCACCGAACCGGAACCTCGATGCCACGGGCAATTCCCAGTTCACGATAGCGCGAGACGAGCCCGGGGCGGACGTCAGGCACCGATCGATGCCCCCACCACGCGTTGAGCTCCCGCTTATTCACCGTTGGAGAAGAGCTCGAGCACGTGCCAAACGGCATTCGTTGCATATCGAGGACCTCGGCGATTTCGAAGGGAAACTCGCGCGTCGGATCAAATGAGACATGCGCGACCTCATGGTCGGCCGACATCAGCGTAAACTTGCGTCCCACATCGGCTGCAGGACGGCGCCCTCGTTTGCGGACCTTTTGATAGGCGATCGCAGAATTGTACTCGACCATCTTCCGGCCGCCCACAATATCGCACGCAAGCGTCCCCGATGCGGCAAGCTGAGATATGCGGGCTTTCGTAACGCCCAACAGGCGGGCAGCATCACCCATAGACAAGTACTCAGATGTATCCATACGCCGCATCACCTCGTTAAGTATTCTAAACGTAAAGTTAATTAGCTACATACAGCATAATACTAAACAGACTGAAGCGAAAAAAGGCCCGAGCAATCGAGCCTTAGAGCAATTGATCAGCCGAGTCGCAAGCTGCTCCTCTAGCGTTGTACGTAGGCTCGGACCAGCTCGTAGGTGTTGCGCACGCCGTCCATGTGGCTGCGCTCGTAGTTGTGGCTCGCATACACGCCGGGGCCGATCAGACCATGGCGAATGTCGTAGCCGGCCGAGAGCGTGGCCTCGACGTCAGAGCCGTAGTGCGGGTACACATCGATGGCGTAATCGAGCTCCAGCTCGCGCGCGATGTTGGACAGCGTGGTTACCAGGTCGTAGTTGTACGGGCCGCCCGAATCCTTGGCGCAAATCGAAACCATGCGCTCGGTGCAGCCCAGGTCGTCGCCCACGCAGCCCATGTCAACGCTGATCATCTCGCGCGTGTCGGCCGGCACGAAGGCACCGCCATGGCCGACCTCCTCGTACACGGTAAAAAGCAGCGAAACCTTACGCGAAAGCGTCACCTCGCCAGCGGCGACGGCACGCGCCAAGCCCAGCAAAATGGCGGCCGAAAGCTTGTCGTCCAGGAAGCGGCTCTTAATGTAGCCACTCTCCGTCACCGTCGTGCGAGGGTCCATAGCGATGATGTCGCCAGTCTGAATACCCAGATCGAGCACATCGTCCTTGCTGTCGACGTTCTCGTCGAGCAGGATCTCCATGTTCTTCTCGATAGTCTTGACCGGCTCGTCGGCCACGTGCGCCGAAGGCTCGGTGTTGAGGACCACACCCGTGTACACATTGCCGTCGCGCGTGTAGACAGTGCAGTTCTCGCCATCGGCCGTAGACCACTGGTGCCCACCAAGCGTCGTGGGGCGCAGGCGGCCATTGTCCTTAATGGAACGCACCATGGCGCCTAGGGTATCGACATGGCTCGCCAGTACGAGCGGCTCACCCTCGCCACCAAGCTCAACGAGCACGTTACCCTTATTGGAACGCTCAGGCCCAAACCCCATATCGCGCAGGGTCTCCATCAGATAATCAGTCGCCGCACGGGTATAGCCCGTCGGCGAAGCAATCGAGGTAAGCGTCTTCAGCTGGTCAGTAATATAGGAGAGCGTAGAATCCATCTTGGACACCAAAGTCACCCTTTCATATCGAATTAAACCCACAGAAACAATACCACCGCGAACCATCTTTTTACTTAGCGAGATAACCCATTGAGCTCCTCAGAACTGCGCCCGCCACGATAACGAGCCGGCGGGCCCCTGCCCGTTAGCCTCACAATCGTCCCGCAGGACGGAGGAAGCCCCCGCCGCACGAAGTGCGCAGCGGGG
>OIYU01001701.1_pt1 | contig 13467 bp, 10 predicted proteins | sample 1588321 | NCBI WGS metagenome assembly OIYU01 (sample SAMN03283258) | human gut metagenome | biome: human-associated habitat; material: feces | host: Homo sapiens | place: USA | collected 2013 | reverse complement strand
GTCGCAGCGGTTTAAATGCTCGCTTTATGCGCTCGCATCTAAACCTTGCTCCGAGACCACAAATATGCCTTATTGGGAGCAATGGCTTCGTCTGTAGTGTATCTAATGAATTAAATAGCAATTAACTCTTTTCCTAATTCTTCATCGGCATAGAGTATATTTATGTATTCGCCCAGTAATGCAGCATGAAGTGCTTCTTTTTTCTCAAGTCCAGAAGCAACTCCAATTTTACATGGAATTTTTTTCAGTTCTTCTAATGTAATGCTAATACGTCTTTTTGCAAAAGAACTGCTTACCGCTTCTCCCCGTGCATCAAAGAAGCAGGTGCAGACATCTCCTACCGCTCCTTTTTCTTCTAGTTCAATAAAGTCTTCTTCTTTTAAAGAACCGGAACGATATAGAATGGTATTCCGACTCAGATTACCTACTCCAAAGAGAGCAATCTGGCATTCTCGTGCTAATGTGAGTGCGGCAGAGATATTTCTTTCTTTTTTTAGCATCTCTGCAATCTCGGCAGAATCTACTGCGACTGGTGCTGGAATGACATAAGCTTCCCCGTGTCCTGCTCTGGCAATTGCCTGTGACAAATCATCTGCACCGACAGGAACAGATGTCTCATTCGTTTTTCCATTAATCTGCACCACTTTCACGTTATGCACGCCCAAATCAGAAACATAATTTGCAAAGCTTTTCATGGTACGCCCCCAGGCAGTTCCGATAATACTTCCGTCATTTAAATAGGAAGATAAATCTTTTGCTGCTGCTCTACAGACATCTTCCTGTACTGCAACAGGCGCATCTGAAAGCTTTGGAACGAGAAATACTTTCTCTAAATTATACTTTTTCTTTAAAGAAGCAGATAGTTCCTCGTTAGATAACACAGGATATTCCACAGTAATTTTGATATATCCCATCTCTTCTGCTTTCTTTAACATTCTACTGACAGTTGATACAGACATTCCCTCTTCCTGTGCGATAACCTTCTGATCCATATGCGATTCATAATACTTTTTAGCTACTCGAATTATTTTAATTATTTTATCATTTTTCATACTTTTCCCCCACAGCCATGCCGTATTTATCAATTTATTATAAAGTATCAACGACACTGTGTCAATCTGTACAGAATAAAAAGTGAAAATATTTGCAAAAAAATATATGTGAAAATATAAACATAAAAATATTTGCATTTTTTATTGACTTAATATTAAAATCCTGTTATACTGCAACAAGTGGGTATTTAAAGATGTTAATACTCCGGCATATGTTATGTGATTCCTATGTTTTCACATAAGAATATGTATTTATAATTGTATGTTCCTAATCAGATTTTTGCATGGCATCTCCTGTGCAGATTTGATTATTCAACATTTTCAGGAAGAGTTATCCTGAATTTCTTTTCTCCCGAAGGTTCTTTCACTTCTGTTTCTATTTCTATTTCCCTACTCTACTACAGTTCCAAAAAGAAACTTCGGGCGAAGGGATTTTATTGTAAGTTGCGAAAGGTGGAAATCAACATTTGTTAATTTCCACCTTTATTTTTTTAATAGATAATTTATCAGAAAAAATATAAAAAATTTGTCTCTCTACAAAAATAGAGCGTATTTAAAACCCCAACACCAAGGATGATGCCATGTATAGCTGCCAGATTAAGCATAAAATAATAAGCAAAAATGTATATTTCATTCATTTTTCTTTTTTACTAAATGACAGATTGTTGTCATCATTTTTTCTATATTTAAAGGTTTTGCCAGATGAGCATTCATCCCTACGGCAATGCACTTTTCAGCATCTTCCTGAAATGCATTCGCTGTCATAGCTATAATTGGTATTGTTTTTGCATCTGAATGTTCTAATGACCTGATCTTCTTCGTAGCTGTATATCCATCCATAACAGGCATCATCAGATCCATCAGAATTGCATCAAATGTTCCTGCCGGTTTCTCTTTAAATAATTTCACTGCCTGCTGTCCATCTTCCACTCGGGTAATCAACGCTCCGACATCTTCGAGAACTGTCTTCGCTATTTCCGCATTCAGCTCATTATCCTCTACAAGGAGAATTCTTGTTCCTTTTATCGTGTGAATTGCGGGTGGCTTCATGGCATTCTGATTTCCATATACCTCTTCTTTCGATGCTATGTCAAAAGAAAGATCTACCGTAAATTTTGTTCCAATGCCCTGTCTGCTTTCTACCTGAATACTTCCATCCATCAGTTCTATCATGGATTTGATAATAGAAAGTCCCAGCCCTGTTCCCTGCACCTTATTTTCAGTAGTGGTATGTTCTCTGGAAAATTCTTCATAGACATGCGGAAGATATTCTTCACTCATACCAATGCCCGTATCTTCACATGAAAAAATATAATGTATCTTTGAAGGATTCTCTGATGCGGCCTCATGTATTTCTACATAGATTGAATGTCCCTCCGGGGTATACTTTATAGCATTGCTGATAATATTCAGCATAATCTCCTGTAACTTTGTCTGATCACAGACAACATAGTGATGTCTTATATCTAAATCGGCATGATACTGCAGATTCTTCTTTCTGATATCCTCTTCAAACACTGTATGTACCCTGTGAAATAATGCATCCATATCCTCAGCTTTTAATTGTAATACCGCTGTACCGCTTTCAATCCGGGCCATTTCCAAAATCTGATTGATAATCATCAGCAGAAGATTACTGGAAGACTGTATCTTTCCCAGATATTCTTTTGCCTTTTTTTCATTCTGCAGATTCTTCTCTAACAAACCGGAAAAACCCACAATTGCATTCATCGGAGTTCGGATATCATGGCTCATATTGAATAAAAATCTTGTTTTTGCCTCGCTGGCGTTTTTTGCCTGTTCAGCAGATTTTTTCAGCTCCGCTTCATATTGTCTTTCCCTGTGTTTTTTGCTGAATATCAAATAAAATACTGTAGCAACCAATAATGAGTATACATAAGAAACGACAATACACATAATCCAGTAAGAACGTGGAATCCATCCTTCTGAGGGTATAATGTCAAAATACCATGTGTTATTGGGAACTGTGCATTCTACTGTCAGAATGTTGTCCGGCATATCATCCTGACTTTCTGCCAGAATAATCCTATCGTTGCCGTCTCTGTCATAGCTCCAGATTCTGTAGCAGAAATCTGCATCACTTAAATAATCAAGATTTATTTCATCAATGAAACGATTCCAGTCAATCACCAGAATCACAAATCCCCAGAACTCCCCTTTGTCTGAATTATTATCCTGATAAACTGGATTAAAAAGCAGTGCTCCTGTTCCTCCCTGCTTTAACTGGTATGGTCCCCCAATCGTATATTTTCCGCTATCCCTTGCCACAACTGCATCCTTTTTTCGCTCATGCTCCTGTAGCATATCCAGTCCAAAGGCTCCCTCATTTTCCTGTTTCGGATAAATGTCTGTAACAATACCCTCAGGTGCCAGCTCAAATGCCTTTATCACACCATCTTCATTTGGAATCTTTTCTGCCAGTTCAGAAAACGTATTCTCATCCAGATTTTCTCCGGCACTGATATAATTTCCCAAAAGATTAGAGAGAATAATATACTGATCCAGTCTTGCCCTAACTCTTTTCTCCGTAATCTGCGCCATATATTTTCCAGTTGCCTTTTCATTTTTTTCCAGATTATGGAGCAGAAAAACGCTAATAAAGAATGCTGTCAGAAAAGCAATCAATCCTACAATATAACAATATATTTTTATCTTTTTATACAGTCCGCTATCCTTTTTCATTCTGCTATACCTCTGTTATTCTTTACCCGATTACTGACACATCTGATTACCAGCACAGAATTCCCTGCAGATTCTGTATCTGTGGTTCAATTCCTGATGCACACCATTCAAATGTATTTTTAAAACTTTCCTTCTTTTCTGAATTCCATTCAAAAATATACGCTCTGTCTGCTGCTGTATATTTTCCAACACTCTTCAGTATAGATGGTGTCATGTCATCCAGCTGCTTTTCATTCTCTGCCTGACTCATAAAAGAAATCTTATGAAGGATTTCATCCATGTAATGCAATTTACTTTTTATATCATCTCTGTATTCTTCCATATAACTTTTCCCCAGTTTATAATTATTAGCTGCCTGTCCCTAACCAATATTCTCAAAACAAAAAAAGCACTGTCTTTTCAGGCAATGCATCTTAAACGTTGTAACTGGCTGCTATTTTGCAGACCATATAGCTTTGTGTCCCAGACTTTCGGCTGATTTGCTGACGAATCTTTTTCTTTTATTATACATTTTTTCTTGAAATAAGTCTATTGCAAATTTGTCCGTAAAATTTTTCTGTAAAAAGAAAAAAGATGGCTAACGACAACCATCTTCTCTCTGTTCTATATTATAATGATAAGAAAAAAACAGTGCTTTACTTCACACACTCCATAATTATCGCTTCACATCTGTCATATCCAAGCTGTGAACTGTTCAGGCACAACGTGTAATTGCTGGCTTTTCCCCATTTTTGATCCGTATAAAAGTTATAATTTGTCATACGTCTTTTATCTATGTCTGCCATCATTTTGACAGCTTCTTTCTCTTCTACATTATGTAAGTCCATGATACGTTGTATTTTTTCCGGCATATCCCCATGAATAAATACATTCAATACATCGTTCCAATCTCTTAGGATAAAATCTGCATTTCGTCCAATAATTACACAGGACTCTTTTTCTGCCAATTCCAATATAACCTTTCTCTGTGCCTCATATACCATATCCTCAACGGATTTTCCTGTAATATCACGTCCGGCAAATGCATAGGCAAATAATCCTTTTTTGGGAGATAACTCTGCGCTTTCCTGAATATATTCTGGTGATAAACCAGACTTTTCTGCAATCTCACTAATGATATTTTTATCATAGTAAGTAATTCCAAGTTTTTTTGCAACTTCTTCTCCGATAAAACGTCCACCGCTTCCAAATTCTCTGCTGATTGTAATAATTCTTTTTGCCATTTCCAGTTCCTCCTTAATTTAAAACATCGACCTTATTTTTTCTGATTTTCTTTAAAAATACATATCCTGCCAGACATGCAATGACTTCGGTAATCGGAAACGCCCACCAGATCAGGGAGACTCCCATCTGACCATTTCTGACAAATAAAGAAAAAACTCCTGCCAGTGGCAGAATGATAATAAGCTGTCTTAGAAGTGAAATAACCAATGATTCCATACCACCATCCAGCGCCTGATAAATTCCCTGATAAGCAACATTAATTCCCGCAAACAGAAAACTAATAGAAATCACTCTCATCGCACTGATAAAATATTCTCTTGACTGTCCTGCATTAAACAGCGTTGCAAAAGCTCCAGGGAAAATCTCTGTAATTGCAATTCCCAAAATCATTAATACAATCGTATAGAGAAGCCCATATTTGATTCCATCCTGAATTCTTTTTTTACTTCTCATTCCATAAGCAAATGCAATGATCGGAGTGATCGCATCTCGCAGACCAAACGCAAGGAAGAGAACAAACTGCTGAACTTTATAAAACAACCCATAGGCTGTCTGCGCTGACGGATTGAACTTCAAAATCAGATTCATTACATAAACCATAATAGACATCAGAGCCTGAGCAATAATTGCTGGAAGTCCGATTGCATAAATTTCTTTTATAATGCCAATATCCGGCTTCATATATTTCGCATCATGTTCAAATTCCTTATTCAATTTCATATGAAAAATTAACAGTAACACTGCGGATGCTACCTGACCAATTACCGTTGCATAAGCTGCACCTTTTACACCCATTTCAGGAAAAGGTCCTATACCATAGATCATAATAGGATCAAGAATAATATTTACAACTGCACCAACTACCTGTCCGATTGTAGAATAAAGAGAACGACCTGTTGCCTGTAATAACTTTTCAAATAGTGAAAAGAAGATAATACCAAAAGAAATCACGCAGCATATCCTCAAATAGCTAACTCCCATCTCAAGCACTTCTGTATCTACTGTCTGCGATGAAATATATGCTTTTACTCCAAAGATACCAAATAAGAAACAAACCACATAAATAATCACACCAAGAAACAAACTGTTTCCTGCTACCTTTGCAGCTTTTTTGCTGTTTCCCTGTCCAAGTGTCCTTGCAAGAAGTGCATTGGTTCCTACACCTGTTCCGATTCCCACCGCAACCATAAGCATCTGCACCGGGAATACGAGTGTCAGTGCATTTAATGCCGCTTCACTGCCTACTCTCATATTTCCTACAAATGCACTGTCTACAATGTTATAGACCGCCTGCAATGCCATAGATAGGATTATTGGAATTCCCATCTGGATCATCAGCTTATTCACTGACATATCTTTCATCTTGTTACTTTCTGCCATTTTGTTTTAGCTCCTCTCTTTTTACACAAAAAAAAGTGTGTGCCTTGTCATATAAGCTGGACTTACGCTGACAGGCTACACACTTTTTTATGCAATATTAGTTTTTAACAAAAAAACGAGCAGCTGATAAACTGGATTTACGCTTACTTGCTACTCGTTTGTTATAATTATATTTCCTGTTTTTTAAAAAGTCAAACAAAAATTTTTCTTCTTATTTTTCAAATGCCTTACTCTCGAATCGTTATCCACAGCAGATTCATTCCCTAAAAAATACTATCACGTTTGCAGGCTATGCACTTTTGAGTGCTGAACATCTCTGTTCCAAATGCGATTATTATGCAGAGCACTGGAAACCAACAGCAGTAGAAAAGGAATATTTTGTATGACTTTATTTTATCATGAATTTCGAATATTAATTGATTTCAATTATGAAGTGTGCTAAAATGAATCTTGCAGATTAAGGCATTGTATAAAACAATGCCATTATTTATGTCTAAAGAAAAAGAAAGAGAGTATGGTATTTATGAAAGAAAAGAAAAAAATGTCGCTGGCGATGCAGATATTTATTGCTCTTGTTCTGGCTATCGCTGCCGGATTACTCCTGCAAAAGCATGCCCAGTTTGCCGAAACGTATATCAAACCGTTTGGAACAATTTTTTTGAACCTGCTTAAGTTCATTGTTGTTCCTATCGTATTATTTTCCATCATGTGCGGAATCATTTCCATGCGTGATATAAAAAAAGTTGGCGCCATTGGCTTAAAAACAGTTGTTTACTATATGTGTACTACTGCTTTTGCCATTACAATCGGACTAATCGGTGGTAATTTATTTAAGAAAATGTTCCCTGTAATTGCAACCACAGACTTATCCTACCAGGTTGGTGAGAAAACATCTTTGATGGATACTATCGTAAATATTTTCCCATCCAACTTCATCTCCCCGATGGCTGAGGCAAATATGCTACAGGTTATCGTTATGGCATTATTAATCGGTTTTGCGATTATTCTTGTTGGAGAAGAAAAAAATACCCGTATCATTACAGCATGTAACGATTTAAACGATGTATTTATGAAATGTATGGAAATGATCTTAAAGTTATCTCCTATTGGTGTGTTCTGCCTGCTTTGTCCAGTTGTTGCAGCAAACGGTGCAACCATCATTGGTTCCCTTGCGATGGTACTTTTAGCAGCCTATGTATGTTATATCGTTCATGCAGTTGTCGTTTATTCTTTCGCAGTAAAAACAATCGGTGGAATCAGCCCTCTTACTTTCTTTAAAGAAATGCTTCCGGCAATCATGTTTGCATTTTCCAGTGCTTCATCCGTCGGAACACTTCCTATTAACATGGAATGTACAGAGAAACTTGGAACTTCCAGAGAAATCGCCTCTTTTATCCTTCCACTTGGTGCAACAATCAACATGGACGGAACTGCCATTTATCAGGGTGTATGTGCGATTTTTATTGCTTCCTGCTACGGAATCCACCTTACACTGCCGCAGATGCTTACAATCATCTTTACTGCTACTTTAGCTTCAATCGGTACTGCCGGCGTTCCTGGAGCGGGAATGGTTATGCTTGCAATGGTACTTACTTCCGTTGGACTTCCTGTTGACGGAATTGCTTTAGTAGCTGGTGTAGACCGTATCTTTGATATGGGACGTACTACGGTAAATATCACTGGCGATGCTTCTTGCTGCGTTATTGTTTCAAATCTTGAGAAGAAACGCGAAGCGAGAAAGATGGCAAAATCAATGTAATAGCGAACAAAAAATAATTTAAACATCCTTAACAGACGAAAATAAAAAGAAAGCTATATAACAGATGCTTAGTATCCCTGTACTCTTAATGTCTGGTCATATTAAGAGTTTGCTCTAATGCATATCTTGTTATATGGCTTTCTTTTTATTTTTTTGTGTTAGAGCGTGTTTGAAACACGCTCTAGTACTTTTATGTTATTATCTGCCATTTATCGCTTTAAAATAAGCTTTTGATGCATGTATTGTGAACACCGTATTCAAGAATACCCCTGCATTCTTGCTACGAGATGCGCGTAAATATTCGCATAAAATCCCTTATTTTTATCTACTTATAGGCTATTCGTATAGCAAAGAGGTATATGGAATGTTTTCTGACATATTTTTTGATTTCAACGTTGCTTTTAGGAATAAAAAGCGGATTTTTCTACCATATTTTTACTTTTTGATGTTTATTTTTAAATACTCACCCCATATCTGGGATTAATTACAATATATTAATTAATATTAATTATAAAAATGCGTCTTGCACTTTCTTTTTAGATGTTGTATGCTGTAAAAAAGGTTTTTGAGGCATTTTAGAGTATTTTAGGGGCAATATACCCTTATCAAAACTTAACAGTATTGATAAAGTCTCAGAAGCAACGGAAAATGGGGCTGTAAGCCTTATCAAAACTTATTATCAAAAGTGGAGGATTTTAAATGGTTTACGGATACTGCCGAGTATCAACGAAGGGACAGGCGAAGGATGGAAACAGTATAGAGGCACAGGAAGCGGCAGTAAGAGAAGCAGGTGCAGAAGAAATATACGCAGATGCATTTACAGGGACAAAAAAGCACAGACCACAGTTAGACAAGTTGCTAAAAGTGATACAGAACGGTGACAAAGTTGTAGTAACAAAGCTGGACCGAATTGCAAGGAGTGCGACACAGGGAATCGCCCTTATAGATATGATGCTTGATAAGGGTGTTACGGTGCATATTTTAAATATGGGTATTATGGATAATACACCTACCGGCAGGCTGATTCGAACGATTATGCTTGCCTTTGCTGAGTTTGAACGTGATATGATCGTTGAAAGAACGCAGGAGGGGAAAGCAATCGCAAAGCAAAAAGACGATTTTAAAGAAGGAAGGCCAAGAATCAGCAAAATAAAGATTGATCATGCGCTATCGCTTTTAGACGAGGGATATAGTTATAAGCAGGTGGAGCGAATGACTGGAATCAGTACTGCTACGCTTGCCAGAAGAAAAAGAGAACGGCTTTTGGAAGAAGATTCTTAGTTTCAATAAAGCTTTTTTCTTTCTATTATAAAAATGTTACCGTGTACCATTATACCATGCACTATTATAATAGGAAGAAACGCATTTAAAGATATTTTTTATGCAAAATAGAAAGAAAACACTGTTGTCAAATTACACAGATACAATTATAAGAATTATAATATACATTTTGATGCTAAAAATTTTATCATAATGTGTCTTTAAGAAATTGGAGGAACTTATTATGGCGAATTTTGCAATCGCAGCCGACGAAAATGTCATCGCTCGCGGCAATAAACTAATAGAAGAATTACAGGAACCAGGCGAAAAAAAAGGTGTTACACTAAACCGTCTTTTTGATCTTGTGTCCACTCATCTGCAGGAAGACCAATTAAAAAGAAGCGGCGTTGATACCGAGGCATTAGATGCTTCAATCACAAATATCCGCAATTTGTTTACTGCTGCCCTCTCCGGCAAAGAAGAAATCCGAGCTGAATATGAACGCCGTATAGCAGAACTTCGTGAAAGCAATGAAGAATCAGAAAAAAACTATAAGATACAGCTTGGTAAACTCGCTTCCGAAAAGGAAGATGCTTTGCGAAAGTATACTGATTTAAAGGAATTACAGGAAACTGCAGAGACTGCGAGAAAGGCAGCAGAAGAACAGGCTGCTTCTGCCGTAAATCTTGTAAAAGAAAAAGAGAAGACAAATATTATGCTCACAGAAAAGCTCCGTGATGCTGAACAAAAAGCTGGAAATTACGATACCTTAGAAAAAGAAAATGCTTCTTTAAAGCAAAAAGTCTCTGATTTACAATTCAAAATAAAAGATTACGAGAAAAATGAACTTCTACATATCAAAGAAATCGAACAATTAAAGAAAGAAGCACACAAAAATTCTGTCACTATCGAAAAGCTAAATACAGAGAAATACAAAGAGCATGAAACAATACAGGCACAACTCTCCGAAAAGACTAAACTTCTCTCTGAACAGGAAAAAGAACTAAATGTGTTGCATATTCAACTTGCCGAGCAATCAAAAGAATCTGAACTTATTAAAGAACGAGCTGTCATCGAAAAAGAACGGGAAATGCTCTCCAAGATAGAAGAACTTCGGAATGCACTTGACGAAGCAAAAGAAGAAAAATATAACTTACGGCTTCAGCTGACTAAGTTACAAAAATAACGTCAAGTGGGTAACAGACGCAATTCACCTCCACCTTAGGTGCCCACTGAAAAACTGATTTTACGTACAATATATAACACGCTCTAAGAGTCATATTTTATTTTGTGTTGATTTGCATACCAAAAGGACTTTTTCAGTGGCCTATCCTAAAAGTTTGAGGATAAAATTTTTTGTCCTAATAACAGCTAATCAAACTGATTAAATAGGAACTCCAAAAATTCTTTAATCTCATCCGTCACTTTTTCCTTGTTCCATGCAAGTAATACTTCTGTAATCAGCTCATCACTATCAATTTTATAAACAAAACATTTATCTGCTAACGGACGCATGGATGCTGGTAATATTGCAATACCAAGTCCATTTTCTGCCAATGTCATCGCCGTTCTGGCATCTTCGCATTCGTAATAGATATCGACAGAAAGACCTTTTCTTTCAAATGCAGATAGCAAAAACCCACGATATCGATGTGATAATATCAAAGGTTCTCCTGAAAGCTGTTCTAATGTAAGAACACCATTTTCTCCCCACTTTTCCTGCAGTACAGACATCGCACATAACTCATCCGTCATTAAAATTTGACTCGCATAACCATTTACAGAAATCGGTGTACGCAAGGTTGTAATATCTACAACACGATTCTCTAGTTGGTCTTTTAAAGTAAACGTGGAGCCTTCATGAATATCAAAATGGATTTCTGGATGTTTTACTGCATATATTTTAAATTGCTTTGCCATCATAGATACAGTAGATGGTGCCAGTCCAATATGAATTGTTGCTGCTTCATTTGCCTTGATTACTTCTCTTTTTGTAATATCTGCCATTGTGAGCAGACTTCCAGCTCTTATGTATAACGCTTTTCCCTCTTCTGTAAGAGTAATATTTTTTGCACCTCGTACAAAAAGCTTTACACCAAGTTCTTCTTCTAACATTTTAATTTGATAACTAAGCGGAGGCTGTGTCATATGGAGATTTCGTGCTGCTCCACTGATTGTTCCTGCATCTACGATTGCCCGAAAATATTCTAATTGTTTTATTTCCATAGTATTATAACTTCCTTTTTGTTTGTTGCTTTTTTGAAAAATTGGATTAAAAATTATTTATTATTTTATCGTTGAACTATTGCAATGTATAATTTTATATCAACGGTTATCGAGTATATTTGAAAAATGATTTTGGTAGATTATGACATATATTTTAATGAGATGATTTTTCGAATATATTTTAGTGAATATCATAATAAAATATACAACCTGATATAAAAAATGGTGATATTTTATAGAATTACTATAAATATACCATAAAAGATCACTTATTACGACTTATCCATCTAAAATTTATTTAGTTTTGATATAAAAAGAATATTATTCATATGCTTTACTTCATGGTATAATCTCTTAAGTAAAAACAATGTAAAAAATAACAGGAAGTGATTGTATTTATGAAACGTATTGATTTTGATAACGGGAAGATTACGACTAATATCTTACAGGCAGCACTGCCGATGTTAGTCGCCCAGATTTTAAGTCTTCTTTATAATATTGTAGACCGAATCTATATTGCAAGAATACCAAATATCGGAACGGCGGCTTTAGGAGCGGTTGGATTATGTTTTCCGATCATTGTAATTATTACTGCATTTAGCAATTTATTTGGCAGTGGTGGTGCTCCTCTTTTTTCTATTGAACGAGGACGCGGTGATAAAAAAAGAGCTGGCATGATTATGAACACTTCATTTTTTATGCTCTCTGTATGTGCAATCGTGTTAATGTGCATTGGATTTATATTCGCCCGCCCGATTCTAATTCTTTTTGGTGCTTCTGAAAATGCACTCGTATACGCTTATCCATATATTATGATTTATCTGATTGGAACTTTTCCTTCCATGATTGCAACAGGAATGAATCCATTCATTAATGCACAGGGATATGCAACGACAGGAATGATTTCTGTTGTGATTGGTGCCATAGCTAATATTGTCCTCGATCCACTTTTCATTTTTATGCTTGATCTTGGTATCCGGGGAGCAGCAATCGCAACAGTTTTGTCCCAATGCTTATCTGCAGGATTTGTTTTATATTTTCTTTCAAAAAAGGCAGAATATAAAGTCCGTTTATTATATAAGGAAGAAATCCGAACCTGCGGAAAAGATGCGAAGAATATCGTAAGCCTCGGAACAGCCGGATTTGTTATGCAGCTTACGAACAGCCTTGTAAACATTTGTTGTAACAATGTACTTTCCGCTACTGGCGGAGATGTTTATGTTTCCGTTATGACGATTATTTCCAGCGTCCGTCAGATGATAGAAACCCCAATCTGGTCTATCTCCGAGGGTTCTTCACCAGTGATCAGCTATAATTATGGTGCAAAAAGACCAAAGAAAGTTATTGAAGCCTGGATTACAATGTCCGTCCTTGCTTTGATTTACAGTTTAATCGCCTGGAGTGTTATTTTATTTGCACCTAAATTTTTAATTGGAATTTTCAGTTCTGATAAAAGCTTGATGATTGATACTGTCCCTGCAATGAAACTATATTTTTCCGCATTTATTTTCATGCTCTTTCAGTATACCGGACAGACTATGTTTAAATCATTAAATAAGAAAAAACAGGCAATTTTTTTCTCTATCCTGCGTAAAGTTATCATTGTTGTACCAATGACATACATGTTCCCTTACGTATTCCATATGGGAAGCAACGGAGTGTTTATGGCCGAACCAGTATCCAATGTAATTGGCGGCAGTTTGTGCTTCATCGTAATGCTCTTGACAGTTCTCCCAGAATTAAAACAGATGAATTCTGATTTATCGAGCTGAATAGGCTCTCTTTGCTGGCTGACTGCGAATGCTGGCACAAAATCAGAATTCATGTTAGAGATTTGGGGATTCTCCAGAATATTATGAATTT
>OIYU01001675.1_pt1 | contig 13600 bp, 11 predicted proteins | sample 1588321 | NCBI WGS metagenome assembly OIYU01 (sample SAMN03283258) | human gut metagenome | biome: human-associated habitat; material: feces | host: Homo sapiens | place: USA | collected 2013 | reverse complement strand
AAAAGGGAGTCGTTGACGTCATCACCTGTTTTCATCATTATCGTATTCCAGAAGTACATTAGTAATGTCCTTTATACTATTATAGTAAATATATAAAAAGACGGCAATGATTATCTGCATATAATCGTTGCCGTCTTTGCATTTTAGACAATCTTTTATGAAATACTTAACAAATTTGTACCAATTTACCGGGATTCATGATATTATTGGGATCTAAAGCCTTCTTGATGGCCTTGATGACATTTAGTTCTGCTTCCGGAGTACAGAGCGCAAACTCTTCGAGCTTCTTAAAACCGACGCCGTGTTCGCCGGACATCTTGCCTCCAAGGGCATAGACCCGCGGGAAGAGGTCGCGGTGGAAGGCCTTGATCTTTTCAAACCATTCTTCCGGCGACAAGCCTTTGGCATTCAAAGGAAGAACGTGGATATTCCCATCGCCGATATGGGCAACGGTGACGCAGTAGAGGTCGTACTTTTCGCGAAGTTCCGGAATCTGCTTAGTGATATCAGGAATCTTATCGAGGGGAACGACGAAGTCTTCCGTCTGGAACATCTTGTCGACGTCGCGGGCGGCTTCGGCAAACTGCTTGCGCAGCTTCCAGATTCGCTTATCGGCTTCAAATTCATCGATAGAACCATTTTCTTCAGCAAGATCACAGAGCTGTTCCATCTTGCGGTCCGAATCGTCTTCGCTGAACGATTCGACAGTAACGATGACGTAGTCGCAGCCTTCATCGACGTGAGGCATCTTCATATCCAAGAACTTGCAGGTCATGCGAAGGGCTTCATTGTCCATGAATTCGATACTGGTCGGATCGATGCCGGCCTTCAAAATTTTATTAGGCAGGGCAAAGGCTTCTTCGTCAGTCTTAAAGACACAGACCATATTAAAAGTGTACGGCGGCATGGGGCGAAGCTTTACCGTGACTTCGGTGATGATACCGAGAACGCCTTCAGAACCGGCAAAGAGCTGTTCCAAGCAAAGACCGGTAGAGCATTTCTTTAAGCGGGCACCGGCATCGAGGATATCGCCCGTCGGCGTAACGACTTTCAGGCTGTAAATCTGGTTGCGCGTCGTACCGTATTTAACAGCTTTATTGCCGCCGGCATTGTTGGCTACGTTGCCGCCGATCATGCTGCTGTCGGCACTGGACGGATCGCCGGCGTAGAGGAGGCCGTGTTTGGCGGCTTCGCGCTGCAAGTCTCCGGTGATGACCCCGGTCTGGCAGACGGCATACATATTATCAGCATCAAAGGTCAGAATCTGATTCATCCGTTCCAATTCGACGACGATACCGTGATAGACGGGGATGGCGCCGCAGGCAACGCCGGAACCGGCCGAACGCGGTGTAATGGGAACAAGGTATTTGTTGGCCAGTTTAACGACTTCAGCCACTTCTTCCGTCGAACCCGGGAATACGACGACTTCCGGTTTGTGGAAATAATGAGAGTTACCTTCTTCATCGGTCTGATACCGTTCCAAGTAATCTTCGTCAGTCTTGACGAATTTATCCCCCAGGACATTACGTAATTCGGCTAATAAATCTGGTGTAACGGAATTAAAAGATGCTGCCATATATAAACGCTTCCCCTCTGTCAGTCTGGATTTAAGTATTCCAAAAAGCTATAGTAAATTCACTTCTTCATGGAAGTTGAACATAGTATACCATATCCCAAAGACTTGTAAAGCCACTTTTTTCTTCATTTCTTAGGATTATCCCGGTTTATCTTCTAATCTTGAAACGAAAGAACGTGATTTTTACATAAAGTTTTACGTTTTACGGCAGCATCGTTTTTACCGATTATATTTATTTTTTATATCTTCTATGCTTGATTAAGATTCAGCCAGCGTTTCCCATTTTTCGTAGGCGTCGTCAAGCTCAGCCTGAGCCGCTTCATACGCTGCCGTCAGGCTCATCATGGCCTCGGCATCGGTCTGATTTTCAGGCATGTTCATCTTGACTTCATACATCTTAAGCGTCGCTTCGAGTTCGGCAATCTTCAGCTCCAACTTTTGAAGTTTAGCCTCTTGGCCGTACACGGGCGCTTTTTGTATCTTTGCGGTCTGCTGAACCGGTGCGGACGGCTTCTTGGCCGCAGTATCTTTCTCAGGCAGAGACTGCGGATTATTTTCCGCAGCCAAGGCCTCAGCTTCCCGGACTTTTTCCCGATAATAGCTGTAGTTTCCGACGTAGTCCGTCAGCTGCTTATTTTCAAGGACAAGAGTCCGCTGAGTGATTTTATCGAGGAAGTAGCGGTCATGAGAGATAACGAGATAGGTCCCGCCAAAATCGAGGAGGGCCTGTTCGAGGACTTCTCGCGTCGGAATGTCCAAATGGTTGGTCGGTTCGTCAAGAATGAGGAAATTAGGCCCCTGCAAAAAGAGTTTAAGCAGGGCGACTCGAGCCTGCTCCCCGCCGCTGAGGCTGTCGATGACTTTAAAGACGTCGTCGCCGCGGAAGAGGAAGTGACCTAAAGCCGACCGGGCTTCGTCTTCGCCGTAACTGAAGGCATTCATGATTTCATCAAGCACCGTCCAGGCCCCGTGCAGTTCCGTATGCTCCTGGGCAAAGTAACCGATATGGACCTTGCTGCCGAGTGTGATATGGCCGTCTGTAGGTTCTTTTTCGCCCATAATCATGCGAATGAGGGTCGTCTTTCCGGCCCCGTTAGGACCGATGAGAGCTGCTGCTTCACCGCGGCGCAGGAGGAGCGACAAATGATCAAAGAGCTGTCTGTCAGCAAAACCGCCGCTGACCTTATCGAGGGTCAGTACCTTTTGGCCGCATTCTTCAGCAGGCTTAAAATTAAACCGAAGGGACGCTTCATCTGGCTGCCATTCGATTCGTTCCAACCGATCGAGCTGAGACTGACGGCCCCTGGCCTGTTTGGCCTTGATACCGGCCTTGTACTTGCGGATATATTCTTCCGTCTCGTGAATATGTTCCTGCTGCTTCTTATACGCCCGTTCGAGGGCCATTTGCTGCTGATCGTGCTGTTCGACATAGCGCGAATAATTGCCCTTGTACTTGGTCACCTTACCGTGAGACAGCTCTAAGATGCCCGTAGCCACCCGATCCAAGAAATAGCGGTCATGCGAGACGATGAGGATGCCCCCGCCATAAGACAAGAGATAGCCTTCGAGCCATTCCAGCATGTCCATATCGAGATGGTTCGTCGGTTCGTCGAGGAAGAGATAGTCCGGACGACGCACCAGGGCTTTGGCCAAATTGATGCGCGTCTTCTGGCCGCCGGAAAAACTCTGGACCGGCCGATTCATGTCGTCTTCCGAAAATCCGAGACCGCGGACGATTTTACGGGACATCGATTCGTACTCATAGCCGCCGAGCCATTCAAACCGTTCCTGCATCCGGGCATAACGATTCATCAGTCCTTCGTCGTCGGGCCGGGACTGCATCTCTTTTTCAAGGACTTTCAAATCCTTTTCCAGGCGCATGACGTCCTGCCAAGCCTCAGTAATCAGCTGCCCCAGGGTAATATCATCGGCATAGGTCACATCCTGCTGTAAATAGCCGATGGATTCCCCTTCCGATACGATAAAGGCTCCGGCATCGTACTCCTCTTCCCCGATCAGACACTTGAGAAGGGTCGACTTCCCGGCCCCATTAGCCCCGATCAGACCGATACGTTCGCCGCGGCGAATTTCAAAACTGACGTCTTGGAAGACCGTGCGCACGCCAAAAGATTTTCCCAACTTCTGTACCTTAATACTGCCCATATAGCTTAACCTTACCCTCCTGCAAGAAATAAAAATCCAGTCTCATCATAAGTAATAATTATATCATGAAAAGACCGATGCCTCAACGAAGGAAGGCTGAAGACCGCACAAAGCCCTTATTTATCCGATTACCTCACTTCGATAGAATGTCGGCTGTATATGTCGTAAGCGTTTTTGTCATCGTAAAAAATGATTTTCCCGATACAACTTCCTTTACCTCCCGTCGATTCGATGTAAAAAACTACGGCCGGCGACTCCCGACAGGAGCGATGACGATTCCTATGTTTGTATCTATACGAACAGGCCTTCCTCCACGGACGATAAGCCCAATAATATTTCTTCCGTACTTACTCCATAACTCCCTGTACCTTTCATGGTGCATATAAAAATAACCACGCAGTTCGCAAACTGCGTGGTTATCACATTTCTATGGTGGAGATAAGGAGGATCGAACTCCTGACCTCTTGCATGCCATGCAAGCGCTCTCCCAGCTGAGCTATACCCCCATGTATTGGCTACAAAAGAGATTATAGCATCAACTATTGGTTGCTGTCAAGCATTTTTAAGCTGCCGGATCATTTTCGAGACGACTATATGTATTTTCGGCGAAGTTCTGTACGCTTTCCGTCTCAAGCAGTTCATCGATGCCTAAGGGAAGCTTCGCCATGCTTTCGTCGACATAGACAGCGTGCGTACCGGCAACCCAGACACCTTGCGGCAGAAGTTCGACGGCCTGACGCAGATTCTTCGAGATATCGTCCGAGAATAGGTCGCGGTGCATGGTAGCAAAAATAGCGACCTTCTTCGCCTTCAAGCGCGGTAATACGGACCGGGACTTTTCATCAAGCTTAAGATTCAGGAACCAAACACCGACAAAGACAATATCATAGTCATCGAAGTGTTCCGGAGCCTGTTCCATAGGCAAAAAATCTGTATTCGCCGGCAAAACGTCGCGAACCGCTTCGGCTAATTTTTTCGTTCTTCCCGTTTCGGAGGAGTACAAGACTAAAGCTTTCATAATCCCTATCCCCTTTCATTAAAATAAGTATCTTTCTATAGCCTCACTATACCATAGAAAGAACAAAAACACTGTTGCATTTGCAACAAATTGAGATTGATTTTCTAAACGGTGAAAAAGTTTCAAAACAGCCTGTCAACCCTCACACCCGCGGCGGCAACGTCGAGCGCTTGAACCTTTAAATCACCCTAGCAGGTTTTCTTCAAGGTTACAATACGAAGATGCAAGTAGAATCAAAATAGTTCGGTCTGCATTCAGATAAATCAACGTATAAGTTACCCTCAAAATCACGGTTGTGTCATTTTAACAATTTATTCTAATTTTAGTGTATAATGATAATATAGGTATGATACGAGAAAGAAATCGAATACATTATGGGAAGTGAATTTTCAGGAGGTGTCGTGATGAGAAGAATTCTTCAAGGACTATGCGCGTTTGTCTTTTTGTTCGCCCTTGCCTTTCCACTGCAGGATGTATCTGCCAAGCCAAGGTATTTTGACAAGGCACAGAATTATTTGGTTTGGAATACCGGCCCCCACCACGACTCGACTGTTGATTTGTCGTCGGCGGTCATAGTAAAAGACACACCGGAATATATTATCGTTGCCGCTCTGGACTATTTTATTCCCTACGATAAACTCACAGAATATTCCATGCGTTCTGAAGGCACAGTTTATTTTAAAGAGTATAAACAAAGAGCCGGCATTTACTGGATATCCGACAAATCAAATAAAAGCCAAAAAGGAAAATGGTTTAAACTAGAGAAAAAGAACAGTCTGGGGTACGGTCCAGAATTTGAGGCCTACCCCATAATAAAAGAACGAGCCATACAGAACACGAAGAAGATTTCATCTTAACCATGATGAAGCTGACAGGTAATGTCTAAGACTCAAATACCTTAGGCGCTAAACTAAAGAGTAACTTATCCGCCTTCCAAAGAAGGGATGGTGCATTATCAAATGAAAAAGAAGCTTCTCTCCGTTTTATCAATACTCATCTGTGCCGGAAGTATCGCTATGGCAAAAGTCCCCTTGAATGAAGCCGTCTTAGGCGGAATCTATCCGGGTATACCACTGCAGGATATGATTCAAATCTACGGAGACCCCATAAAAGAGGAAGTCAGCTATGCCAATGGAATCCAAGTTTATGCTCAAAAAATGCATTACGGCGATTCCGTATATCTCTATGCTCAAAGTAATTCTCCAAGCGGTCCCTTCAAGATAGTGATGATTAATATTACGGCTAATAACGGCTTTTCTACCCCGGCAGGAATTCACGTCGGTTCTACGCGTGAAGACGTCATCCGGACCTACGGCCAGCCGGATATCCGCTTTGCCCCTACGCATCCGGAACTTTGGTATAAACCGGGTAATGGACTCGACATGGTCTTTCATATAAAAAACGGCGTTGTCACAAGGATTGGTTTAGGCTGGAATAGTTGATACAAAACCTAAAAAAAGGACTGCCAAACAAAAAATAAGAGAAGGAATTTTCTCATTCCTTCTCTTATTTTTATGGTCACTTTATAGTTTTCCGTTTTCAAACATATTTTGGGCGATGTGCAGGGCCCGGAGCTGGGATGTTTTCTTATGCTGATGCTGTTCCATCCGCAATAGGATGTTAGTCAGGGCTGTGACGGCTTCTACGATGTACGGCCCTTTGTTAAGCATGACGCATTCGGCCCGTTCGCCCATGGCGGCGTCGGTAATTTCGGCTCGCGACGGGAGGCCTTTTTTGACCAGGTTTTCAAGGACTTGGGTCGCCCAAATGACCGGCACGTGGGCGGCTTCACAGATCCACATGATTTCTTCCTGAAGTTCTGCCAGGCGTCGATAGCCGACTTCAACGGCCAGGTCTCCGCGAGCAATCATGATGCCGAGGGGCTGCTTAGATGCGGCCTGGACGATGATTTCAGGCAGGTTGTCGACGGCTTCCTGGTTTTCGATTTTGGCTACCAGGGCAATTTGGCGGTAAGCCTTGCCGCAGCGTTTTTGAAGTTCCCCCTGCAGAAGAGACACGTCAGCCGCTGATTTAACGAAGGAGTACCCGATGGCATCGGCATACTGTACGACAAAGTCCAAATCTTCTTTGTCTTTTTCCGTAAGGGGCGACAAGTTCATCGGCGTCTGGGGGAAGTTCAGGCTCTTTTCATTCTTTATCTTTCCGCCTAAGGGCTTGGTATAGGTAATGGTTAGATAGGCCCCTTCCGGCGTCATTTTTTCAACGATAGCCCGAATTTTCCCGTCATCAATGAGAACCGGTTGTCCGGCTTCCATGTGTTCAAAGGCTTCGGGTATGCTACACGAAATGACGATATTTCCCTTATAATCGTCAGGATAGACGGAAATCGGTCCTGATACCAAAAAGATCTGCTCACCGGGCATGACCCTCGCTTCCCCATAGCGCAGCAGAACTGACTCGATGCGAACCTTCGGTCCGGCCAGATCCATATACACCTTGCAATGATTCCCCGTTTCCTGTTCGGCCCTCCGGATATAGGAAATCATCGTCCCCCAAAGCTCCTGAGAGTCGTGAGCGCAATTGATACGAGCACAATCCATGCCGGCTGCGACTAAGTCGCGAATAAGGAGGCCGTTGTCTTCAGCGGCCTCTGTCGGCAGCGTTACCATGATCCGCGTCCCCGTCTTGGCCGTCCCAAAAATCCGGCCCGTATTGTACGCTAAGAGGCCATCGCCATAGAAAAATCGCCGCTGCTGCGGATAAGGAACGAGATTCTGTTCCGGTTCCTGACAGATACGCCCCAAGGAAGCCATGACGGCATCGAGATTGGTAATAGCCCTGGCTTCGCCGCGTCCGAGAGACGACAGGCCAAAGGGAAGGAGCGATCGCTGTATCTTTCGCAAATCATGACAGCGAAGAGCCAGATAAAAGGCCAAATTCCAGGCACTATAGGTAAAGTGTCTCCGCTGAATCAATGGTTTCCACTGCCGATATAAAGAATCGCCCCGCGACAGGACATCCTTCCGTAACCTGCAAAGAACGCCATAAAGTTCTTTCGCTGATGGATATATGTCTTGTTCCACTTCAATTCGCCCCATTTTCATGATTTTTATTCATATAAATTATTATATTCCTGTAAACAAACTTTCTCAACGCCGTCAGCCTTGCTTTACATCGATTTTACACCCCTTCACAAACTCAGTGCTTTGCCTAAAAACAACCTGTCTTGCAGCTCCTCAAAAACACCGTTTCGAACACAAAAAGACTGTCGTACACCGGTATTTTTAACGATGGCCCCGGCACAAACGAGAGCCGGGGCCAAGTACAACAGTCTTTTCTTATAAAAGAATCTTATTTTTGAGCCGCTACGAAACCGGCGATGACCATGCGCTGAACTTCATTAGTGCCTTCATAAATCTGCATGATCTTAGCGTCACGAACCAATTTTTCAACCGGATATTCACGGCTGTAACCGAAGCCGCCGAGAATCTGAACAGCTTCTAAAGCAACTTCTACGGAAATGTCACCGGCGAAGCATTTAGCGATAGCCGCTTCACGAGTATAGCTCCGTTTCGGTTCTGCATAATACGTGTTGAGGAAGTTGATGATAGCCGACCGTGCAACTTCCGTCTTCATGTCCATATCAGCCAGTTTAAAGGAAATAACTTCATGTTTGATGATCGGTTTGCCAAAGGTAACGCGTTCTTTCGCATATTTGACAGCTTCATTAATAGCTCTTTGCGCAATACCGACAGCCAGGGAGGCTACCATGGGACGAGCGAGGTCCAAGGTCTGCATAGCATAGACGAAGCCCTTGCCTTCTTCACCGATGAGGTGATCGGCCGGAATGCGGACGTCCTGGAAAATGACTTCCGTCGTGTTCGACAGGCGGATACCCATCTTGTCTTCTTCTTTACCGACAGAAACGCCCGGACGGTCACGTTCTACAATGAAGGCCGAAATGCCTTTTACGCCCTTCGATTTATCGGTAATGGCAAATACGGTGTAAACGGAAGCGACGCCGCCATTGGTGATGAAGCATTTCGTACCGTTGATGACGTATTCATCGCCTTCTTTGACAGCAACCGTCGTACCGGCAGCCGCATCGGAACCTGCGTTGGCTTCAGTCAGGCAGAATGCGCAGAAACCGCTGCCCTTTTCACCGGTCAAATATTCGGCATACAATTTCTTTTGAGCGTCGTTACCGTGCTGGAGAACCGGTTTGAGACCGAGACCCGAAGCTGCAATAGCCGTAGCCACGCCGGCGTCGACTTTAGACAGTTCTTCATAAACAGCAGCAACCGTGTAATAATCTTGTCCCATGCCGCCGTATTCTTCAGGAATCTCTAAGCCGCAAAAGCCGATATCAACGGCTTCCTGGTAAATATCCAAAAGTTTTTGGCCCGGTTCTTTGGCTTCATCCAATTCATGCACAAAGGGAGCTACTTTCTTTTCCGCAAAGTCCCTTGCCAAGGCGACGAGATCCTGCTGATCCTTATTGAGAATATAACCCATGATAAAAAAACCTCCTCTAACAATGAACAACAAAAAAAACAATACGACGGCGGTAACTATACTATTCGTATTTATATTATATCAATATTTCGCATATAAAGAAAGTTTCAAATAAGATAAAAGCATTTTTTAATTCTATTTTAAGAATGTATTGTCAAAAACCGACATTGCCTAAGTCACCTTGTTCTTCGCAAAATTCCCCATTTCTCTAAAAACGCACACAAAAAAAGACGGACCATGTACCCGCCTTCAAAAGAAATCTATATCGCCCCTTACGGAAAATTATTCATAATCGAGTTCCGCAAGGTTTTACTATAAAAAAAAGAACCATTCTTTGAGTCATATTACATGATTCAAAGAATGGTCATGACTTGGTCGGAACGGCGAGATTTGAACTCGCGACCTCTTCCACCCCAAGGAAGCGCGCTACCAAGCTGCGCCACGTCCCGTCGACCTTTTAATTTTAACCGATTCAAAAGCGCTTGTCAAGTTCAAATTTACTGAACATGTCATAAAGCTTTATCGCCATAAAAGAGTAACCGGTGTATACTATGCCTCTATCACCGAAAAAATAAGAGAATCACTTCCTTTTATGCTACTCGGAATGGATATATGTAACGATTAGTTGTATACTATATGTATAAATAAAACAAGAGGTGGTAATTTTGAATATTTCAAAAAACAAAGACATACTGATTGTCGTCGCGTTAATCATGATTCCTGCGATGGGCCTGTGGAGTTTGGACGGCTGGGCTGCATTTGCCTATTTCATTGCCTGCCTGGTCGCTCTGATTCCGGCCACTATCGCTGCCAATAAGGGCCGCAGTCTTGTCTTATGGTTCATATATGCCATGTTTCTCTGGTTAATCGCCTTTATCCATAGCCTATTCCTCAAAGACAATGACGGCGCCTTCATGGGCAGAGGATATCGTAAGTGTCCCGATTGCGGCGAATATATCCGACCGGAAGCAAAAGTTTGTCGCTTCTGCGGCCATAACTTATATTAACCATCAACACGAGGTATCTATTATGGAAAAACCACACAATGTACGTTACTCGCTTACAGCTTTTTTAATCTTTTCCATTCTCGTTCCCATCTTATTATCCGATGTGTACTTATTGGGGAACGAACCCGATCTCTATACGGAGTATTGGATTTTCTCGGTATTAGCGCTAATCCCTGCCAACATTGCCTCCCACAAAGGCCGCAGCTTTGCCATCTGGTATATCTATGGCCTTTGCCTATTTCTAATCGCCTTCATCCATAGTTTATGTATTAAAGATAACGATATTGCCAAAACATTTAAGGGCTGGCATAAATGCCAATACTGTGGCGAATTTAGCCGCCCGGAAGCCACGGTGTGTCGCTGTTGCGGCCGCGATTTGCCTCAGCCTCATCCATAAATATCAGAAGGCTCTTCCCTATCACGATAGGAAAGAGCCTTTTCATATATTACGCTTACCTTATAAGTTTTCCAGGAGCTTGATTTCGTTCTTCAGGATATAGCGCTCCCGTTCCGGTTTTTGGTCATTGACCAGGTACTGGAAAGCCAAGTCCATGGCCCGGTAGCCTTGTTGGTACGGGTGCTGATAGATGATCGTCTTTAAGACGCCCTGTTTCATCATGTCTACTGTCGTCGGCGTACTGTCGAAGGCGACGATGGTCAGGTCTTTTTCTTTTTTTAGGCTGACGACGGCTCGGCAGGCACCATACACGCCGCCGGCAACGATGAACAAGGAATCGATGTCCGGATTTTCTTCGAGCATCTTCTTCGTCTCTTCATAAGAGATGATTTCATCGTCCTTGTTGACGGCTGTCGAGAGGACCGAAAAGCCCGGCACTGACTCCATACGCCGCCGGAAACCCTCGAGACGAAGTTCATGGCCCCAGGCCTGACGAGAACCGGTAACGACTCCGATTTTAGCCGTCTGACCTCTCAGGAGCTGAAGCAGGGCACAGGCAGTTTCCCCTCCATTAGCATAGTCACTGCCGACATAACACTGACGGCGGCAGTCTTGTACGTCATTATTGACAGTGACGACGAAGACGCCTTTATCGACTAAAGCATTGACGGCATCAGAAATTCGTTTATCATTGATCGGGCTGATAATGAGGCCGCTCACGGGAATCGCTTCCAGCTCAGCAATAAGCTTCAGCTGGGCCTCTACGTCATAGCCTTTCATCAAGCGCATCGTCAATTGAATGCCGTAAATCTGATAGCGGCTTTCTGCCGTCTCGATGCCGCGGATGATCTCATCGAAGAAAGCATTGCCTTCTGAATTCAAAATGACGCCGACAATGGGCCGGTGCCGTCTGGCAGCCAAGGCCTTGCCGGCCGGATTCGGTTTATATCCTAATTGCTTTACCATATTCATGACGGCTTCAGCCGTTTCCGGCTTGACGCGGCCCCGGCCATTGAGGACCCGGTCTACAGTCCCTCGCGAAACACCGCAAAGTTCAGCAATTTTTTTAATCGTTACCATTCTTCTCCCTCACTTATCCCCATATTCAAGGTTAACGGATCCTCTCTATTGTACCAAACATTGCGATATGAAAAAAGGAACTATTTATAAAGTTCGCACTTTATAAATAGTTCCTCATCTATCAAAGCTTAATATTCTCTCCGATTAACCCGACCCAGGCCTTGTCCTTTTGCAATCCGCTCTCTTCATGAGCAATGAGCCACTTATTGATGGCAAAGAGCAAGGCATTTTCGCCGCTGCTGCTAACCGTTTCCGGCAAAGCCTCGTTGGTTCCTTTCGGAAGGACGACGCCGCAGCGAAATTCTTTACCGTCGACACTGCACGGTGCAAAGTGAAGGGTCGTCGCATAGAGTTCTACTGCCGTTCCGGCCGGAACGAAGAAAGCTTCGACCCGTGCCGTATCGTAGGTATAAGAGGATAGATCGATATCCTGCTGACGGCCGACTAATAAGATGAGGTCTGTCGCTGCAATATCAATTTCCGAAGACCGATGATATTCTAAAGCATTGAGCTTATTATTATAGCCGCTGCAATGGCCAAATTCAATGGGAAGGAACCCGAAGGATTCCTCTTCCAAGGTCTTCGCCAAGGGAAGGGCTTCAAAAGCGCCGACAGAAGGCTCATACATCGTCCCTTCCGACACGACAGGGACTTCTTTCATTACGTCCACAAACTCTTTGACATCGACGTCGAGGACACGTCCGTAGACAGCAAATTCTTTATCCGTTACTTGTTTCATTATTCATTACCTCCGTGAACCCCAATATTTTTCAACTTCATGCCGGACATCAAGTTCTTTTCAATCTGTTCCAGAGAAACATTCTTCGTTTCCGGGACAAAGGCAAAGGTCAGGGCGATGAATACGGCATTCAAACCGGCGTACATCCAGAAAGTCATGGAAGAGCCGAGGGCATCGATGAGGCTGAGGAAAGTTGCACCGACGACAGCACAGGTGATCCAGTTGGTCATGGTCGAGCAGGCAACGCCGAATTCACGCATCTTCAAAGGCTGAATTTCCGAGCACAGAACCCAAACGATCGGACCGGCACTCATGGCAAAACCGGCGATGAAGATCATGGTCATAATAGCCGAAAGGTAGCAAACCCAAGGAGCGGGATTTCCGCCTTCAATGACAGCCATGCAAAGCCCCATGACAACCATGGCGGCTGCCATGACGGCAAAACCGACTTTTAAAGCCGGCTTACGTCCGGACTTATCGACGGTATAGACAGCAATGAGGGTTGCCAGGACGAAGACAATCCCGTTGATGACCGTGCCGATCATCTGATCTTCCGTACTGGAAAAGCCGCCAAGGCTGAGGATTTTCGGCGAATAATACATGATGACATTAAAACCGGTAAACTGTTGCATGGCCTGTAACAGGACGCCGAGGAATACGGCACGGCGCACGTTTTTATTCGATCTCAACAAGGACCAGCCGGCTTGTTTTACTTTCAGCGTATCTTTAATATCATTTAATTCAGATTTTGCTAAGGAAACATCGGCATGTAGGGTCTGCAAAACCTTTTCGGCTTCCGAAAAACGCCCCTTGGCAGCCAACCAGCGCGGGCTTTCGGGCAGTACGAATACGGTTAGAATCAAGACGACAGCCGGAATGGCAATGACCGTCAGCATCATCCGCCAGGAACCACTGTAACTGAAATAGGTATTGGACAGGAAGGCCGACAGAATCCCAACGGTAACCATAAACTGATAGCCTGAAATAACCTGACCTCGTGAGTCTTTATCGGCCATTTCCGCTAAATAGAGGGGCGCCGTATACGAAGCGATCCCGACGGACAGGCCCAAAATCAAACGAAAACCGATGAGCATGTCGACGTTAACGGCCAGGCCGGAACCGACAGAACCGACGATAAACAGGG
>OIYU01001672.1_pt1 | contig 13606 bp, 9 predicted proteins | sample 1588321 | NCBI WGS metagenome assembly OIYU01 (sample SAMN03283258) | human gut metagenome | biome: human-associated habitat; material: feces | host: Homo sapiens | place: USA | collected 2013 | reverse complement strand
TAGAATATACTGGAGGGCTTACCATAGTTCTATATGAACTAAAGCAAATCGGAGATAAAAGAAGGAGAAGAAAGGGAAAAACAGGAAAATCTTATCTTTTTTCAAATAAAATCGTTTTTTCTTGTAGGGATAAGCCGGGCTGCGGTGTATTTATATATGTAACACCAATTATTGAAGAACAGAATTGAAATGGAAACAAATACAGATAAAAGAAAAACATTAATAAGAAGACTTCTGGTTGAACAGTTATTGCCGGAAGAAAAACAGAATCTACTGAAAAGAAATTCGGTAGAAAACGAGATGAAAAAGCAATGGAAACAGTTTGAAGATGACCCAATAAAGTCGGAAGTTAAAAAAAGGATATGGAAGAATGTCCAACGTAGATGTGAAGGCAAATCCGATACTTTAGTTCATATAGAACTATGGCACTCACTGGCTGCTGCTGTCGTAATCCTCTTAGTAATAGGCGGTTTACTGTTTTTATCCGGAAACGATGATATGGGAGTAGAAAAAACGATTAAAATAATCGCAGAAAAGAATCAATTATATGTGTTGCCTGATAGCACAAAAGTGTGGATGCAGCCGGGTAGTTCGATTCGGTATGCAAAAACATTCGCCCGGGACAGGAAAGTGTGGCTGGAAGGAAATTCCTTATTTGAAGTACGCAAACATCAGGGAAATACGTTTCAGGTATATATAAATGATGCATTTATTGAGGTGAAGGGAACTTGTTTTTTGGTAAAGCAAGAGGACGCACACCGTAGCGAGATAACTCTGTTTGAAGGTAAGATTGAATTTAATGTTCCGTCTACCCGACAAAAAACGGTGATGCGCCCCTTGCAGAAACTCATTTACAACTCGGTTGATTCACAAACGCAAATTGACAATATCGCTAATATCAGTTGGGAAAACGGGAGATATAATTTCAAGGATGTCCCGTTGGCTCAATTGATTCAGATCGTAAGCCAGATGTACCATACTGATATTCTCTTACAGGGAGTACGTAAGGATGAATCCTCATTCAGCGGCAGCATTCATTATAATGAGCCTCTGGACAAGGTACTGAATAAGATTTGTTTCAGCCTGAATCTAAATATCCGGCAGACGGATGACCGGATCGTTTTATACTAGTCCATTTTTATAAACCATATGTCTAATCAAATTAATTAAAGCATGAGAAAATCACTCAGTTTTCACAGTAGCGTGCGATATTTCAAGTATATCGTGCTGGTTTTGCTTTTTTATCCGTTGACGGTCCTTGGAGCTCAGGGGCATATCACGGTGAAAGGGCAGTCTATTACAATCAAAGAAGCTATTATGCTCATTGAAAAAAACAGTAATTATGTCTTCTTTTACAATGCGGCGGATTTGAAAAACATTCGATTGAAAAATATCAATTGTTCGGGTCCGATTGATAAGGTATTGAACGAAGTATTTGCTAATACGGGAATCACTTATCTGATTCAAGGCAATGATGTTGTTCTGAAAGTGAGTAAAACGGAATCGGCCCAACAAGCTAAGAAAACGGAAATTGTGGGTGTCGTGACGGATGCACGCACGGGCGAGGCTGTCATTGGGGCGAGTGTCGCTATTGTAGGTACCACAACGGGAGTTATCACTGACATCGACGGTAAGTTTGTGATTCAGGCAGGTCCGCAGGATGTTCTGAAAATTTCGTATGTGGGATACACAGCTAAGGAAGTGAAAGTAGGCAACCGTAAAGTACTTGCTATTGATTTGTCGGAAGATGCACAGGCGCTTGAAGAGGTTGTGGTGACAGCTTACGGAACAGGACAGAAGAAGGCGAGTATGGTAGGCTCGGTGCAGGCTATCCGTCCGGCGGAATTGAAAGTCCCTTCAACGAATCTTTCCAATTCATTTGCCGGACGTTTATCCGGTGTGGTTGCTGTTCAGCGTACAGGTCGTCCCGGTGCAGACGGGTCGGATTTCTGGATTCGAGGAATCTCAACCTTGAGTGAGGCTACGTCTCCTCTGATTATCATCGACGGTGTACAGGTATCTTCGGCTGATTTGAATGCTTTGGATCCCGAGGTTATTGACGGATTCTCCATTTTGAAGGATGCTACCGCTACGGCAATGTACGGAACCCGTGGTGCAAACGGTGTTATGATTGTTACTACGAAGTCCGGACAAAACCTGGATAAACCGATTATAAATTTCCGCGTAGAGGGACAAATCAGCCAACCGACCAAGACGCCTAAGTTCGTGGACGGAGCTACGTATATGGAACTGTTCAACGAGGCTGTAAAGAACGACGGCAGTCCGGACGTTTTGTATAGTCAGGACAAGATTAACGGTACACGTATGAAACTCAATCCGTATGTTTTCCCCGATGTGAATTGGTATGATGAGATGTTTAACGATGTAGCTTTCAATGAGAAAGTTAACTTTAACATCCGTGGCGGTGGAAAGAAGATTGATTATTTCTCAAGTATTTCGGTCAACCACGAATCGGGTATGTTGAAGAACCGTTCTAAGGACTTTTTCTCTTATAACAATAATATTGATGTGATGCGCTATGCCTTCCAGAATAATATCAACGCATATCTCAGCAAGTCATCAAAGTTATCCGTAAGATTGAACGTCCAACTTCGTGATTTGCGTGAGCCTAACCGCGGAATTGATGATATTTTTGCAGATGCAATGAATTCAAGCCCGGTTGAAGCACCTGTTTTCTATGAACCGGACGGAACAACCAATCACGTGAAATGGGGTACTACGGACCGTTTGATTACGGCTTATCAGGGTAACCCGGTTGCTCAGTTGACTACGGGATATAATGATACGTTTGAAAGTACGGTTATCGCCGCTCTTGAATTTGAACAGAAATTGGATTTCCTGACTAAAGGGCTTCGTTTCAAAGCGTTGGGTACGTTCAAAAACTGGTCGAAGTCTATTAATAAATATAGCGCCGGCTGGAATAAATATCTGTTGGGATCGTATGAACAGAATGAAGATGGTTCATATAGCTATACTACAAACAGAGTCGGTAATGAAGTGTCGACTGACTTGAATAGTACTAACGAGACGGCAGGAGACCGCCGGATTTATCTGGAAGCAATGGTAGATTATAACCGCACGTTCGGAAGACATGATGTAAATGCCATGTTGCTTTATAATCAGGATGAACTCGTGAATAATGTACCGGGTAACAATCTTATCAATTCTCTGCCTAAACGTAAACAAGGTCTTGCAGGCCGCCTTTCGTATGCATACGATGGAAAATATATGGCGGAAGTCAATATGGGATATAACGGTTCGGAGAATTTCGCGAAAGGACATCGCTGGGGATTTTTCCCTTCCATAGCACTGGGATATAATATCAGTGAAGAAAGTTTCTTTGAACCTTTGCGTAAAGTCATCACCAGCATGAAGTTGCGTGGTTCATGGGGATTGGTCGGTAATGACCAGATCGGTGGCGAAAGATTTATTTATATGCCTACAATTAACTTGTCCGGCAAGGGATTTACTACCGGTATCGACCAAAACTATGGATTGAGCGGACCTGTTTACACCCGCTATGAAAACAATAGCATCACTTGGGAGGTAGGAGAAAAGATCAATCTGGGTATTGACTTGCAATTATTGAACAGCCTGAACATTGTTGTTGACATTTTCCGTGAGACCCGTAGAGATATATTCCAGAAAAAAGGAACTATTCCTACATATTTGGGAACCGGAAATACTGATGTGTTCGGTAATCTTGCCGAGATGAAAAACCAGGGACTCGACCTTTCGATTGATTACAACAAGGCGTTCAGCAAGGATTTCTATATGAACTTTAAAGGAACGTTTACTTATGCGCACAATGAGATTACTAAATATGACGAAGCTCCTAAATATGCTTTTCAGTCAAAAGTGGGTCAGAGTGCTAATGTGAGCCAGGGATATTTGTCAAATGGATTGTTCTTGGATGAGGCTGAAATAGACCGTTACAATCAACAAATGGGATCTACATTGGGAGCCGGTGATATTAAATATCTCAATGTCTCAAATATGCATGGTTATGGAGATGATATCGTGGATGTGGACGACTGGACGTGGATTGGAAATCCGACTGTTCCTGAAATCGTATATGGTTTCGGACCTTCGTTCAAATATAAGAACTGGGACTTCTCTTTCTTCTTCCAGGGAGTAGCGAAAACTTCTTTGTTTATGAGTGGATTCCATCCTTTCGGAGACAATTCACTGCGTAATGTGTTGCAGTTTGTGGCAAACGACAGATGGTCACCGACTAATCAGAATGTGGATGCAAAATATCCGCGTTTGACCCGTAAGACAAGTTTGAATAATACGAATCCCGGTAACTCCGGCCGTACTTCCGATTATTGGATGCGTGACGGTTCGTTCTTGAAACTGAAAAATATGGAGCTCGGGTATACATTTAAGAGAATGCGTTTCTATATCAGCGGTTCTAACCTGTTGACATTCTCCAAGTTTGATTTATGGGATCCGGAACAAGGCGGTGGTAGTGGTTTGAAATACCCGACACAACGCGTCTTTAATGTTGGTTTCCAAATGACTTTCAATAATTAAATTTACATAGTATGAAAAAAATAATAAAATATCTGTTTTTAGCATTGTTTGCAGGATTTACAATGGTTTCCTGTGATTTCTTGGATGTGGTACCGGCGGAGAAAGCAAGCGATAAGGATGCCTTCTCCAGTCCTAAAGCAGCAGAAAGATTCCTGTATTCATGTTATGGATATATACCGCAGATTAATATGGTACAGACCTGTCTGGACTTCAGTGGAGATGAAATAATAAGCCCTTTTACTCAAGAGTCTTACGTAAAGTTTGCTGAAGGTGTGTATACCTCGGGAAACTTAATCATCAGTTACTGGAACGATTTGTTTCTGGGTATTCGCCAGTGTTATCTGTTAAAGAAGAATATTACGTCTGTCCCCCGCATCGACCAGGCAACCATAGACAGCTATGTGGCTCAGGCTGATTTCCTGATTGCTTATTTTCACATGTTGTTGATTAAATGCTATGGTCCTGTCGTTTTGGTGAAAGAATTGCCGGTTTTGGATACTCCCAAAGATAATTTATTGGGACGTACCTCTTATGATGAGTGTGTACAGTGGACTTGTGATATGTTTGATGATGCTGCCGGAAGGTTGCCTGCAACCCGGACCGGTTCGGAATATGGACTTGCAACCAGTGTGGCTGCAAAAGCTCTTAAAGCCAGATTATTGCTTTATGCAGCTTCTCCTTTGTTTAATGGTAATACAGAATACTATAGTGACTTCGTTAATACGGATGGTAGTTCGTTGATGCCTCTTTCTTATGATGAAAATAAGTGGAAAAAGGCGGCTGATGCCGCACTTGAGGCTATTAATCTGGCTGAGTCCAACGGATATAGTTTATATGAGATGAGAGAAGGGGACTTGAGCGGTTATCCCGAACCTCAAGATCTAACACAGCGTACGTTGCGTTTTACATTTATGGATAAAGACAATTCCAAAGAAGTATTGTTTGCAGAGACCCGTAAAGCAGGTGCGTATGGTTTGCAGCCTAAATCCTTGCCTTATTTAAGTGACGGTTCGTGGAATGGAGTTGCACCGACTTTGACTATGGTGGAACGTTTTTATACGAAAAACGGACTCCCGATTGACGAAGATCCTGAGTTTGATTATCAAAATCGGTTCTCGGTAGTTCCGTTCCCCGATGGTGCTACTTATGGGGAAGGACAAACTATAAAACTGAATGTTGACCGTGAACCTCGTTTTTATGCATGGATTGCATTTCAGAATGGCTATTATGAATGCCAGACAGAATCTAAAGAGAACGCTTATGTAGCGAAAGCCGAGCGGGCAGAAGGAAAGAAATGGTTGACAGATTTTACAGAACAAGGTAATTGTGGTAAGCAAGGTAGAAACAATAACTACTCAAAAACCGGATACCTGAATAAAAAAGGTGTTCATCCGGGAGTAGCTGCTTCCAAGTCGCAAAAAGAACCTTCTAAAGATTACCCATGGCCGGTTATTCGTCTGGCGGAATTGTATTTGAGTTATGCGGAGGCATGTATCGCTTATAATAAAGATGGGTATCTTGAAAAAGGTATGGTAAAACTGGATAGAATACGTGAACGTGCCGGACTTCTTTCTGTCAAGGATTCTTGGAAGAATGCAAAAAATCCGATTGTCAGTTATGAGGGAAATGGTGGCCTGAACGGTAAACTGACAGAGATTGTGAGACAGGAAAGAATGATCGAACTTTATCTGGAACAGCAGAACTTCTGGGACATTCGTCGTTGGAAACTGGGAGATAAATACTTTAATGTACCGGTGAAGGGTATGAATATTGATGCTACTGATATTAATGGGTTTGCCACTGTGAAAACTCTTCCTGATGTACGCAATTTTGATACTCCGCGGCAGTATTTGTTACCTATTCCGGCAGCAGAAGTGAGCAAGAATCCTAATATGGTACAGAATCCTAATTATTAATTAAATTTTAGCATGACTATTATGAAGAAAAACATATTTCTATTGGCTGTCACTCTACTTTTGATAGGATTCGCTAGTTGTAGTGACGAAGATACAAAGCCTATTATCCCTTCTGATGTGATCGACTTGAGTGCTGACACTCAAAACAAGCCCGGTTACATTGTGCTTCGTTGGGCAACACCTGATGATAATACGATCAGATACATAAAAGTATCTTATTATGATTATTTGCTGGAACAGGATGTGGTAAGATTGGCCAGTGTTTATGCGGATAGTGTGTTGATTCCGGATACACGTAAAAAGTTTGGAGAATATGAATTTAAAGTCCAGTCTTATAGCGAAACCGGTGATGCGGGAAATGTTCAGACAATCAAGGCTGTTTCGGAACCGGCTCCGGTACAAGTGGTCTTTGGTGAGTCCAAACAAATAGCGTTGACGGTGGACCAGTTGTCGACGAATGCTCAGGAAAAATCGGAAGGTCCTATCGCAAACCTTATTGACGGAAATACCGCTTCTTACTTCCATACGAGCTGGAGTGGGACTGTTCCTCCGGCTCCCCACTGGTTCCAGATAGATACGAAGAAAGAGATTACTTATTTCAAGTATGAGTCGGTAGCGCGTAACGGCAATAATATTCCTGATGATGTGGATATTATGGGTAGTAATGACGGAGTCAACTTCGAACTAATTGAGAATCTTACAAAGGCTAAGAATGGCATGTTGATGAGTACATCGCCCTACACATCGCCTGTCATGGGAAATAATTCAAAACCTTATCGTTATATACGTTATTCGGTGAATCATACGAATACAGGTTCTGTCTTTTTTAGTATGGCGGAATTTAAACTGTTTGAGGTTGATGCAAGCGTTGTCGATCCTGAAGCTGATTAGTAAGGAGCGTAGAATGCAGACATTGAAATAATTGGGGAAATTTTGTCTTTTTGACAACTAAGGCGGAAATATGAATATTTCTTTTTAAGAATAATATTAGATTTCCGCCTTTTTTATTTGGATGTTTTGAATAATAGATGTTACATAATAATATATCTGATAAATGGTAAATTGTCATATAAAAAAATACTTGATTATCTTCTTCGTACTTGTACAGGGGGCTGTCGCTTTTTCTTGTGCCAGTGATGATGAAGTACTGGAAGTGGTCGATTTGTCCGTTAATAAGGAAGTGGTGGATTTCAAAAGTGAAGCCGGAACGCAAAATATAACGGTTTCAACGAATGCTCCGACTTGGGAGGCTAAAGCGGATAAAAACTGGTGTACGCTTTCTGTGGCAGGAAAGATCTTGAAAGTTTCCGTAGACGAAAGTGAAGAAAGATTGGTACGTGAAGCTACCATTACGATAACGGCGGAAGGGCAGAAGAAGACGGTTAAAGTTCGGCAACTGGGCTATGAAGCTGCTATCCTGATTGATACGAACGTGTTTGAAGTGGAAGTCATTGGTAAAGAGATTACTTTTAATGTCACGACCAATGTGGAAGTGAGTGCCGGGTTTCCTGATTGGATTACTGAAAAGGCAAAATCCCGCGCGCCGGAAATGGTGACGTCTACCCACACTTATATAGTGAAAAGTAGTACGTTGGATGAAAAGAGAGAGGGAGCCATAGTCTTTACTGAGGTTTTACCGGAAGGTGCTTCGGAAGAAAACTCCCCGGTTTCTGCTTCGGTCTTGGTTTCACAACATGGCCTGAATGAATATAATGGAGGTGCGGGAGAAGACATCGAAGGTGACATCAAAGTGAAAGTGGTGAGTGGGCACGATACTTCTCATCAGGGAGAAGATGCTATTGAAAAGTCTTTTGACGGTGACTATACAACGTTGTATCATTCGAGCTGGTCGAATGGCGGAGCGAATTATTTCCCTATTACGCTGACCTATAATTTTGCGGAAGCGTCTGATGTGGATTATCTGATTTATTATCCCCGTTCCACAGGATATAACGGTCATTTTAAAGAAGTGGAAATACAGTATTCGGAAGACGGGAGTGTATTTACGAAGTTGCTGGATAAGGATTTTGAGGGTTCGGCAACTGCTACCAGAGTAACCTTTGATAATACGGTCCGGGCTAAGTCTTTCCGTTTTGTCGTGAAAAGCGGAGCAGGAGACGGGCAAGGGTTTGCTTCTTGTGCCGAAATGGAGTTCTATGCCAAGAATCTGAATGCATTTGATTATTCTACTCTTTTTGAAGATGAAACGTGTAGTAACTTGAAAGCGGGAATCATGGAAGCGGATATTGAGAACTGCAAGTATCCTTTCTTTAAGAATCTGGCTTATTATATGTTCAAGGATAAGTATGACAGAAACTTCCGTGTGGAGGACTATAAGGCGTTCCCGAATCCGGATATTCAGTCGGAAACCCACAAAACAAACCCGTACAGCCTTCTTGACAATCCGACAGGTATCTCGGTGAAAGAAGGGGAGACGCTGGTTGTAATGGTGGGCGACACACATGGACAGAACATCGGAATGAAAGTACAAAACCTGGACGTACCGGGAGGTGACGGTTTCGGAGGAGTTACGTATCCGTTATATCGCGGTATTAATAAACTGACGATGACAGGGAAAGGGCTCGTATATGTGATGTATCATACCAAAACATTGGAGGATGCGGAAACAGCGCAGCCTGTTAAGATTCATTTTGCTTCGGGTACAGTGAATGGCTATTTTGATTCGCAGAAAGAAGAACATCAGGGACGTTGGAGCGAATTGTTGGGGAAAGCTACGGACAAATATTTTGATGTGGTAGGCAAGTATGCACACTTGACATTTGAAACTAACGATTTTAGGAAATATGTTTCCACAAACGGTAATGAATTGATTGATCTTTATGATAAGATTGCTCACAGTGAAATGCAACTTCTCGGATTGGAGAAATATGACAAGATGTTCAAGAACAGGATATATCTGAATGTCATGTATCACTCTTTTATGTACGCTACTGCATATCATACGGCTTACAATCAGTCAACCATGGGGGATGTGTGTGATCCTAATGTCTTGAAAACCACCGGTTGCTGGGGACCTGCTCACGAAATCGGGCATTGCAACCAGACCCGCCCGGGCGTTAAGTGGATAGGACTGACGGAGGTGACCAATAATATCATGTCCGAGTATGTGCAGACTACAATTTTCGGGCAACCCTCCCGGATACAAACCGAGGATATGGGAGCGGTTTACCGTAACAGATATTCAAAGGCATGGAATGGTATTATTGTTCCGAAAGCTTCTCATGCTGATTTTAAAAATCTCGATGATTCGGATGATGTGTTTTGCAAGTTGGTTCCTTTCTGGCAACTGGAGCTTTACTTCGGTAAAGTGCTTGGGCGGACTCCTCTTCAGCAGTCGGACCGTGGCGGTTTCTATCCGGATGTTTTCGAGTATGCTCGTACAAAAGATTATGGTGGCATGAGTGAGGGACAGATTCAAATGGATTTCGTTTATAATTGTTGTGTGGCGGCGCAGGTGAATTTACTTGATTTCTTCGAGAAATGGGGATTCCTGACACCTGTGGACAGGTCGATTGAAGATTATGATACGAAAACTTTGAAAGTTACCGAAGAAATGGTTGATGAACTGAAAAAGAAAGTAGAGAATCTGGGATATGACAAATTGCAGAATATTGCTTTGGAATATATTTCGGACAATACATGGGAATTGTATAAGAACAAGCCTGAAGTAATATCCGGAACAAATGCAACACGAAGCGGTAATACCATTACAATCAAGAATTGGCAGAATGTAGTGGCTTATGAGGTGAAGGATCAGACTGGTAAACTTGTCTTTGTTTCTAGTGGTGAAACAACCTCTTCTACTACCGATATGTTCACTCTTTCCGGCAACTGGGATAGTAGCTATAAACTTTATGCTGTATCGGCAGCAGGGAAACGCACGGAGATTCCGGTAGGAAATTAACTGCTGTTCTGAATATTGCCATAGATTAGTACAAAACTGTTATAGTTATCAGTTATATCTGATAACTATAACAGACTGTGTTAATCTATGGCATTTTTCATGTATTTTATAGATGTAATTCGCGGTAAAAATATTACTTTTGTCTATCACAAGATTTTATACAATATGAAGGAAGAAGAGTTGATAGAACAAATGAAAAATGGCAATAATATAGCCTTTGCTGCATTGTATGATTATTATTGTCAGAAGGTCTACAATTTTACCAAACTTTATGTAACTTCTTCTGATACTGTTGCTGAAATCGTGCAGGATGTTTTTGTGAAATTCTGGGAAGCACGCCACTTATTGGATAACAACAAGAAGGTGGAGGGCTTTTTGTTTGTTATTACCCGGAATATCATTTTTAATAAAGCACGCAGCAGGATGCGCGAAGATATGTTCAAAATGACGATACTACGTTCCATAGAGAACGAAGAACCGTATAATCAGGAAGACCAAATGGTGGCTGAGGATTTAAAAGAATATATCGATCGGTTAATTGCCGTGTTACCTAAAAGGCAACGTGAGATATTCTTGATGAGCAGGGAGGAGAACATGACTTATCGGGAGATTGCCGCTCGATGCGGTATCGGTGAAAAAGCCGTAGAACGGCATATTCACCTTACCTTGAAATTCTTGAAAAAGAATCTTCTTTTATTCATCTTGTTTTCCATGCTCCCCGAGTGAAATCCGGTATCTCTACCGGTATGCTTCCATTCAATACCGACTTCTCGCTTAATTCTGTGATGCAGGACCATTCGGCGGCATCGTATACATCCATGTCAAGAGGAAGACCGTTGCGTAGACAGTATATCAGTCGGTAATCCATCACGTAGTTCATTTCGTTTGGCAAACCTCTACGATGTGCTTCTTCGCCGATAGTGGCGCTGAAAGGATGTTTATAGCGGGATAATACTTCTTCCAGTGCTTTTCCTTCAAGAGGAGTGTCTCCGTTGGGCTCCAGTGCGATGCAAGGCACGGGGTATTTTTGTGCAAAACCAAGAGTACCGCATACGGTTTGCAGGCGGCTGTAAGGCCGGGGCGTGCATACATCATATTGCAGCATGATTGTTTTTCCCTTCGCGGTATGGATCAGGGTCGTGTTGACATCTCCCAATTTATATTCCTGTCTGGCTTCCGGTGAGTCTTTGCCGAACTTTTTCCGGGCGTATTCGCTCATGCCTGCTTGGTGGGTGGACATTGAAACGAGGTATTCCATTTTATCGCCCCGGTGAATGTCAAGTATCTGGCAGGCAGGTCCCAGACCATGAGTGGGATAGGGATTACCCGTATGTTCGATGCTATATCTTTTCCCCCAGTGGTTGTGGTAACCTCCTTCGCTTTCTTCGGCAAAATACATGGAACGCAGGTCGTGTATATAAGCTCCCTCCACGTGCATGATAGTTCCGAGTATTCCTTGGCGGGCCATATTGAGAGTTGTTAGTGCAAATGGATCGTAGCAACAGTTTTCCAGCATGATACAGTGTCGTCTTGTCTTTTCGGCGGTATCAACCAGTTGCCAGCATTCTTCCACACTCATGGCTGCCGGGACCTCAATGGCTACGTGTTTGTTGCATTCCATGGCAAAGGTTGCCATAGCTGTATGCATTAGCCAGTCGGTGCAGATAAAAACAATATCCAGTTCATCATGCTCGCACATCTTTTTCCAGCCTTCCGGTCCGGTGTATCCGGTGGCTCCGGGACGATTGTTTTCCTTTAGTAGTTGTTGGGCTTTGGCCAGGTTTCCTTCTCTGATTTCACAAAGAGCGTTGATTTCTATTCCTTCAATTTGCAGATAACGTTGCAGGGTGAGCAATCCGCGATTGCCCAATCCTATGATTCCGATACGGACAACAGGAATAGGAGGGTGCGATAGTTGAAGCACGTGTGATTGTGTCGGAGAATCTTTCATAATCTTAAAGGTCTAAAGTAATAGAAAAAAAGAGAATCTAATTTCTCAGATTCTCTTTAGAGAGCGGAAGACGGGGCTCAAACCCGCGACCCTCAGCTTGGAAGGCTAATGCTCTATCAACTGAGCTACTTCCGCAATTTTTTGTGGGCAAAGATGGATTCGAACCACCGAAGTCGAAAGACAGCAGATTTACAGTCTGCCCCATTTGGCCACTCTGGTATTTGCCCATTCGCTTTTAAGAGTCTATCTCAATTCTCTCATTGAGTAGGTTTGTTTCTCAATTGCGATGCAAAGGTACGGCTTTTTTTTGAATATGCAAATTATACAAGAACTTTTTTTCAAAAAATCTGCGTTTTTTGCAATTTCTCTTTAAAATCGAGCATTTTGATGGCAGTTATTGCACATTCATCTCCTTTATTACCTAATTTTCCACCGGCACGGTCTTCTGCTTGTTGCATAGTATTGGTAGTAATCAAACCATAGATTACAGGAATATCTCCTTCGGCATTCAGTTGGGCAATACCTTGAGTGGTACCGGCACATACATAATCAAAGTGCGGAGTATCGCCACGAACTACGCAGCCTATTGCAATCACTGCATCTACTTTTCCACTTTTTATCATTTGTGCAGAACCGAAAGTCAGTTCAAAACTGCCGGGTACTGTTTGTACTAAAATATTTTTATCTTTTGCGCCATGTTTCTTCAAGGTACTTATGGCTCCTTCCAATAGGGGGCCGGTAATGTTATTGTTCCATTCGGATACTACGATACCGAAACGCATATTTTCTGCATTAGGAACTGAATTGAAATCGTAATCAGATAAGTTATGATACGCTGTTGCCATTGTTTTTTAGTTTTAGTGGTTTAATAAAAGAAAGAGGTTATCTGTACACAGGTGCAGACAACCTCTTTATATCATTAAGGTATATTCTTTTCTTATTTGATGGATGCACGTTCGATGTACTTATCAATGTCCATTGACTGGTAAGAATTGAAGTATTTTTCTTTCACCAAAGTGTATGCTTTAACAGCTTCACTATTCTTGCCCAACTTTTCGAACAATTGACCAGCTTGGATCAAATAGATAGGACTCAATGCCTGGCTGTCTGCTTTATCCGCTGCTTTCAGCAAAGTTCCGGCAGCTTTGTCCAATTGTCCCATCTCAGCGTAGCAGTTACCGATAGTTCCCAAAATAGCGGGGCTTACCAACTGATCTTTAGCGCTGAATTTATCTAAATACTTCACTGCGTCTTCCT